>Ga0209542_10003491_pt1 | contig 33602 bp, 36 predicted proteins | sample RifCSPhighO2_01_FD_184028 | JGI IMG/M metagenome (GOLD analysis project Ga0209542, IMG submission 184028) | Soil microbial communities from Rifle, Colorado - Rifle CSP2_plank highO2_0.1 (SPAdes) (version 2) | ecosystem: Environmental > Terrestrial > Deep subsurface > Rock core/Sediment ... | reverse complement strand
TTGCTCATAATTTAATGAAGATTTGGAGGATGAAAGGAGCAGTGGGGTGTTAAAGGAAGGGTTTTATTTTTTTTGTGGAGGGTTGAAGATTTAAACGGTGTTGATGGGAGGATTGCGGGACGGCTTCCACGGTTTTATCCCCGTAAATTTCTGTGAGGATTCTTGGGCTTTAAATGATGCCGAAAAACAGCTTCAAGAATTAATGCAAAAGAATTGTGCTCAAGAATTAAAACGCTTTAATCAAGGACATAAAAATAAAGTAGAGCAAAAGAACAAAAAACTGAAAGAGATAGGAAATGAGGAAATATCTATCTTAGCCCACGCCATCGCTGAAGGAACTTCTCTCAATGAGTTTAGAAAAAATGTTTTCAGCAGGGTTTCTTTAGGATATAGGGACGTTTTCTCAAAAATCGCTAAGTTAGGAAAATCAAATAATTGGAGAGATTGTTTCTATTTAATCCCAGATGAAATGCGTTCTTTACTGGAAGGTGCAAAATTTAAGATTAAAAATATCATTAAGAAAAGGAGGACTGTTGGTCATTATGTAGATGAAGCAGGGATTAATCGTTTTGTGGAAGATGAAGATATGAAACGGTTTGTAGCTTTTATTGAGACTGCTTATGGAAAATCTTCTAACTCTGATGCCAGATCGGTAGATCCCATCAAAGGCTTTATCGCCAATAAAGGTTTAGTTAGAGGAATAGTCAAGATAATTCTCTCTTCGAAAGATTTCTATAAGCTTAATCGCGGAGATATTTTAGTTACCACCATGACTTCGGTTGATTTCGTGCCGGTGATGGAAAAAGCCGGAGCTTTTGTTACTAATGAAGGTGGAATTACTTCTCATGCATCCATTGTTGCCAGAGAGATGAATAAGCCTTGCATCATCGGAACACAGAACGCAACTCAAGTGCTTAGAGACGGCGATTTGGTGGAAGTGGATGCAGATAAAGGAATCGTAAAAATAGTTAAAAAAAATAAATTGAGGTGAATAAAATGTTTTTAACTAACCTTGTTAATGTTGAGGAGCATTTGAATCGGATCGATACTTTAATCCGGAGAGGTGAACCCAATTTAATCGGGCATGAGATAAAAACAATCTGTAATTATATTACTTTAATAACCGGGAAACACAAATCAATTTACCCGAATACCGCAGCACAATTACAGGAAATAAAAGATAAGCTCAACCGATTAAAAGGAACTTTAGTCGAACAATTAAAGATTAATTTCCCTCTCGTGAAAAAAGAATTTGAAGAGATTTATACTTTAACGCCAGTTTATTTAATGCGGCATCCAGAAAAAACTAGTGAAAAAACTAGGAATCTTTCTTTCCAGGGAGTAAGACAGGCCAAAGGGGTTGCTGAATATCTGGCCGAGGAATGTTTACTATGCCCTAAATCAGTACACGTCTATTTATTTTGTAGTGATGTAAGAAGGACCTACTTATTCGCTAATATTATCCAACGGAAAATGAAGCAACTGACCGATTTTTATGATAAAAAGATTCGAATAGAACCGATTGTTGAACATCCTGCTTTGTATTTTAGGTATACAAAAGAAGCATTAGGTGAAATAAGTGACGATTACAATAAAAGTGAATATTTAGCTTTTGCTAATTGGATCAAAGGAAAATATAAATTTAGCCCAACTCCTAAGAAAGTAACTGAAGAAGTTGCCGCCTGGGTCAGAAATGGGAGATCAAAAGATAGTGCAGGAGAATGGACCATTGTAATTGGAATCTCTCATTCGTTTATCATTGATGCCTTGTTATTATCCGTCACTCGTGATCATAAAAAAATAATTTCTACTGCTGGGTTTGCCCAATTTATCGGAAATAAAATGTTTTATGATGATAAGTGGTATAATTTTAGTTGATGCTGCCCTAAAAGCTCCCACCTAAAAATAAGCCCTTGCATCCTAAAACGTCTTAGAATAATCCACATCTTCAGTTACAGAATAATTTCTATGGAACAGTTTCCATAATGCCGGATTGAACATGACCCAGTTGGCAAACTTCTTTCTTTCATCTGAATTGATCTCAGTCATCGCTCCTAACACTTTAGCATATTGGACCGAAACCAGCATTTCCTTAGCTTCCACATTGTCCATAGTTTCGGAATTATTTTTAGCGCTCATAATCGGAATCTCGCCCTCATAAACATCTGCCGGAGCAGTATTCCCCTTAAAAGTATAGGTAAATATATTTCTAGAATTAGAGCTGTAAAAGTTTTCTGCTAAAAACTGTTCTTCCCCCACTGCGTAAGTAACCGAAAAAATGTCTTTCTCTTCTTCATCTCCGAAATCGTCATCATCATCGTCATCATCATCTTCAGCAACTTTTTTAGAGGCGATTGGTTCTTCTTTTAAGTCCGATCTTTTGATTACTCTGTTCAATAACTCTTCTTGATCAGATTTAGGGGCAATTTTCTTTTCCAATTTATTCTCCTCAATTATGGCCATTTGTTCTCTCTCCAAGATAAATTTATTTACTGCTTCTGCAATCTCTGCAAAATGTAAATATTTACCAATAGATTGTTCTATCGCCTCCTCTAAAATAGTACACCACCCCTGTAATGAAATTCGAAGATTGCAATAAAACGATTGAACTATTTAAAGATTACTAATTTCAGGGAAGTGGTAAATTTGGACCAGAACTTTAAAGAGTATGGCAAAGAGTTCAGATTAGAGTTAAAGTAAACTTCTCTTCTTCTGCAGCTACTTTGACAAATTTCAGTTCATTATTAATCACCTGATCAAAATCAAACTTGCTTCTTTTGACGGGAACTTCTATCACTTGGTATTCTGTACCTTCATCCGCAACAATGATCTGAACATAGCGTTTGGGCCGGGAGATTAATTTCCTCTGTTCCAGATCTAGGTCATATTCATCTCTCCAAGAGCCAGGATGGATAAGGGCAGTGCCATCTTTATCTTCGATATATTTTTCATGTACATGCCCTAAAACATAAATTTTATTCTCGTTTAAACTGCGCTTGCGTTTACGCTTGAATACGCTGATTATTTCGTTGATGTCCCAATGGATGTTATGTAATCTCCGATAAAATTCCCGGAACATCTCTCTGGGATAAGTATAGGTAGGATCAAAATAATAGCGCAGAGGATAATATAGTGCACTTTTCAATAGATAATCCATTGACCTTCTGGTCACTTTCTTGATCACTTTTTTATGTAAAGAGAATAATATATCCCGGGGAAAGATTCTTTCTAGGAAAGGATGTTCTTCTTTCATTTCCATGAACTGGCTGATCAGTCCGAAAGAGACATAGGAAAGATTAAGGATCTGTTTATCCCCATAATCCAGAAATAAGCGATTAAAGTTGATTTTGGTTAAGATATCATACTGCTGGCCATGCTCAACATAGACATTATGCTCTTTATATTTCAGCCCGAAATGTATCCGTTTAGGATTTCCAATCAATCCTCGAACTTTTTCCTGGACTTTTTTGTGTACTAAATCAGGATCATGATTGCCAATCAGAAAATAAAGCTGATTATCTTTTTTGCGCACAAACTTTTTTAGGGATAAAAAAACTTTTTCATGAGCTCGATAGATTAGATTTAATTTGCTTAGTGATATCTCATCCGTAATATGCCGGGGGTAGGTTAGCTTATTCTTGGCAAAATAAGGACATTTGAGGAAATCGAAAGTATCCCCATTTAAGACTAAATCCACCGGATGAGACCTTTTCCCTAATTCAGAGATTAATTCCGCCAGGGCTTTATCGCTGATAAAATCATCGGTGAGATTTCCTGCACCCATCTCAATATCTCCCAGCACAATAATCTCTTTATATAAAGCCATATACTCAGAAGTATAGTTTATAATTATAAACTTAATGGATTTTTAGTAACTGTAAAGCTGAATATACTAATTAATATCTCTTCCTGAAGCAACTTTTACAAAAGTTGCATCAAAAGAGGAATAGAAAAAATTAATAGCTCTTCCCGAAATAGAAATAGTTTTTCGCTTTCTCTTCACAAGCAAAACATTTCTGCCCTTTTTTCAAAGCAGGCTGCTCTAGTGGATAATTCAAAGATTTAGCTCCTGTCTTTTCTTTAATCCGATCTTCACAGCCAGTTTCTCCACAAAAGGGGACAAAAACAACCTTTTTATTGTTTAATTGTTTCTCAGCATCTTTAAGATTATCCACTTGGGCTTTGCTTTTTTCCAAAATATCTTTTGCTTTAGAAAATAAATTATTCTGGATCTGTTCTAAGATCAATTTAATCTCTTGGTCTAAAGCTACTATCTCCAATTGCTGTTTCTCTCCTATATCCCTGCGCACAACCATCACTTTTTTCTTCTCTAAATCTTTAGGTCCTAATTCAATTCTGATGGGAATCCCTTTCATCTCCCATTCATTAAATTTCCAGCCTGCAGAATAGCCCTCACGTGCATCCAGATGCACTTGTATTCCCTGCTCTTTTAGCTTTTGATAGATCTCTTTGGATTTTTTCAGCACTTCTGTTTTGGAATCTTCAAATAAGATTGGAACTATGACTGCCTGCATCGGGGCGATTTTCGGAGGTAGGATTAAACCTTTATCGTCGCTATGTATGGCGATTAGAACTCCGATCATCCTGGTGCTTATTGCCCAGGTATTCTGCCAGACATACTGTTTCTTACCCTTAGCATCGGTAAAATTGATCTCGAAAGCTTTACTGAAATTTTGTCCGTCATGATGAAAGTCTGGCCCTTGGATGGCTTTACCGTTAGGCATGATAAATTCCATGCTTACCGTATATTCTGCCCCAGCAAATTTTTCTTTTTCTGATTTTTTTCCGATCAAGGAAGGCAGAGCCAGATAATTTTCACACACCTCATTATAAATCCCAATAATTTCATCTTGTTCTGCTTCCGCTTCTTTTTTACTAGCGAAACAAGTATGTCCTTCATTCCATAAAAATTCTCTTCCTCTTAAGAAGGGGGTAGGATGCTTAAATTCCCATCTGACCACATTGTTCCATTGGTTAATTCTTAGAGGTAAATCATTATGAGAACGGATCCATTTAGAATAAGAATCATACATGATAGTTTCAGAAGTTGGTCTTATTGCTAATCGTTCACTTAACTTCGAAGAGCCAGCTTCAGTAACCCAGGCTACTTCTGGAGTGAATCCTTCTATATGTTTCGCTTCTTTTTGCAATAGGCTTTCCGGGATGAATAAAGGGAAATAAGCATTTTTGATTCCGATAGCCTTGAATTTCTGGTCTGTAACCTGCTGGATTTTCTCCCAGATAGCATAAGAATTTGGCTTGTAAACTATGCATCCGGATACCGCAGAGTAATCTGCTAGATCTGCTTTCTGGATTAATTGGGTGTACCATTCACTGAGATCTTTATCTTTGGTTACGGTGATGCCTTTCTTATCCGGAGATTGATTTTGAGCCATATTCTCTTAAATAAAAAGATAGAAGTTTTTAAAGCTTTGTTTCCAGACCATTAAAGTTGTTTCTATCTAATAGTGGTTATTTAGGTAAAGTTTATAAATTCTCGTAATTATTACTTCTGAAACTAAAATGTCTTTCAAAAATAGATTAACCCTCTGCGGGGTAGTAAGTTTACTTCTAGCTTCAGCTTCACCAGCCAAAGGAGAGCAGCCAGATTTTAATCCAGTTTGGGAAGAGTATCAGGAATCAGCCCAAGAGCTGAGACAGCAGTGGGAAAGCACCAGTTTGCAGATGGAAAAAGATTTGCATCGGATGCGGGAGGAGCAGAGAAAAATGCGGGAAGATTTAGAAGCTGAGATGGAGCAATTGCATCAAGCTTATCGAAAGACTTTCCCTCGGCATCAAGCAATTGAATTAAGACCAAATCTTATTCCACCAGAACCGCGTAACGGGATTGTAATTCAGATTCCCCCTCCTGAACCTGCCTCCAGTAAATTAGAGCGTTTAGCCAAAAAACGTCTTTCTCGTCAAGAGTTTGACCAGCTTAGGCAGGAAGTTAAAACCATCGATGATTATCTTTTAGTATTAAACGCACGGCAGATGTATTACCCCAGAAAAGAAAGCTCGGAATTTAAATATGATTATCATTTAAGTTATGGTTCTCCGTTAGTTACGCATAACCGTGGACATGGCGTCTGTGAAGAATTAGCTTTATATTTCGCTGCTTTCTTTATCGATAAGCCGGGTTATGAATTACATCTTTTCGCTTTTGATGATAATAAAAAAAATGTAGGGCACGCAGTGACTGTCTTTAAAGATCCTCAAAATAAATGGGGTTTCAGCGATAATCTGGAAGTGCCTTCAGAAAGATATTCTTCTCGAAAAGAAGCCCTCTCCGCAGCTTTAATCTATTCAAGTTATATTCCTAAAGATACCACCATTTTTGAAGTCAGGCTTAAGCCGGGAAATTGGGTTTATGAAGATCGGGTCTCTAAAAGATTTAGTAGAAAATTACTGCCGCAATAAGATTAGCCTTCCATTAAAAGTTTAACCAATATCTTAAAGAACCATAAAGATTATAAAACAGTTCTAAAAAAGAAATAAACAGAGAGCTTGGAGGTTAAATTAAAATGAATCCACTATATTGTGCCACTATGGCTTTAACCGCTTTATCTCTATCTGCTGGAGATGTAGAAGCGAAAAGAAGGAAAACAGGTTTGTCACCGGAACCGGTTCCTGCAGTCGCAGTTTTAACAGCGGATGAACTAACCCATGTTCTGGCTAACATTTATAATTCTAGGTACAGTCAATTAGTTACAGATGGAAAAAGAGTGCAGAGAGATTATCAAGCTCGCTTAAAAAATTGTATTGGAGATCTAATGGCTTTAGATTTCTGCAGTAAACAGAGAATCGGCGAATTGGAAATAGCTGCTGCGGTTCCACAGAGGGATCTGGATGAATGGACTTTGGATTATTCTATTATCTGCGGTCTTACTCCTGAAAAAAGGAAGCAGCTGGAGCCCTTAGCAAGGCATTACCGAACTGATTGTATAGCCAAGCGGGGGAAAGCTCATACTACTTATTGCTTGGAATTCGGTGCAGATATCTTCGAGCAAGGAACGGAATTAAGTGCACCGCCTAAATCCGCTGATGAACCGGCTAAAACTAAGACTTGATTTTCTTTATCCTAATTTTTATTCTGACTTATTTTCAACAGAAAGATATATAAAACAAAACTAGAAATATAATCTTTGTGTGGACGTGCCGGAGCGGTCAAACGGGATAGAAGATTAATAATCTGTCCAAGCTTAGGTTGACCATGGCAGTTAAGGGTGTAACGAGCCTTTTGGCGATGATTAAAAGACACCTATTGGCTTAGTGCCTTCGCAGGTTCGAATCCTGCCGTCCACATTCATTTTATTCATTCCTATTGCGCAGAACACAGATATCTTTAAATATTACTTTTGTCTATTACCCTAAATTATAAAGATTATAAAAAAGAGAGTGGTATTGCTTTTTAAGATACCTTAGCTCTCATCCAAAAAAAGGTGAAAGTAAAATGGAAACAGATATGCGCAAAACCAGGACTTGCGAAAAATGTAAAGCTGCCGTACCTTTAAATCAGGTCCGCTTATTTCCCAAATCAGCTGATCAGAATTTAATGGTCTGCGGGAGATGTTGTCAAGAATTAATGAATCGAACTAGTTCTTTAGATAATTCTGGTCCGGTCAGGAATACACCAAGATATAAAAGTAAACCAGAACCAAAAATCGAGATTAAACCCGCTCCGGTAATTAATAGGCCGGTAATGGCTGTAGTTGCTGCTTCAGAAAAAGCTAATGTTCCCCGCTGGGCAGCTAAGAAAGTAGAATTAAAACAACCTGAGCATACACCGGCGGTAAGTAAAGTAATTGATGTTAAAGAGCGGCCCTATCCGGTAATTAAGAGTACTCCTTACCAACCAAATCCTGCTCGGAATGTTTCTCGGCACACTATTAATCCTCTGCCAGATCCAGAGTACGCTAAGTATAAATGCATGCGCTGCAATTATAACTTTAAAGCAGATATTGCCAAAGCGGGATTGACTTATAATCTGGTCTGTCCTAATTGCGGCCGGGCAGAAAAAATCCAGAGGCTAGAGCCTTGGAGCTGAATTTAACCTGAGAAAATGTTATACCTGCACACCTTACCCATGTTTAGTCTGAAGACAGTAGAGTTAGAGAGTGTGCCTATTATTAGGGAGATCAAAGAGCAGACTCCCTATCCTCTTTCCGGAGAGAAATTAACTAATTACTTCGGCTCTTTTTTTGTTTCTCAGTTGGACCTAGAGCATATCCAGCAAGCTTTGACCCAGATTGAGCCAGCGCTTAATACTTTAAAAAGAATTTTGTTGGAACGTGATCAGGTGCATGAATCTGCCAATATTCAAAGAAGTATCCAGCTCTTGAACGAAGTTCCCGAAGCCTTGTCTAGAAACTTAACCTACGCTGAAGAAATGATCGCCTGGCAGGAGCAGATCGGGACAGTTGCCAGTTTATTGAACCAGATCCCTCTCTTTAAGACTAAAGAGGAGAAAATCGCTGGGAATAAGCAGATTCAGCAAGTTTTTGAAACTTTATTGCGCAATAAAGAATTTACTTTTAGGCATCAGGATATTATTAACGAGATGCATCTAGCTCATATCAATGACCTTACTGAAAGTTTAGAGCAAGGTTATTTGTTCCATTTCACTTTGGAAGAAGAATTAAGGAAAGATAATTTTGCGGCTATTCAATCTCGGATTCCTCCGGAAAGATTAATGGAAGCAGCTTCTATCCAGCAGAATGTAGAAAGCATAAAAAAAGCAGTAACCCGCGCTTATGCTCTTAACCTGAGCATGGCTTCTATCGCTACTTTCTTGTATTCTTATGTGAAATGGCTCAATAGTAAGGTTTGAGGAAATAATCCCTTATGTCTCTAAGAGACCCAAAAATTTTATAAATAACCTTTAGAATACTACCTTAGCCCTGGCTGATCGCAGCCCCGTGGAAGAGTATAGATATACTCTACGGAATGTAGCGGACTAGCATAGAACCCTTTGGAGCTTTCGCAAGCAGAATTGAGCGGGAGTGAGGAGAGGTTTTGACCTCGGTTCGAATCCGGGCGGGGCTACTTTTTTCTTTAAAAGTAGCCATAAAGATATTTCTTTTAAAAAACTTTAATCCTCGTCCTCAACAATAGTATAATTTTCATATTGGTTTTCATAAATCCCGATACTACTACTTTCAGTCCAAACACCAAATATTTTACCTTCTGCCGCAACTCGATATCTTATTCCATATAACCATAAATGAGAGTAGGCATTATCTTCAAATTCTCCGGGGAGACCAGTTTCATGCCAAGCTCCAGTACGAAATCTCTCCCCCTCTTGATTTCTTAACTGGGTACATACCCCATAGCTTGCTAGGATATTAAATTACCCAGTTAAGATTAAAAAATCCCAACTAATTAAATACCCCGCAGCTTGCTGCGATTGGGATTTTTTATTTTCCACTAAGATCCCTCTTGGAATCTTATCATAATCATATTCATCCAGAAGGTCTGCTAAAGTTCGGCTCATTTTAAGTAATAAAGTTTAATCTTCTGTATTTTTACTTTTAATTGTCCTTCTCCTATTTTAGGCAAACCTCTTTAGCGGACTTTAGAATATTTTATTAAAAACATTTCTTGCGACCATTAATTGCCGAGAGGGCTTTTTTTTGTAGCCAATTATTTCTCGAGAGAAATATTTCTGGGGATATAGTAAGCACCTGAAAAGATCAGACCAATCGTAAAAGCCTCATTATCTCTTTATCTTTCTCAGCAACTTTTGCCATCCTGCTCAAAGGAATATCATAATGTCTAAAGACCATTTCTCCGAGGTCAGGATTGTAAGGCGACTCTTTAATTTGTTTCTGTGAACGAATAACCGCAGAGGGGTTTAAATGAGTGCTCCGGTATGAGCCAAATTGAATTATGCTCAATTGAGAATATTGTTCGAGTGCTTCCCTAAAATCTGAATGTCCTCTTATTTTCTCCAATGTCGACTGAAAATGTTCGATAGCCCAATCTCTTTCTCCTGCAACATCAGCTTTAATCTGGAAAGCGTGATCCCTGCATACAGCATCTCTCTGAGAATACTTTATTAGTCCTGTATCCCCGTTAATCTTAAACTTAATATCACTAAGAACTGAACTGGCTTCTCTTAATTCATTTGCTAATTCCGAATACTTTTCATTATTTCCAAGAACGTAATAGTTTCGCACAAGTAAATATTTTCCCAATAGCTCGCCCCAACAAGGGGGGATACCAATCCAACCCGGTTCTATACCTGAACGCCTCTCTTTCCCGTCTGGTTCTTTTATGATTGTGAACGAAGAAACATACGTCTCTAGAGCTCCTTTTGTCACAGAACGTAAAGATTTTTGCAAATCCTTTTTAGAAAATTTATCATTATCATCGATTAGGTTATCCCCTTTAGAGAAATACCTAAATCTAATTGGACTTGGAGGCATCCAATCGCAATAATTTACACTTTCTTTACCGGTGATTAATCCTAACTGCATTAATCCTGCTTTTGTTTTCTCAATATCAAATCCTAACATTCCTTGAGCAATATCCTTTCCTTTATATTTTCCAACAGGAGTAAGTTCGGTACAAAACACCCAACCGATGCCACGCTCGGGCTTGCCCCACTCATCCCAACACATATAACCAACATTTGCGGCTAATGATTCTATCGGCCCAGCATAAACCAAATTGTAAGCAGTGCTAAGAGCTGTTTCTTTCTGAAAGGTTGGTGCTTCCATTTAATGGCCATGCTTTAACCGATTATAAAAGCATTTGGTGGTTGGAAAAGATATAATGCTATACACAGATACGTTGGCTTTTTTGTCCCACTTTCCCACGAAAGAAATTTAATCTCGTTTGCTTTAAACTTTTCAATTAAAAAAGAAATATATATAAATATCTTATGTAATATAACTCATAATGAAAAAAGCGGTGACTAAAAGCAGGACTAAAGCTATTCTCCTGACTATTCTCACCTTGGCCTTTATCTTATTCATACTTTTACCCATCAGCCTTTCCATCTTTGACGGTTCTAAGATCGGAAATGTAGCTCTAATTCCTATTGAAGGAGTGATTACAGGAGATGGGGGCAGCTACTTGGGACAATCTACCACCTCCTCCAAAACCATTGTAGAATTCATCGAAGATGCAGAGAAAGATGCCCAAATCCAAGCCATCGTATTAGAAATAAATTCTCCTGGAGGAAGCGCAGTCGCTTCCGATGAAATTGCTACTGCTATAAAGAAATCCACTAAACCAACTGTAGCTTTAATCAGAGAGGCAGGAGCATCTGGAGGATATTGGATTGCTTCTGCTACTAATCATATTATTGCAAATAGGATGTCCATCACCGGTAGTATTGGAGTTATTTCTTCTTATCTAGAATTCAGCGGTTTGATGGAAAAGTATGGGGTATCTTATGAAAGATTAGTTGCCGGTGAGAATAAAGATCTGGGCACGTCTTTCAAGAAGCTTACTGATGAAGAAAAACTAATTCTGCAAAAGAAATTAAATACCATCCAGAATTTTTTCATAGAAGAAATAGCTCAGAATCGCGGATTGGAAATTAATCAAGTTAAAAAACTAGCTACCGGCGAGTTTTATCTGGGCGTAGAGGCATTAGAGTACGGTCTTATCGACCAGTTGGGAGATAAAGATACGGTTAAAGAATATCTTAAAGAGAAAACTCAATTAGACGAAGTTGATTTTGTAACTTATCAAACGGAAGTATCTTTTTTCGATTTAGTTAGCGGAATATTTTCCCAGATGTCTTTCGATTTAGGCCGAGGATTAGGGGCCATCTTTTTAGAGCAGAATACCAAATTAATGTTTACTTAATATCACCAAATATTCCCTTACTCAACTTTAAACCGGACTCAACTCTAAATAAACTCAAAATCCAAACGATGTTAAAAAGAAGGTGGTTATTGATCTTAGTATTATTGTTTCTGGTAGTAAATACTCTTTCGGTTACCACTTCCTCTTCTACCCAAGAAGTTTATGTTGATCCGACTATCGAGAAAGTGTTAGATTCCATCTCTGATCATATTGTTGAGAGCACTAACCAAAACAACCTCGCAGTTCAGGAAAATCAATTAGTTCCCGTAATTGTAACTTTAAAAGATGATTCTGCAACCCAGGCCAAAGATTTAGAGGATAGAAAAGAAGCCATTAGAGAAAAACAAGAGGATGTATTGGAAGATTTAGGAATTACTGAAATAATTAATACTAACTCCTCTGGTCAAGCTGATATTGCAGGATCCGTTTCTTCCGGATTTAACCCCAATCTACTTAACCCAGAAGAAACTACTTCCGGACCAGCCAATTTCGAACTAGAGCGGACTTATTCCAGCATTAACGCTTTTGCCGGAAATATTTCCGCAGAGGGATTAGAACAATTAAAATCTGATCCTCGGGTAGAAAGAATCGATTATGATTATCCTATTGTACCTTCCTTGGATGCTTCTATTCCTTTAATCAATGCTAACGATGTCTGGAATTTATCTGTTGGCGGTTATAATATCACCGGAACTGGAGAGACTATCTGCGTCATTGATACCGGAGTAGATTATACTCATCCAGTCTGGGGCAGTTGTAATAGTAGCATGGTTATCGACGGAACTTGCGCTAGAGTTGTCGGCGGATATGATTATTTTGATAATGATGGCGATCCCCGAGATTATCATAGCCATGGAACCCATGTTGCCGGAATAGCCGCCTCTAATGATTCCACTTATAGAGGAGTAGCTCCAGGAGCGAAAATTGTGGCTTTGAAAGTCTTTAATGATGCTGCCAGCAGCGGAAGCACCAGCGCAGCCATCTCTGCTATTGACTGGTGCGTAAGCAATTCTACCAAATTTAATATCTCTGTGATTACTATGAGTATTGGAGTTACTGATGGAAGTGGTGCTGAAATCCCTTATAATGTCACTTGCGATGCCAGCGATTCTCTGGCTCAGAAAGCCAGCTGGGCCGCCAGCCAGGGAATTTTTGTAGATGCCTCTTCTGGTAACAATAAAGGTCTGGGTGGCATCACCGCTCCTGCCTGCGGAGAAAATGTTACTTCTGTAGGATCTGTTGACGATTCAGATAGTATTTCAGGGTATAATACCGCTCCCATTTTGAGTCTTCTCGCCCCGGGAAGTTCTATTATTTCAACAGTATTAAGTTCAAGTTTCGGCACCAAAAGCGGAACTTCCATGGCTGCACCCCATGTAGCAGGAGCAGCAGCTTTAGTTTTAGAATACAATAGACGCGCTTATGGGATGAATTTAACTGCTTTTGCAGTCAGAGATAAATTAAGACGTACTGGAACCTTAATCCAAGACAGTAGAAATAGTATTTACTATCCCCGGATTGATCTATTAAAAGCAATCCAGCCTTTCATTAATTATACTGCCAGCAGTCCAGCTAATGCTACCACCATCTCTACAACTTCCGCCACTATTAATATTACTTCTGATGTAAATTTATCTTCCGCAATTCTGGAATGGCATTATGTAAATGGGACTAATTTTAATTATAGCATGACCGCAATAAATACTACTAATTATCAGCAGACCATTTCCTCTCTTGCCGGAGGGAATCATACTTATCTGGTTTATGGAAATGATACGGTGAACACTTTCGGAACAAGTATTCTCAGAACTATTATTGTAGACAGTACTCCTCCCACTATAACATTCAATAATCCCTTAAATGGTTCATACAAAAAGCAATACTTTAATTTGAATATTTCTTTAAGCAATCAAGTTTTATCTTTCTCTAATTATTCTGTAATTAATAGTACTGGTTCAGGTTTGCAGAACAATTTAAACACTTCCATCGCCACCGCAACCTTCAGCTGGACTGACCTGCTAAATCTTTCTAACTCAACCTTTAATGATGATAATTATACTCTTTTAGTTTTCGTTAACGATTCTATTGGTAATTCCCTTACCCAACAAGTAACCTTCGCTTTGGATAAAACTGCTCCTTTATTATTCGGAGTAAATCTAACTTCTGGAATAGTTTATAACACAGAAAATGTTACTTTTAGAATTAACGCTACAGATAAATATCTCAATGTTTCTGCCATTTATCTTGAATCTAATTTTTCTGGAGCTTTAAGAAATTATACTCTTAATCGAGAGACTGGAGATTTATACAATTATACCTTGTTTGGGGCAAACAATCTTACTAATCAAGAGAATGTCTCTTACCGCTTCTATGCTTCAGATTTGGTAGGGAATATTAATGTTTCAGATCAGTTTAGTTTCCTAGTTCAGAATCGCGTCCCGGTAAATGTTAATATTACTGCTCCAGTAAATGGAAGCATCATTGAAATTGGGACTTCTACCTCTTTTACCAGTACCGCTACTGATTATGACAGCGACACTTTAAATTATTATTGGACCTTCGGAGATGGAAATAGTTCTTCCTCCCAAAATCCTAGCTATGCTTATAGCGCTATTGGAACTTATACCCTATTCTTGAATGTTTCCGATAGTTACAGCACTAATAATACAAATATTACTGTTTTTACTAACGATACTAAAGCTCCCCTGCTTCCTTCCGTCTCTTATTTTACTGAACAACATCTAAGCAGGAACGGAAATAACCAGACGGTTACTGCTACTGCTTATGACCCTTTAGGAATATCTACTTTCAGTTTATTTTACAATAGCAGCTTAATATCAAAATCTTGCGCCACCCAGAATAATACTCATTGGGTCTGCAGCTGGAGCTGGAACAGCTCTACTGTTGGCAGTAGTTATAGTTTTACTTTGAATGCAACCGACGGATTTACTACCCCCCATACTAATTCTACTACTTATACCTATTCCGTAACTTCTTGCTCGGATAGTACTAAAAATGGTGATGAGACTGGTACAGACTGCGGAGGTTCTTGCACAGCCTGCCCTGCACCTAGTAGCAGTTCTTCATCCTCTGGCGGAGGCGGTGGTGGTGGAGGGGGTGGCAGCGTCGGAGCAGCCATAGCTTCTGCTGAAACGCCTGCTGAAAGTGCTCCTGCGCCAAGTGGAACAGAGGCAGCTGCATCAGCAGGGGGAGGCGAAGGTGGAGCAGGAGCAGCTGAACCAGCACCAGAGACAGCTGTAGCTCCGCCAGTAAGTTTTACTAAAACCGTTAATTTCGTCAAAAGAGAATCTCAGGATATCCTGATTGACAATGCTAAAATTGCTATTACCGGATTAAAGATAGAAACTAAAGTGAATAAAGAGGTTAATCTCGAAGTGACTTATTATCCCCAGAAACCTGAAGAGGCTACGGAACTAAAGAATGTCTATCAATATCTAAAGATTGAAACTGGTTTGCAGGATAAAGAGATTGAATCAGCAGTTCTTACTTTTAGTGTGCCTCAAAGCTGGCTGAAAGAGAATAATTATTTACCAGAGACCGTACAATTAAATCATTTTGATGCCGTTGATGAGCAATGGGAAGAGTTAGATACTAAACTACTTATTACCACAGAAGAAGCTTTGACTTTTGAGGCAGAAGCAGAAGGTTTCTCTTATTTTGCCATTACCGCTAGTACAGAGATGGAACAGAGCTGGCTAAGAATGTTTATTCCTCCTAAAGCTGGCACTAAAGCTTTGGTCTTATTTGGGATAATCATCATGATTATTGTACTGATTATTGTTTATCTGTTGGTCCGGGAAGGGGAGAGAGACTAAGTTTTCAGATAATAATCATAATCTTCTTTCAATCTAATATAATGCCCTCAAAATTAAACCGATCATAAATCCCCACAAAAATTAAATAAAAATAATTAAAAGAAACAGTAAACCTACTCTTCCGGCAGCTTTTCCATCTTGCTTCTATGGATCTTAGCGAAATAAGGCACCGCTACTACATAATCCTCACCAAAGCCGGCAATATCTCCCTCGATCGCTTCACAGGTCTTTCTTAACTTGGAAACTGCTCTTTTCAATTCCACTAGATCTTTATCCTTTAAAGGTTTAATATTCACTAGAGCAATAGTAGAACCCTCTCTTAAAACATCTAAAATTTCTTTGATGTCTTCAAACTCTTCCAGCATGAAAGGCCTGACTATAACTTTAGAATGTTCATCTTTATTCTGAGCATGATCCACTTCTACATACTGGTCTGCTTTATCTAAATCATCATCCTCAGTGGGACGCATAAATTTTTCCTTTAATTGTAAAAAAAAGTCTTTCATTTTTCCACACCCTCTCCCTAGTTTTTTTTAAACTTGATTTTTATTACTTTAAATTACTCTAATTTAAATCTTATTTGAGGACTACTTATATATAAATGTTTTTATCCTCTAATCATCACATTTAACTACTCAAGCTAAACATATTGGAATAAGCCTTGCCTTTCCTGTTTTTTCCTTTCTTATATTCTACCGTTGCCCTAGGCAGGCTAAAAGTACCAATAATGTTCAGTTTAGCTTTAACTTTATAGGTGATTAAGCGATGTTCATAGGAATCCAATTCTGGAATGGACCAGATTACTTTCGTACCCTGTTTAGTATGTTTAACTTCATCTGGTTTTAAAGTACCTAATTCCAGCTCTTTTTCTACATTAGCTATTCCCGGTACAAGATCAGTTATAATAATCTCTTTCTGCGGCTTTTTAGATTTATTTTTCACTTCTAAAGTTACTTTTACTTCCGAGAGAGCTTCATCATCAACCATCCTGGCTGTAGCTGCAGTTTTAGTTATTTTTATTGGGGTTTGGACATAAACATAAAACGAAACCAATAAGATAATTATGATTAAGATATAAGCTAAAATACGATAATTAACCATAAAATTAATCATAGAAGATTCATTGGGGCTTAAAGTAACTTCCCAGGTTAAGTAATATTGATCCTCAGTTTTTAGTACCTTACCCTCGCCGCTGGCGAACACTGAACCTAAGATTGAGATCGGAGTTTGAACTGTCTGGGTATTTTTTACGTTACCCTCATTAGTAGCCGTTAATTTATAATTCTGTTTTAAAAATTGTTTCTCTGTAGATAATTCTGTCTTAAATTCAGGAAGTAAAGAAAGAACTTCAATTTTCTTCTCCAAGATTTTAACCACTTCATCTTTATACTCAAAGACAAAAAAGAGCACATATTCTTTTGGTTGTTGGAAAGGATTTGGGGTCACACTTAATTCTATGGTTTTCTTTTCTAGAGAGGGTAAGTCTACCGATAACTCTTTAGCGAATTCGGTCATATCGCTTTGGACTTTAATCTTTAATCCCTGCATATTTAACGGATTTTTATTTTCTAAAAAGAATTTAATGGATACTGGCTCTTTTGGGTTAATCTTATCATTCATATCCACGCTGGCTTTAATCGAGGGAAGATAATCAATGGGATTTTCTGGACTTAAATATATTTTTAAAGCGCCATTATAAGTTTCACCTAAATCTCCTGCAACAGTAATATAAACATAATAAATTCCTGGTGAAAAATCGGGGTCTACTGCTTCTGCATGGATATTAGTAGTATAACTGCTTCCTGGGCCCAATTCAATAATTTTATCTTTGAAAGGAAACGGATCAACATTCCATCCCTGACCGGACTGTAAAGAATAAATACTATATCTTTGTTTTTGGGTGGCATTATTATGCAGAGTTAATTCAAAAACTGCTTTTTCTCCGATAGTAACTTGGTTCTTTTTGACCGTAATCTCCACTACATCTTGCTCTGCCCAGGCAATACTGGCAAAAATAACTAGTAGAATTCCGGCTATAACTACAAATTTTCTTTCACCCATTTTTTTAAACCTTAGCCAATATAAACTAATACTTCTATTTAAAGGCTTCGATTTCTAAAGATTAATTAACCATTTTCTCACCGAGAGAACTTTTAGAAACATTTAAATACTCTGCTTTTTTAATAACTCTAATCCTAAGCGTAAATTAAACTCGAGAAAAAGAGGTTACAGATTTAGATGGTAGAAGAAAGTGTCTTTCGTGGAGTTATCGGCTTTTTCGATAAGATTGGAGTATATGATATTATCTTACCTTTTCTATTAGTATTTACTATTGTTTTTGCTATTCTAGAGAAAACCAAAATTTTAGGTCTGGAAAAGATTGATGGTAAAGAGACCACTAAAAAGAATCTTAATTCCATGGTCGCTTTTGTAATCGCTTTCTTAGTTATCGCTTCTACTCAATTAGTTTCAGTCATCAATAAAGTCATGGCTAATATTGTACTATTATTAATCTTAGCTGTCTGCTTCTTATTATTAGTTGGCGTTTTCTTTGGTGATAAAGAATTCACTCTTAAAGATTATCCTTCCTGGACTAAATTTTTTATGGTCATGATGTTCATTGGCATTGTGCTTATCTTCCTGCATGCTTTAGACTGGCTCCAATACATCTTTGCCTTATTTGTCTATTGGGATGCAGAATGGGCCAGCGCTATCATCTTTTTCATCGTCATCTTAGGGTTTATCTGGTATGTGATCAAAGAGCCAGCTAAAGCTGCTGCTCCAGCTAAAAAAGATTAATATTATAAAGAGCTAAAAAATAACCATTAATAAAACAAAAAAACAATCATTTAAAAATAGGGGGTAATAAAAAAATGGTAAATTCGTTGGGCTTTTCCAAACTAGCATATTATTTTGAAACTTTTGGGGTGATGGACTTTCTCCTTCCCTTCATTTTAGTTTTTACCATCATCTTTGCCGTCATGCAGAAGACTAAGATTCTGGGAGATAAGAAGAATTTTAATGTCATCATCGCCTTAGTTTTAGCCCTAGCCTTTGTCGTGCCCCATGTCATCGGCTATTATCCTTTAGGCTATGATCCGGTAGAGGTCATGAACGAATCTATTCCCAGTATTGCTTTGGTGGCAGTTGCCTCAGTGATGTTGTTAATCTTAATGGGTGTCTTTGGAGCTGATTTCTCCAAATCTGCTGCTCCGATTATCGCCATTCTAGCGATTATTTTTGTAGTTTATATCTTCGGCTCATCTTTAAATCTCTGGACCGGCCCATCTGACGTTTTTTATTGGTGGACTCCTGAGGTTACCGAATTATTGATTATCCTCTTGGTCTTCGGAGTGATTGTCTATTTCATCGTCAAAGAGCCGGGAGAAAAAACCGGCGGCTCCCGCATGTTTGAATCATTAGGTAAAATGTTCGAAAAGAAATAGATTCATTCAATAAATAAAATTAAACCGATTTCAAACCAAAAAAATGGCCACACTATTCGATGTAGGATTGATCCAGACTTTTGATGTAGTCTTTCCAGTATTATTAGTTTTTGCTCTGGTCTTCGCTCTTCTGCAGAAAACTAAAGCCATCGGAGAATCTGTCGGGGTTAATGCCATCATTGCAGTAGCTGCAGCTTTTATGGTCTTGATGTCTGATACTTTAGTCCAGATGATCAATTTTATGGTCCCTTGGTTTGTGGTCGCGATTATCTTTTTCGTGCTTTTGATTCTGATTTTCCAGATTTTTGGCACTAAAGAAGCAGACCTAACCAAAGCAGTTAAAGATAAGGCAGTCTATTGGTCAATAATCGGGATTGCTATCGTCATTCTTTTAGCTGCTTTCGGCAATGTTTTAGGCCAGTCTTTTACAGAACAAGCTTTTCAAGAGGAAGGAAACTTAACTGCCAGTGATGGAAGCGTAGCTTCCAGCAGTTTTGAGGGCAGCTTAAACGCTACTTTATTCCATCCTAAAGTTTTAGGATTGATTATCATATTTGCTATCGCCATCTTTGCGGTAGCTTTCTTGAGCGGGGGATAGGACTTATCTCTACCCTTCTTTTTTAATAAATCACCAAAACTTTTAAATAGTATGTCTAAGATATACTATTTATGCCCAGCCAAAGTAAAGAAGAACAAGTACTTACTCTCTTCTTAGAGAATAGCCCGCTTAAGCATTGGCATTTTGAAGAGATTGTTCAGCAAGCGAAAGTCACTCGTGCGGTAGCTAATAAGTGGCTTAGACTGTATTGTAAAGAAGGATTGATTAAAAAGATAAAAGAGCTAGGAAAATTTCCTTATTTTACTTCTGGAAGCAATAATCCAGCTTATCTAGCTAGAAAGAAAATCTATGCTCTGGATAAGATCTATCAGAGTGGACTAATCGATCATCTTTTAGCATTGGAAGGCCCTAAGACCATTATTTTATTTGGAAGTCTGGCTCGAGGAGATTGGTATAAAGATTCTGATTTAGATTTGTTTATTTACGGAAGTTCTGAAGGGTTGGATAAACAGAAATATGAGAAAAGATTAAAATGGGAGATAGAATTACACCAATTTGAAACTAAAGAAGAGCTTCAGAGTGTTAAAACCGGATTATTGCAAAATGTTATTAATGGCTATCTCTTAAAAGGGGATATTCAGGATTTTGCGGAGATGAAAGTATGAAACTGACTGTTGAGGATCTGACTGAAACATACCGGCTTTGCCTGATCAATGGGAAATACAGGGAGAAAAACAGAGTTGATCTAGAATTAATTAAATCAATGGTAGATGTAGCCGAGAGAGGATTATTATTCATCCAAGAACATTCCAAAAAGATTAAGAAAGAAAGTTTAGACTGGACTTTTGTCTTTCGGGATTATTATGAAGCTTTACGCACTTTCATCGAAGCTTTTCTGCTCTTTGACCAGATTGAAGCAGAGAGCCATCAATGTAAAAATGCTTATATCTGTTTTAAATATCCGCAGTTGGAATTAGACTGGGAATTCTTAGAATTAGTTCGTCTGAAAAGGAATGCCATAAATTATCGCGGAGAGTTCTTAAGATTTGAAGACTGGAATTTGTTAAAGATAAATTTTAACTTGCATTTAGGCAAGATTAGAACAATTATCCAAGACCAATTAAAAGAATACAGATAATTTACTCTCCTTTAAACCCTTTGGTAATCCCTTTCAGTTCTTTGACGTTATCTACAAATTCAGGAATGACATCTTTAAACACCTTTCCTACTGCTTTTAGCTCTACTCCTACCTCTTTCATCCGAGAATCATAATCATCTAGTTTTCCTAATACTCCCTGATGCAAAACCTTAAAATCATCTTTAAGTTTGTCTAAATCATTCTGGATCCGGGTTTGTTTCTCTTCAATCTTATTCTTCCACTCCACGATTTTTTTCACTTCTCCGATTAGTTCTTCCCATTTCTCGTCAATCATGCTCTCAGTGATCGCTTCTATCCTTTCATAGATATTTCCTTCTTCAGAACTCATCCCTGCTCCTCCTCCAGATCTTTTCGGAGCATAAGCTGGCTCTTCCATTCCGAAAGAAGCATCATCTGGGGGGTAATCTCCCATAGATTGACCTAAGGCAGAACTAATCTCCTGGCCAGAGATACCGCTTCTGCGCAATTCTTCTGCAATCATCTCATCAGATAAGCCTTGTTGCCTTAATTCTAATACTTGTTGAGCTGGATTATATGAAGCCATAATCAAATCACCTTTTTTTAAGTATATTTCTTTTGGGTATTATTAATCTTTTGTTTCGAATAGTTCTTTCTTTTAAATCAAATAAGCAGAAATCTCCAAGATTCATCTTTGGAGATGAATGCTCGTAATAAGCAAGGAGATTTCGCTATATTTGATTTTAGAAAATCCGAATTAGAAAAGTGGCGAAAATCCCCACCATTTATGGTTGGGGATAGCCACTTTTCAGGATTTTCTTTAATTAAACGGACTATGTTTCTCTTCTTTTAACGGAAGAGGAATTTTTTCTTTAACCTCTGGATTTTTTAACTTATTCTCTACCATCCGCTCTAAATCTCTCTGGGTTACGAAATTCAAAGGGTTCCATAATTCAATATATCTTTTAATCACCTGTACTTCCTCAGAACCAGCAGTCTGTCTTAATTCTTTGATGATTAGATCCATCTTCTCTGAAGTCTTTTGCTGTTCGTGCTGATATTCCATAAAATCATTGTTTAAAGCTTTCAGATCTTTTTTAAGATCGCCGGACTTTTTAGTAAAATCGTTTTTGATTAGATCTACTTCCCGGAGCAGATTATTTACTTTTCCTTCCAAGGCTTTAATCCAGAGATACAATTTAGCTGCATCAAATCCGCCTTGTTCCGGTGGTGGGGGTGTATTGGCCATGGTTTTTGGTCTGGGGTGGGATTATAGGAGGTATATCATATTCAAAGAAAAGAATTTAATAAACTTATGTGAGTATTTTAGAGTGGTATACCAACCTAGCCGTAAATAAAGATTCTCCAAAAATAAAATTAACCATTCCAACAAAGAAATCTATTTAAACTCTCAATATATTATAATCCTCAAAAAGATGATAGATGAGCCAAAGAACTGTTTTGAGTACGAGACTTATCATGAAGGAGAAAATAAGATTCTCAAAGTCTATCTCGAACGCTGTACTTTTCCTCCTACCATAGAATACAGCGAATTGTGCATGAGCAAGGTAGTAGATGCACTTCTAGCCGTAAGCGGAGTTACAGTTATTATTCTTAATCAATTAAGAGAATACGAATATGATTATTCCCAAACTAGTCTTCTTACAGAACTGGCTTTACTCTATAAAAAACTTAACCGCGATGAACGTTACGCTTACTCTCAGCTGTTGGTTGATCCTGAGCATGAAAGATATATCCGGGGAAGTTATGCTATTTTCCAAAGATTAATCTCAAGACGATTAAAAGAAGATCCTTTATCTGCCTACACTGCCCTGAAACGCCTGGAGATTAGAGAAAGAACCAAGCTCAGCCAGGTATTAGACCAGCGTCATCAGGATTCTCAACAGCAATTTCTAACTTTGCTCCAGGATGTGATCCAAAAGATAGAGCTATTGAAAATGATTCAATTATTAGTTCCTCATACTCCCAGCCATGAAATTGGAAATCGGGAAATCTATAGCAATATTTTCCATCCTACTACTAGACCCGATTTCATGTACACTAAATTAATCAGTGAATTTCCGGAAGGAAATCTTGAAGAAAGTTATAATTTTGATGCTAATGGCGACCAGTGTGAAGTTAATCTCTTTAATTTCGAGGATAACATTAAGATCATGTACCATCTTACTCCACCGGAATTTCGTTTTACTGAAGAAGTTTATGAGCTTTTAGATGACGCTAAACGTATCATGGCTGAGCATAAGCCCACTCGAGAGGAATTTGTTGATCCTCAGCGCATGCGGGAAGTTTTTTTAAATATCGGAAAAGATTTATTAAACGATCTTATCCAACAAAAGAATATTAATCTTTCTGAAGAAGAGGTAGATCAGCTAGCTAGAGCTTTACTACGTTATACAGTAGGCTTTGGCCTGATCGAATTGCTTCTCTCTGATCCGAAAGTTCAGGACGTAAACATCAATTCTCCTAACGGAGAGCTTCCTATATTTATTGTACATCAGGATTATGGTGATTGCTATACTAATATCTATCCAACTAGGGTAGAGGTAGATTCCTGGGCCACTAAATTAAGATTGATTTCCGGCCGGCCTTTAGATGAAGCTAATCCGATTTTGGATACAGAATTGAAAGTAGAAGGGTTTACTTCCAGGGTTTCTGCCATTACTGCTCCTTTAAGTCCGAATGGTTTAACCTTTTCTTTCCGCAGGCATCGGGATTTCCCCTGGACCTTTCCTCTCTACATGCAGCCGAAAATAAAATACATGAACGCACTTTCGGCAGGAGTGCTCAGTTTTATTATTGATAATAACGCTACGATACTAATAGCCGGAACCAGATCCAGCGGGAAAAGCAGTTTACTGGGAAGTTTTTTAGTTGAGCTGAGCAGAAGATCAAGAATTATTACGCTCGAGGACACCTTCGAACTTCCCCAAGAATCTTTAAGAGCGCTAGGCTATAATCTAGATTCTCTTAAAGTAGCCTCGGCTTTATCTGCTCCTGGAAATGAGGTAGATCCCAGCATCGGCATTCGTTCCACTTTACGTCTAGGAGATTCGGCCATTTTTGTAGGAGAAGTCCGTTCTAAAGAAGCTATCGCTTTATTTGAGGCCATGCGGGTGGGCGCAGCCGCTAATGTAGTTGCAGGAACCATCCATGCCGACAGCCCTTACGGAGTTTATGACCGGGTAGTTAACGATATCGGCGTACCCAAAACTTCTTTCAAAGCCATAGATATTATCGTGACTACCAATCCAGTCATTTCCGGATTGAAAAAATATAAACGTATCTTAAGAGTTACCGAAGTCAGAAAACAATGGGATGAAGATCCTTTAAAAGAGGGTGCCTTTGTGGATTTGCTAGTTTATAATTCCAAGACTGACCAATTAGAGCTAACTGACGATTTAATCAACGGGAATTCAGAAATATTAAAACGTATGGCCGGTAAGGTTAAAGAGTTTGCTGGAGATTGGGATGCAGTCTGGAATAATATCCAATTAAGGGCAGATACTAAACAAGCGATTGTAGATCTAGCCGTAGAATTAAATAATTTCTCTATTCTGGAAGCAGATTTTGTCATCCAGGCTAATGATCAGTTTAAATTGATTTCTGAAAAAGTCAAAGATAAGTACGGAAAACTCGATCCAGCCAGAATCCTCTTTGAGTATAAAGAATGGCTAAGGAAAGAAGTCAGGAAGAAGAAGGATTAAGTTATTTTTAGTTGGGCTCTTTACGTAACTGAGCGCGAGTTCTTGGTTGCTCCCTAATACCAATGTCTTCCCGAACAATTAAATATTCCTCGGCGATATAATAAAATTGGACAAAAGTGAATAGATCTGTTTTATCAGCAGCATGATCCTCTTTCCATCTGCCGGGATTACCTTCAAAAGTATAATTGGACCTACCTGTATCCGCAGTAACCAAAAAGGCATTAGCTTTGACTCCGTTAACCTCAAATTCAGGGAATACTTTCTCAATCGTAGTTTCCAGGTCATTTCCCGGGCCGCCGACTCGTTTTAAGGCTCCAAGTGGTTTGACCGGATGGGGTGGGTCAAAACTACTCTTTACTACATATTCTTCTCCGGTTTTTTTATTCCAAGCATGCATTAAGCAATCATCTTGGGTTAATTGTAGGTAAGTTGCAAATTCCATCTTTAAATTTCTTAATTTAATCTCCAATTCAAGTTTAAATAAGTTATGATTTATCTTCTAACTTTATTTTAATTTTTCTCCATCACATAAAATATCTCATTGCTGAATTCCAGGACTTTAAATTCATAACCTAATCGCTTGCACATCAATTCTATCCATCCCCTTCTGGGATGATTCATTCTTCTCCCGCTCATGGTCAAGGTGGGGAAACTAACCACAAGATCTTTCGCAGGAATGGCTTTGATTACCTCTTCGCTTTTCTTATGTCCTTTGCCTCTATCAATAATGTCCGTAATCTTAAATAATAATCCCAAATCTGCTTTTTTAAGATGGGTTAATTTTTCAGTATGATTAAAGTCAAGTATCTCCGTTTCTCCCTGAAACTGTTTATTCAGATTATGCAGATGCTCAAAGTATCTTTTTAGGTTCCCAATCTCTTCTTCATCTAAGTCGTAAGCAAAATATCTCACTCTTTTTAATCCCACCAAGCCCATCATCGAGATTGAAAAGGGATTGATCCCGCATCCCAGATCGATGATACTTTCTGGTTTTCCAGTAATCGCAAAGATCTTTTGATATAATTGGGGGTAAAAATCAATTCTCTCTTTAGTAGAGGAATGAGAATTAAGTATCTGAATTAGTTTCTCTTTAGTTGGATAATTTAAATATTCACAAACTAAACCATCAATCTTAATATTTTCAGTTCTGAACAAGCCATGTATTCTCCTAAGTTTTGTCCGAACTAATTTTATCGTAAGTTTGAAAGCCCCAGATTTAGGATGAAACTTGCTTAATAATGAGTTAAGCAATTTTCTTTCCTGGTTTAATACTTTAAATAATTGTTCTTTAACAAAACTATCGGCTAAGTCTTTTAATTCCTTCTTTAGTTTTATTCCTACAACTAATAATTTTACTTTCTCATCATCTAAGTTTAAAGACATAGGAGTAGGGATACCTGTTGGTTATAAAAAGCTTTTTAAACCAGAAAGTAATCTTTAAGATAATATTAAAGATCAATCTCTAAAGCATGAACAAAAACTTCAAGAATAGCGCTAAACGCGCCTGGAAATTCTTCTGGGAAGAAGATAGTGCCTGGAGCTGGATCGCTAATCTAATCGTAGCCTTTTTGGTCATTCGTTTTATCGTTTATCCTTTCCTCGGCCTAATTTTAGGTACCAGCTATCCGATTGTAGCAGTTATTTCTGAAAGTATGGAACATGGCATTAAAGATAATCTGATCTGCGGCCAAAATATCCCTGAATTTAAAGAATCGTTTGATACCTATTGGAAAGTATGTGGTAGCTGGTATGAATCCAACCATATTCCCAAAGAACTATTCCAAACTTTTCCCTTCCAGAACGGCTTTCGGAAAGGTGATGTCATTATCCTCTGGCGGGCGAATGGGAATAATCTTAACCTAGGTGACGTCTTAATCTTTCAGAGCTCTAAACCTCAGCCTTTGATCCATCGCGTGGTTAAAATATGGAAAGAAGACAGCAATACTTATTACCAGACTAAAGGCGACCATAACAGTAAGAGCATTCCCGGCTCCTTAGGAGAGGAAAAGATTTCTTCCAACCGTATTTACGGTCAGGGCCTTCTGCGTATACCTTATCTGGGCTGGGTCAAGATCCTCTTTGTGGATGCAGTGAAGCCCTTTGGGATTGAGATCGAAAGGTAAACTTTATAAGAAGAAAAAGTATTCTTTCTAATTATGGAAAAAAAGAAGTGGTGGCAGAAGCTCCTCTGGCATGAAGAGCATCCGGAAAAGATCAATCAGGTAAAAGATATTTCTGCCATTATTGAGTTCTTGGAAGAGATTAATCCCGATACGAAAGTACTCCTTCCGCTCTTAAGCCAATTAGCAGAGTTAGAAAAAGAGCGGGCAGTCATTTCCGCTAAGCCCAGATTATTGCAGATCAATCTGGAATCCCAGGCAAAAGTGTTAGATAAATTATTGGAAAATTATGAATTCTTCCAGAATGATACTGATATCAATGGGATCAGACTAAAAGCTATCGCTAACCAATTCTTAAGCAATGCCCGCCAAGCAGGGTTAAAAGAGCTAGTTCAGGAAAAGAAAGCAGACCAGAAATGGAAATTTTTTTGGTAAAATCTTAAGAATTTTTCCATACGTTCTAAACCTTACCTTTCTCCCATCTCTGATAATTTTTAACCACCTCTTCCAGCCGAGGAGAATCAAACAGATTCCTTTCCAGGAAGGCATTAGCTATAGAAGTGTACATCTGAGAGATAATCTCTCTTAATTCCAAGGGCAGGGAAGGAGGAGTTTCCCTACAGAGCACTTTCCAATCTATTTTTCCTTCCTGCTTAGCTTGTTCTTTTGCTTTCAGTACCGCTTCATACCAGGCAGTCTTTTTATAAAATTCTCTGGCTACTTCTTTACTTACTTGAACACCCTCGAAAGTAAACCTGCACTCGTCTGGGGTTCCGATAACATCCACTATTATCAATCTGCCTTGCGGGTCATAAGCTAATTCTATCTTTCCGTCGACATTGACTAATCCTGCTTTCTCTGCAGTATAGGTAATTAACTCATTAACCTCTCCTAAAGTTGTCTTTACCTCTCCCATCTCTAGATCGCTTAATCCGCTGATTTGCTGTGCTTCATCCCAACTTAGGTAGCGGTCTTCTCTCTCCAGTTTAGTGCTCAGATCCAATATGGGGGGCTCTAGTTTTTCTCCTGGTTCTGGGCGATGATCCAGCCCAAGTTGTTGCAAAGTAATCTCTCCTGAATCTAATTTTGAGAAAACTCTCGAGCCAGAAAGTAATTGGTTACGATAAATGATCTCTAAAGGGATTAAAAAATTGTATAAATCATCCTGAAAAGCAGTATAATCATAGCTTCCCTCTTTTAATTCTGGTCTGATTACTCTGACTAATTTAACTAACATAGTATTAATGGGCTGAAAACTTCTAGAGGAATCAATTAGCCCTCTTTTTTGATCTGCAATTCCTTGATAATGGGTAGCTAGATTCAATCTCTTGGCTTGTTCAAAGAGATAGGCTGCAACCATACAGAGAGCCGTACCTTTGTTTGGAATTTGGTCTGGCATCTCACCCCAATCGAAGACTGAATATCTATCAGAGAAAACGAATTTACCTAACCCTTCCCTTCTTTCAGTTGGTTCACGAATAATTTCTAAATCTTTAACGCTGCCTATAATAGATCACCCCCTTTGGAAAGAATAAGATTATTTTATTTAAGTTTATGGGTAGTGGAAAAGAAAGATTAACCATTTAAAGAAAACCAAGCCTAAAAATGATCCTTACTGCTTAAACATCAGCCAATCGTTTTTGTAGGGTTTAGCACTATCATTCCCTTGGAAAGCTTCTGCGGTGCATCCTACTAAAATTGAGTGCGGGCCAGCTTTGGCTGTATGAACTATACCCCGAGGATTAGAAAAATAATTTCTTTCTTTTGCAGTTAAATGAACTTCTCTTCTTTGTGCTGCAACTCCTTGATCAGCTTCTGTTTCAGTAAGCGGATGTTCTAGCCTGAAGACTGCCTCTCCCTTCCACAAAGAGTAAGCCTCATCATAACCATGATAATGTCCACCGAGTACAACTTCTTGATCGAAAGGAAGAATGAATTTCAGCTGAACTGCAGAAAAGCCAGCTTGGTCTTTATTAAATAAAGTACTTACTTCTGCTGACGCAAATTCAGCTGGTGCGAACGTTCCAGAATGAATATAATACCAAATCTGATCATTTCTACCCTGATATGTTCCATACAACCATAAGTTTCCTAATCTCTCGCTTTTTGCCTCTTCCAGACTGATCGATAATCTTGTATTCGGTCCAATAGTAACCAGATAACCTCGTCCTTTAGGAATAATTAAACGGTCTCTTAAGTCTCCTTGTTGTTGAAGAATATATTTTGTTTCATCACCCTCAACAATAACCTCTGCACTACCACTTATAATATAAAATAAAGTGTTGGTAGGAACTCCTAGAATATTTCCATCAAAAGTAAATAACTTAGCACCAATATTCGTAGTAGAGAACCCTTGCACTACCTCCGCACTAAAATCTCCATTGAAAGCGCTGACTAATGCTCTCCTCTCATCTTTATGGTCCAGAGGCCTGGATTCAAAAACAACCTGGTCTAAAGTCATATAATTCTAGATTTAAGCATTATTTATATAAATTATGAATCTATCTAAATCTTAAATTTTACAATAACCTTTTTAAATACGCCTAGAAATAAACTTATCCTACAGAGATGTGGGCCTTTGCTTGCCTGAATCTGTTGGTTGCTAGGTAAAATAGGCAGCAACTAAATTAAGTATAATAATGGAGGCTAAAAATGGGATTATATCAACAAGTTAGAGAACTTTGGAAAAAACCTAAAGAAAATCTCGGCGCTTTATGGACCGAAAGATTAATCGCCTGGAGAAAAGAGAATTCTACAGTTAAGATTGAACATCCGACTCGGATTGACCGGGCCAGATCATTAGGCTATAAAGCTAAACAGGGTTTTGTAGTAGTTCGACAAAAAGTAATCAGAGGCGGACACACCAAGAATATGTTTCAGGGCGGAAGAAGGTCTAAACGTTTCGGAATGAGAATGGATCTGCGCAAGAACCTGCAACAAGTAGCTGAAGAGCGGGCTCAGAAACAATTTGATAATTTAATGGTCTTAAATTCTTATTGGGTAGCCAGCGATGGGCAGCATTCCTGGTATGAAGTGATTTTTATTGACCCCAATCATCCGGTGATTAAATCGGATAAGAATCTAGCTTGGGTTCAGAGTAGGAAAGCTCATTCCAGAGTATTCCATGGCCAGACCAGTGCCGGAAGGAAAGGCCGCGGCCTGAGATGGAAAGGAAAAGGCGCTGAGCATCTGAGATAAGCCTTTTTCTTTTTTTTCTTTTTTTTTTAAAATTAATTACTTGAAGCAGGTATTTTTGATCTAATCCACCACTAATCAGCCTTTAAGATGAAAAAAATCAATCTTTATATTTTTGGAATTATTTTTTTATTTTTAATCATCTCTCTCCTGGCCAATCTCGATCTTACTTCATTCGATTTTGCTTCAATTACGAGTGCAACTACTTTCAACTCCATAGTTAAAGATGAAGGAAATATTTCAGTACATTTCTGCCCTCAGGAAGATTGTGAACAGATTTTGATCAATTATCTCAACTCTGTCGAAAAATCTCTTCATTGCGCTTTATTTGATGTGGGTCTAAAATCCGTCCAGCAGTTATTATTAGATAAAGAGAAACAAATCGAGGTAAAAGTAGTTACTGACAATGATTACCTCAAAAAGTTTAATCATTCATTTGTGAAAGCAGATTCTTACGGATTAATGCACAATAAGTTCTGTATTATAGATGGAAAAAAGATATTTGCCGGATCCATGAACCCTACCGATAATTGTGCTCATAAGAACAATAATAATTTACTCTTGATTGAATCAAAAGTTCTCGCTGATAATTACGAAGATGAATTTCAGGAATTATGGTCAGGAGTATTTAAGAAAGGGGATCCGGTTGCCAATTCAGGAGTACAATTGGGCCAGACTATAATCTACAATTATTTCTGTCCGGATGATTCCTGCGCTGATCGGATCAAAGAAGAATTAAAGCAGGCTAAAGAATCCATTTATTTTATGACCTTTAGTTTTACTCATGAAGGGATCGCTAATATTATCTTATTGAAGAAAGAAGATGGTTTAGCTATTCAGGGAGTGATGGAAACCAGACAGATTTCTGACTATTCTAAATTCCAACTGTTGCAATACCAGAATATTTCCGTGCTTAAAGACGGGAATAAGAATAATCTCCACCATAAAGTCTTTATTATTGATGGGGAGACCGTCATTACCGGAAGCATGAATCCCACTGCCGGCGGGGATGAGAAAAATGATGAGAATCTCTTAATCATTAAAGATAAAACCATTGCAGAGAAGTTCATGAAAGAGTTTTGGAAAGTTTGGGGAGAGGCGGAAGCAGCAGATAATCTTAAATAGGATTTTGTTAAAAGCATAGTTTGATTAAAGTTTAAGGTAGATGTTCTGGAGAGATTTATGGTCATGGATTTGGAAGAAAGGATTGGAATTAGAACAGATGGTCAGTCTTATAAAGACTATTTTCTGATTTTGGTCCGTCCTGAAATTGGCGATCCTGAATTAGTTGGATTCGAAAATAAGTATTTCCAAGAGCCACAAGATAAATTTCAGATCCCAGGACACGAAGAAGAAGTTTTATCTTTTTACAGAGATGCACCTTGCCGATTACCAATACTTAATCTAAAAGGATTACCCAATGTCTTTAGATTTGGATTTGACTTGTACTGTTATTCAGGCCAGAGATCTTTTCCAAATCATGATAACTCTTTAAATATTAAATATTATTTAGTGCGGCGAATAGATCTACCTTACTACCAAAGTCTCGCCGTAAGAAATCTTCTTTCTGCAGTTCAAGAGGAAGATTTATCTTTAGGAGATAGAATGATTATTAAAGATATTGCTTTGAAAGCATTCCATCACGCTTTAGAATTAGCGATGGAATCAGATAAAACCTACATTTTTTCTTTCTGCTTTAATCGCCTAAATATCAACGAAGCAGCTTTAGCTGAATTGGAGCGGTATGGGTTTACGGTTAAAAGCGAAAAAGTAGTCAAAGTGGGATAATTCCTCTCGAAAACTATAAAAACCAACTCTTCTTTTTGGAGAATAATGGGCCCGTAGCCTAGTCTGGATAGGGCGACAGCCTCCTAAAGCTGGATTGGTTCAGCGATGGCGAGAGCTGTAAGTCGTGAGTTCAAAGGCAAGCAAACTTAAACCAGTTCAGCTTGACTGAAAGTCTCATCGGGCCCGCTTTTTTTAAATTAAAAGTATTCAGGGGTGAATCAATCATGAACGAATTTCAAATAAAGATAAAACAATTCTCTGAAGAGAGGGATTGGGACCAGTTCCATAACCCTAAAGATTTATTATTAGGAATTGTAGAAGAAATCGGTGAAATCAGGAATTTAGTCAAATGGGAACAAAACCCAGAAACTTTAAAAAGAGTTCTAGCGGAAAATAAAGATATCCTGGAAGATAATATTGGGGATATCTATTGGTTTTTAGCATTATTAGCTAATGGTAATAAGATCAATATTGACCAAGCAATCGGGAAGGTAATCAAAAAAAACGAATCCAGATTTCCAGTTAAAGAGGTTAAATCTAATCATACTAATCTTTATTTAGGAGGAAAAGATAAACAGTACCAATAAAAATGCTCCAAAAAGTAATCACTAAAGACAATACCGAATCTTTCCTCAATGAGAAAGTCCAGCAGACTTATCATTCTATGACCGGTGCGGTAGAGGAAGCGCTGAAGAAATACGCTATCCCTTGCAAGATTAAAGATTTAGCCAAAAGCGGAAAAATAACTATTCTCGACTTCTGTTTTGGTTTAGGATACAATTCAGCCCTGGCCATTGATATCGCTCTGGAAGAAAATCCAGATTGTGTGATTGAGATTATTGGTTTGGAATTCGATCCAGAAATTATCCAGAAGATTCAGGAAGTTAACCCGCCCATAAAATTTTTTCAATATTACAAAAAAATTACTCCCCAAAATCTAGAATTTAGTAAAAGAAATATCTCCGTTAAAGTTATTTTAGGCGATGCCAGGAAGACTGCTCCAGAATTACCTGCAGATTATTTCGATGCTATTTTTTATGATCCTTTCTCTCCTCAGGCCACTCCGGAAATATGGACAGAAGAATTGTTTAAAGAAATTTATCGGGTGATGAAAGATACTGCCATTCTGGCTACTTATTCCTGTGCAAGGATGATCCGGGATAATATGAGCAAAGCAGGTTTATTTTATGACAATGGCCCGATTGTGGGCAGAAGAGGGCCGGGGACGGTGGCGACAAAGTGGGTGTGAAGAATCTTCTTTTACCTAAACCCACCCACTCCAATGGTGATGAGAATATGCTTAATCTCATTTATGGTCTCCTGCTGATGATTTTTATCAGACATTCTGACAAATCTCATTAGTAAATCAACTAAATTTGATTCATTCATGATTTTCAATTTGTATCCGTCGGTAATAAAATAAAATCTAAAATTCTTATACTTTAATTCTTTTACGACTATCCCCGCAACATTTCCCAGCTCTCTTCCTTTTTGTGGATTTTCTTCCAAAGAACGCATTTGTCTGAAGATTATCTTAGATTCTTCTTTAAATTTTTTAATGATTTCATCTTTTAGATTTTCAGCAATTTCTACCCGGGCCATTTCTTATCTGCCTCTTTTATGGCCTCTTCTATTGGAATGTAGCCTTCGCTAGACATTAAAAATTCTCTCAATTGTTCTTTAGCTGCCAGGTCGTACATTCTTTTGATAATGTCTTCGTAGGTATCTTCTTTGGTGCCAAAAGTGTTAATTAGTTGTTTCGTTTCCACACTGAGTTGGATGGTAGAGTTCATTCTATAGCCACTATAATGGCTATAATATATAAACTTTTCGGGGGGAATATTGAAATGTGCTATCCCATAACTAGTTTACATATAATAACCACCGAGAGTGGTTATTATGTACAAACTAAATTTTAAGAAAAGAATATGGATAGTAAAGCAATATCTTAACAAAGTACCGACACAAAAGATTG
>Ga0209542_10003490_pt1 | contig 33615 bp, 32 predicted proteins | sample RifCSPhighO2_01_FD_184028 | JGI IMG/M metagenome (GOLD analysis project Ga0209542, IMG submission 184028) | Soil microbial communities from Rifle, Colorado - Rifle CSP2_plank highO2_0.1 (SPAdes) (version 2) | ecosystem: Environmental > Terrestrial > Deep subsurface > Rock core/Sediment ... | reverse complement strand
GTGAAGCCTGCCAGGGCGGCGGATTGAAGAAAATCGAGATGTATCTCTTGCCGGATGTCTATGTGCCGTGCGAAGTCTGTCAGGGGACGCGCTACAATGTGAAGACGCTCTCTATCGAATACCGCGTGACGAATATCGCGCAAGTTTTGCGGATGACCGTCACAGAAGCGCGGCGCTTTTTCCTAGATCAGCCGATGATCGAAGAGAAGCTGCGCGTCTTGGAAGAAGTCGGCTTAGGCTACCTGGTCTTGGGACAGAGCGCTACCAATCTCTCCGGCGGCGAAGCCCAGCGGATCAAGCTGGCGACGGAGTTGGCGCGCAAATCGACCGGCAAGACGCTCTATATTTTAGACGAGCCGACCATCGGACTCCACTTCGAAGATGTTCGGCGTCTCTTGGAAGTGCTGGAAGTGCTCGTGGACAAAGGGAACAGCGTCTTGGTGGTGGAACACAACCTCGATGTCATCGCCTCATCTGATTGGGTGCTGGAACTGGGTCCCGATGGCGGAGCCAAAGGCGGGGAGCTCATTTTCTCCGGTCCGCCGGAAAAGCTGAAAAGTTGCAAACGAAGCTTTACGGCGAAATATTTGTAGTTTTTTGATATTTTTTCACATTGTTTGAGATCTTTTCTCGCAAGCAACCTTTCCTGAGGTCGTTCGTTCACCCAGCGGTGAACTTCTCTTATGAGATTTTTTTGATCCGTCGGAACGACGGCACCGTGCTCAAAAAAATCTCAACCCCTCCGGAAAGATTCTTGCGAGAAAAGATCAACCTGGATTTCATTAGGAATTAGATATTAGAAATTAGATATTTTCTGGCTATGTCTTACAGACTTGGGAAAAATATTGCGGCGACGGTGACGTATTATGACGTGCTCGATATGCCGCTTTCGGCGTTCGAGATATGGAAGCATCTGATTTCTCAGAAAGCCGATGATGCCGTTCTTAGCCAGCCATGCAGTCTGGGAGACATCTTCAGATTTCTCGCATCGGGACAGCTCCAGTCTAAAATCGATGAGAAGAACGGCATGTATTTTTTGCGCGGGCGCGGAGAGCTCGTCGCCAAGCGTATCCAGGCTGAGAAAATTTCTGTTTCCAAATTGAAGCGGATGCGCCGCTTGGCGCGTGTCCTGGCTTTTGTCCCGTATCTTCGGATGCTCGGGGCGACGGGGAGCCTGGCGATGAAAAATGGTGTCCGCGAGAGCGATTGGGATATGTTCGTTGTCTTGCGTTCCGGAAAGATATGGACCGGCCGGACGCTCCTCACAGGGTTTCTCCATCTGATCGGCAAGCGGCGGCATGGCAGAAAGGTCCAGGATCGGGCTTGCCTCAATTACTTTGTAACGGAAGATAATTTGGAAATCGGTTTCAAAGACCTGTTTTCCGCTCATGAGTACCGTTTTTTTATTCCGCTCATCAATTTTGCGCTTTTTCAGATATTCGAATTGAAAAATCGCTGGATGCTCGAGTATCGTCCGAATTTTGCGCCGACGCTTTTGCCTAGCCTGTGGACTTGCCGTGAGAGCTCCTGGACGCGGTACATTGGGAAGAAACTCGAGGCCTGTTTCGATTTTTTTGACCTTGAGCGCTGGCTGGCATCTTGGCAGAAAGAAAAGATCCGCCGCAATCCCAAGACGCAGCTGGAGGGAAGCCTGATCGAAGCGCATGACCAAGCCTTGATTTTTTTGCCCTCTCCCCGCGGTCCACGTGTCTTTGAGAAGTTCAAAGAACGTCTGAGCGCTTGACTTTTTGGCTTAGAAGGTGTATAATGCGCGGTTGGTAACTTAAAAATAGATAGAGTGTGATTTGCCATAGCAGAGAGCTTCTTTTCCTTTCAGGAAAGGGAATTGTCTGCTTGGCAAACTCACCATCAGGTGCAAGGCCATAGCACGCTACCCGCAAGGACTAGCATAGTCAGGAGACTGCACATGAGCACCTCGAATCCTTCTTTTCCGCAGATGAGCAAAGTTTTTGACACATTCATTGAAAAGGGTGTCACCACAGAGTTGTTGCAAGACGATCTCTTGGGGCGAGCCATCCTCGCGGATGTCGCGGAGGCAACTGTTGCGGGAACTATTCCTTCGTCGCGCGATGAATTCCGCAAATCGCTCGGCCTCGATCCGCTCGAATTGCCGAAACCGGTCTATCTCCGACAGCTCTATGTCGGAGAAGAAATCATCATTGGCCCGACGGATGGTACGCGGACGATTGCTCAGGCGAAAGATGTTTTCACTGGTGGCATCGACTCTAACTTTGCGAACTTGAGTCTCGATGTCACGGCTCAACCGACTGGCGAGATAGCGGTGGCTGTCAATGAGAACATAAGTAACGGCGAATTTTCGCAGATTTTTGGCAGCGTCGGTTATCCCCAAACCAGGCCGGGCTTTACGCAGCATCAGATTATCGAATTCTGCGTGAAGCACAAAGACAGACTGCGCCAAGGCGGTTACGGGACATTCTTCCCGTTTCAGGTCAACGGCAAGTTCTACGTCGCGTACGTCGCTGTGGGCACCGCTGGTCGCCTCTACGTGCGCGTCGACCAGTTCTCGAACGACAGTGTCTGGAATGCCAAGTATCAGCATCGCTTCGTGATCCCGAAACTTACTGTTTCTCTCGTCCATTGTGCGGCGAGAGTTTTGTTTCCAGACCTTTCTTCCAGCCACCAAGCATGCGGCCAATTTCTTCCAGCGCCTCGGATAGGTTGATATATTTTTTGGTATCGACGAGTTTGTTTTCCCAGCCGATTTGCAGGAAAAATTTCAATAGGTCAAGTTTCCCGATAGCAGCTACCAAATACTGTGATTTGACTTCAGTTTTCGTATATTGAGCACGGAAAAGAATTTCGAGAGTTTTCAGAAACAATTCATCGATTTTTCCACCGAAAGTATGACGATGAAGCTTCGGAACATGTTGGATAACGCTCTGCCACAATTGGTAGCTGGCCTTGAGTTTGGTGATGACGGATATCTGCCCGAAACCAAGGGGGGGGGGAGTTATAGGGAGCCATAGAAAAAAGAAAATGATTATCCCTTACCATGATATCATTTCTGTGGAAAATTTGCTTGGAGCCTGGAAAGAATTTGCAAGAGGCAAGAAAAAGAAGCGCGATGTCCAAGCGTTTGAACTCCATCTCATGGACAGTATCTTTGCCTTACACAAATGTTTACGAGACAAAACATATACTCACGGTCATTACGAAGCCTTCAATATATCCGACCCCAAGCCGAGAAATATCCATAAAGCGCAGGTTCGTGATCGGCTTCTCCATCATGCTCTCTATCGCATCCTGTATCCATTCTTTGATAGGACGTTCATTGCCGATTCTTACTCCTGTCGGAAAGAAAAAGGGATGCATAAAGCTTTGCAACGTTTTGCGGTATTCGGAAAAAAGGTCGGTAAAAACGGCACCAAAACAGTCTGGGTACTGAAGTGTGATGTGCGGAAGTTTTTTGCTTCTATCGATCATAGTGTTCTCTTGGATGTTCTCAAGAAATATATTCCCGACCTAGATATTCTCTGGCTACTTCGGCAAGTCGTTACCAGTTTTTCTTCTCCCACCCCTCAGTCTCGGGGACTCGACAGCTCCCCTCAGGCAGGGGAGCAGGAAAAAAGAGTGGGGCTCCCGCTCGGTAACCTCACTTCACAACTTTTGGTGAATATCTATATGAATGAATTTGATCAGTTTATGAAGTACCAAGTCAAAGCCAGATACTATATCCGCTACGCGGATGATTTTGTGATCTTTTCCCGGGATAAAGCAAGACTCAAAACTATACTGCTTCAGATACACGCCTTCTTGAAGTTGTGCCTAGGACTCAATCTTCACCCTGATAAAGTCTTTGTCAAAACTTTGGCGTCCGGAGTAAACTTCTTGGGCTGGGTGCACTTTGTAGGACATCGGGTGCTCAGAACTGCGACGAAAAAGAGAATGTTTAAGAACATCCAGGCGAAAGAGGGAAAGAAAGAGACGGTACAATCCTATCTCGGGTTGCTCAAGCATGGAAACGCGCACAAGCTTCGCAAGCGTGTTCAAAGCTTTTTGTAATCCAAATCTTCATTTTCTATATTACGTTTTCCAGTGACTTTACATTGGTCAAAGTGTGGTATAATTGAGGCACGAAACACAAACAAAGCATGCATTATGCCGAAATTTTTCTATACCGCAAAAAATATCACTACCGGAGAAAGTTCCGGCGGCGAAGCGGAAGCTCAGGATGAGAAGAAATTGGCTCAGAACCTTCGGGAGCAGGGGGTCTTGCTGACTTCGCACAAGGAGATCGAGACGACCAAATCCATCGGCATCAAATTTTTTGATCGTTTTGCCTCCGTTCCGCTGAAAGAAAAAATGGTATTTACGCGGAACCTGGCGGTCATGGTGTCGTCCGGACTAACGGTTTCTCGAGCAGTCCACAATTTAAGCATCCAGACAAAAAACAAGAGATTCAATAAGATCCTTTTGAGCGTTTATGATGACGTACAGAGCGGCAAGACGCTGGCAGATGGTCTGGCCCGGTACCCGAATGTCTTCAACGAGCTCTTTGTCAGTATGATCAGTGTGGGAGAGGTGAGCGGTAATCTTGAAGAAATACTTGATATTCTGGCGCTCCAACTGGAAAAAGAGAATGATTTGAGAAGCAAAGTGCTCGGGGCGCTCATTTATCCGGCGGTAATCGTGGCGGCCATGATCGGCATTGCTGTTCTGATGCTGACGTACATCCTTCCGAAAATTACCGGCGTTTTTCAGGATATGGATGTGCAGTTGCCGGCGACAACGGTGTTTATCATGGGCATGAGCGATTTTCTCCGCAATCATGCCATACTGAGCACAGCGCTTTTCATAGCGGCAGCGATTGCAGTGAAAGTTTTTTTCGGGACGAAGCCTGGCAAGCGTTTTTTCGGTATCGTTTTTATCTATATGCCGATTGTCGGCAATATCGTGGTCAAAGTCAATTGCGCGCGTTTCGCTCGCATTTATAGCTCTCTTCTGAAGAGCGGCATCTCGGTGGTGAGCGGCCTTTCTATCGTGTCAAAAACATTAGGGAATGTGTATTACAAAGATGCCTTGGCAGAAGCCATCGGAGAAGTCCAGAAAGGCGTCGAGTTGAGCAAGGTTATTTATAAGTACCCGCGGATATTCCCGACTCTGGTGCCGCAGATCCTCGAAGTGGGCGAAGAAACCGGGAAAACAGAAGCTGTGCTGCAGCGCCTGGCGGAATTCTATGAGGAGGAAGTGTCGCAGATCACCAAGAATATGTCGTCCATCATCGAGCCGATCCTTATGCTCCTCATCGGCGGAGCGGTAGGGTTTTTCGCGGTGGCGATGCTGCAGCCGATGTACTCTGTCCTCGAGAATATTAAATAGGAATCATGAATCATGAATCAGGAATCAAGAATTCAAGGGGCTTCACTTTGATCGAAGCTCTGGTCTTTCTTTTTTTATTTGCCGTCGTCTCTACGGCTTTTTTTGAGGCGTATGCGGTAGGCACGCGCCTGATTATCGAATCGAAAAACCGTCTCGGCGCAACAGCCTTGGCCAACCAGAAAATGGAGATCATCCGCAGCATTGATTATGATAGTATCGGCACCAAGCATTGGAACGGCAGCGCTTGGGTGTACGGCATTCCTGCGGGGGATCTGCTCGAGGATGAGACTATCAGCGTGAACACGCGGCAATACGCGGTGCATACCTTTGTCCAGTACGCAGACGATTCTTTTGACGGTACGCTCGGAGGGACGCCGAACGACGCGATCCCCAATGACTACAAGCGCATCAGGATTTCTGTTGCGTGGGGGAGCGGCGGAGCTGATCAGACGGTTACCGTTTTTGCCAATGTTTCTCCAAACGGAGTCGAGACATCGGCGGGCGGCGGCGTGCTCTCCATCAATATCCTCGATACTTCCGGCTCTGGCATTTCTGGTGTAACGGTGCGCTTGGTCAATAGCGCTACGAGCGTTGATTTGACGACTCAAACCGATGCGACGGGCAACATAACTTTACCGGCGACACCCGCCAGTGTACCGCCCGGCGCACAAGACTATACGCTTACCGTTTCAAAAAGCGGTTACTATGGCGCAGTTACATACCCGCCCTATCCGACCTCGGCTTTTGATCCGATAGATGAGCATGTGTCGGTAAATGCCGGAGCGCTCAATCCGATAACCATCAAGATTGATGAATCATCGGACATCCAGATCCATACCGAAGACCCCTTTGGAGCGGCCGTGCCGAGCATCGCTACCCATACTGTGGGCGGCAGAGTTCTCGGCACAACTTCCACTCCTGTTCCTGGTACTCCCGTGTATGCTTTTTCCCAGGATGTCAGCACTGATGTTTCCGGCGACAAAACTTTTGCTGGAGAGAGCAGCGGACAGTATACATTTTCCATTACGGATACGCAGTATGAGTTTTATAAATTCAGCCCCGAAGAAACAGCGCGGGACATATTTGAGGTAATTGCGGGAGCAGAGAAAAATATTACGGCTATTCTATTGAATAAGCAAATTGGTTCAGTCAAGGCAGTGATAACGAATCAGGCCGATGAGAGCCCCATAGCGGGCGCCAGCGTCCGCCTTTTTCACGCGCTGCTTCTTTATGATGTAACCGCGGCGACTGATCAATATGGCTATGCCTATTTTCCGACAGCCTTGCCAGAGCTTGCGGCTGGGACGTATGACATAACGGTGAGCGCTACCGGCTTTGGCAATTATACGGGGACGGTGACTGTAAGCGGCGCATTGGTTGATAAAAATATAGCACTGACTGCCAGTTGACAAATATGAAGCGAAGAACATTGAAAGCGATGACGCTCGTAGAAATGCTGATAGCTATCAGCATCATGCTTATCGGCATGGGAGGATTTTCCTTGCTTCTTTTGAAAAGTCTGGGGACGAATAAATTCATCATAGAAGAAGGAGTCTCTTCGGCGGCAGTCTCTCGCGCCACGAACAAGATCATCACAGCCTTACGGAGCGTCCGCCAGGCTGACAATGGTGATTTTCCCGTGGAATCAGGGTCAGATTTTGACTTGAAGGTATACATCGATATCGACGACGACGACGCGACGGAACGGGTGCATTATTTTCTCGACCTGGTGAATGATCAGCTCAAAATGGGGGTGACCAATCCGCTGGCTACAATGCCAGTGACGTATCCGGCGAGTGACGATACGGTGTCTGTACTGGCAAATTATATCGTGAATACAGATGTTGATCCAGTTTTCTATTATTACAATGAGAACTATCCCGGGGATGCTATTAACAATCCTCTGGTAACACCGATCAATGTCCAGGATGTGCGGCTTATCCGTGTTCACCTTCTCATGAATATCGATCCGGTGCGGGCACCCAATAATGTCAATATCGAGTCATTTGCGGATTTGCGTAATCTGGAGATACTATGAAGAATCCTGACAAGAAGAAGTTAAAAGGATCGGCATTGGCGTTCGGCTTGGTCATTATGTCAGCGGTGGCTATTATGCTGACTTCCATTATCGGTTTCGTAGTGGGGCAGACGAAATATTCTTTGCGTATCCATGCTAGGGAACAAGCGTTTCAGATTGCGGAGTCTGGCACTCATTTTTATCGCTGGTATTTGGCCCATCAAGTAGAAGGGAGGACAGCGCAACAGGTGCAGGATTTTTGGACAAGCGGCAATCCGTATGGGGTAGCGACGCCGTATGAGGCGGAATATAAAGATCCCGGCGGATCCGCGGTAGGAAAATATCGTCTCGAAGTGACAGCGCCGACGCTCGGTTCGACGGTCGTGGTAGTCCGGTCGACTGGATGGACATATAAGTACCCGAACGATTTGCGCGTCCTCGAGGTGCGCTTGCGCCGGCCGTCGTGGAGCGAACATATCGTGTTGGCCAATGATTTTATTCGGTTCGGCGCCGGGACAGAAGTGTTCGGAACCATCCATTCGAATAAAGGTATTCGTTTTGACGGCGTGGCCCACAACATCGTATCAAGCTCTGTGGCGACATTTAATGATCCGGATCACACTGGCGGAAACGAATTCGGGGTGCATACTCACGACGCTCCGGCCGACCCTCTCCCGCCAGCGGCTGTGCCCACACGAACGGATATTTTTGAGGCGGGACGGATGTTTCCAGAAACGACAGTTGATTTTAATGGTGTGCTGGGCGATTTGAGTCTGATAAAAAGCGTGGCTCAAGCCGGGACGAATGGGAGCCGATATTTCGACAATACCCATCAGGGGAGGCATATTATTTTGAAAACGGATGACACATTCGATATTCGCACGGTGCAGAGCTTCGTCGCCTCAACCAATGAGATCAACAATTATAGCGGCGGATGGCAGACCTATGCCATACCAAATGAAGGAGTGATCTTTGTTGAAGGACATGTATGGTTGGAAGGAGCGGTCAATGGCAGGCGGACCACGATTGTTGCGGCCAATCTTCTGTCTTCATCGTTGAAAAATATATACATAGGCAAAGACATCCGTTATACGAATTATGACTGTACGGACATCCTCGGTCTTATTGGCCAGAAGGACGTGGAGATCATCAAAAGCAGCGAGACTGATCTCAAGATCGATGGGGCGCTTCTCGCGCAAAGCGGACGTGTCGGACGTGCGAATTATGGAACATCCGATATCAAGAGCGTTATCACAGTGTATGGTGCGCTGGCTACAAACCTGCGCTATGGTTTTGCCTGGACGAATGGCACTCAAAATTGGGGCTATATAACTCGGAATCTGTACTATGACAACAATCTCTTGTATTGTCCGCCGCCATATTTTCCTACAAGCACGCAGTATGAGATGGATTTGTGGGAAGAGAAATAATCTGGAGAAAGAGAATCAGGAATTGTGAATTAGGAATCACCCCTCCCTACCCTCCCCTTGAAAAGGGGAGGGGGAAGAGAGCGGATGTGATACAATGGTGAAGAGAAAAAATACATATCAAAAGCGATGAATATATTGCAGAAAAAAATCTTTGATCTTTTTCCAGCCGCGTTCGGGTTGGATTTGAGCGACCTCTCGATGAAAGCGGTGTGGCTCAATCGGACGGGGCAGCATGACTCGATTGTGAGTTTCGGTTCGGTACCGCTGCCCGTAGGGAGCGTGATTGATGGTGAGATTATGAATACTGAAGCGGTGGAAAGCGCTATCACAGCCCTCCTCCAAAAATCCGGTCCAAAAAAAATAAAAACTCGCCAAGTAGTATGCTCATTGCCGGAAACCAAGGCGTTCCTGCGCATCATTTCTCTTCCCGCGATGGAAGAAGATGAAGTCAGGGAGGCTATCAAATGGGAGATCGAAGCCAACATTCCTCTGACGCTTGAACAAGTATATTATGATTGGCAGATCCTGGATCTCAATCTGACTCAGGAAAAAGGCAAGATAAGCGTGCTGGTCGTGGCGGTGGCGCGGAGCGTGGTAGACCAATTCCAGACGGTATTGGCGGCAGCCGGACTGGAAGTCATCGGCTTGGAAACGGAGTCTATCGCTCAGGCTCGGAGCCTCTTGGCCGAAAAGAACGAGAAACGCACGACACTCATCATTGATATCGGCGATCGGCGGACGAGTTTTCTCATCGCTATCGGGAGCACGCCGTGCTTCACGTCGAGCGTGCCGCTTTCTTCGCAGATGGTGACGGATGCTATTTCCAAGTCGTTGCGCATTTCTTTTGATGAAGCCGAGGAGATCAAGATCAAGCAAGGACTGGGATCGCTGGCGCTCAAGAGCCCGGTTTTGAAAGCGGCTCTCCCGGTGCTCGAGAATATAGCCGTGGAAATCGAGAAGTCCATTGATTTTTACCTGAGCAATCTCCATTACTCCGAGAATATCGATTCTATCGTGCTGTGCGGAGGAGGATCGAATATGCAGGGGCTCTTACCGTACCTTTCGCGCCGTTTGGGGCGGCCGATCGAATTTGGCAATCCTTGGATAAATCTCAGGCTGGGGGAACAATTGCCGCTCATCGACCGCAATCACTCCGTACAGTATTCAACCGCTATTGGCCTGGCGCTTCGAGGCCTCGACGAATATGAAGACTTTGCTTAACCTCTTACCGGAGGAAAACAAGAAGAGCGTCCAGCGCAAGCTTCACTTCCGCTTTTTTCTGTGGCAGCTCTTTCTGGTATGTACCCTGGAAGTGTTCTACTTGAGCATTCTCATGAGCATATATCTCATCCTTGATTTTCAGCTCCAGAGTCTGCGGGCGATTGAGCAGCAGTACGATGCAGCGTATACTGAGCAGAGGACGCTCGATGCGTATCAGAAAAAATTCAAAGATACGAATGTCGCCGTCGCGATGGTTGGCAGAATCGAGCGGGAGCACCTCTCTTTCGCGGGAGTGTTCTTGCTTCTCGATACCTTGCTTCCGGAAGGTATCGCCGTGGATCGTCTGACCACCAAGAATTACACCGTCATGCTCTCCGGCCGAGCAGCCGCGCGGGACGATATTTTGGCTCTGGAGGCCAGTCTCAAGGAAGCCGCCTGCGTAAAAAATGTCAATGTGCCGATTTCCAACTTCTTTTCGCAAAAAAATATCGATTTTCAAATTGATTTTGAAATGCAGAAAGAGTGTTTGCAAAACAATACCCTATGATAGCATCTCTCTACAAAAAACATGTCACGCGCGTTGTCCTGCTCGGCCTGCTTCTGGCCATGGCGGGCATCATCTGGTACGGCATACTGCCCCTCAAGCAGGTCGTGTATGAGAAGATGCGGGGGATTCAGGAAGTCTATGCCAGGCGAGAGAATCGCGAGAAGCAGGTGGCCAGGTTGCCGGAACTCAAGGCGCAGTATGATGCCATTCTCCAAAATGATAAATTGCTCGATATTCTCATTACAGAAGATACGGTAGTGGATTTTGTGAAGATGCTTGAGGGTCTCGCGAGCGGATCTCATATCGAGATAAGCATCACCGCGAAAGAGAATGGGGAGATTATCGAACGGGAGAAAGCAGCTGTCAAACCGGATCAGTCGGAGAGCGGAGATCCCGACGAACTTTCGGAAAATAGCGGCTCCAAGGAGAAAGTCGCGGATATCCTAAACGATATGCCGTTCAATCGGTACTTATATCTCTCCATCAAGGCTCGAGGGCAGTATGGGGATATCATAGGATTTTTGCGCAAGATGGAAACGCTTCCCGTCGGGTTGGATGTCATCCGAATCGAGATGAAGCAGGGGGAAGCGCAAAAGGAGGCTCCGATCGATGCGGGGTATGGCGTCAATCCATTTTTTCTGTCGGGCGGCAATACGCAGGCGAGGGGGGCGGAACTGCTCGCCGCGCAAAAGGATGTCTTCGAAGCGGTATTCGATGTCGTGGCGTATGTGGATAAACAAAATTAATATGACTATCCCATTTCTTTCTCTCTTCAAAAGATCAGCGAAGCGTTTCTCTTTCAGGGGCGCGATATTTTTCTGGTTCCGGAATTACAAGAAGTTCTTCTTTCTGGGTTTTCTTATCGTATTGTCGATCGGCGGATGGAACTGGTACCAGAGTCTCTATCGGTACCATATGAGCGATGATGAAAAGAAACAATATATAGATTCGTATTTCAAAGAAACAGCCTTCAAAGAAACAAAGTTCCGCGAAACGGTGGAAAATCTCCAGGCGCGCGCCGACCTGCACGGAGAGATGCTTCAGCTGAAACGGAACATCTTCGAGGGGAAAGGCCTCAAGCCGAAGAAGTAATTTAGAAAATTTCTAATTTCTAATAACTAATTTCTAAACAAAGACTTTGAAGTCATTAGTCATCGGGATTTTACTAGATATTGGATATTAGGAATTAGAAATTAAAGAAGAAACATTGCTTTTTCTCTCAAGTAAAGTTATACTGCCTGCTTCTGTAAGGCAGTTTTGTATAGTTATGATGCCTCTTTCTTGTCCCGTTACAAGCTAATAATAATTTTGTGCATTCTCCATCTGTTAAAAAATCCCAGGAAGAACCAAAGCGTGAAAAATCGTCTGTTTTAGCTTGTAACGGGACACGCAAAGAACAATTTTTTTCGCTCTTTCCCGAAGCGCCGCCATTCCGCTTCCGGCAATTCGAAACAGCCCTTTTTGATCCCTCTTTCAAGGATTTTTCTGGCATTTCCACTATGCCGTTTCTGATGCGTGAGAGGCTCGATGAAAAAATGCCCTGGCTCGCTCTTCGCCCAGCGCATGTTCTGGAAAGCGTGAAAAAAGATACATATAAGGCGGTCGTGACGCTTGGTGACGAAGCGCGTGTAGAGACGGTCTTGATGCACAATGCGCGGGGTCAGTGGACGGTGTGCGTTTCGGCCCAAGTGGGCTGTGCTATGGCCTGCACTTTCTGTGCGACGGGGAAAATGGGTTTTACGCGCAATCTTATCTCCGATGAAATTGTTGATCAATATCGTTTCTGGAAAATGTTTTTACATGAGCGACCCAAGCTTCCTGAACGGATTAGCAATGTCGTTTTTATGGGAATGGGAGAGCCGCTGGCTAATTATGATGCTGTCAAGCTTGCTATTCAAGAATTGCTGAAACACACCGATCTTGGACCAACGCATATCACGGTTTCTACCGTCGGTTTACTTCCGATGCTTCGAAAGATACTCAAAGATCCCGAGTGGCCGGCAGTGCGGTTAGCGGTATCGCTCCACAGCGCCGACTCGGAAACGAGAAAGGCGATGATGCCGACCTCTTTCGATACATTTTTGGAGGAGCTCATGGTATGGACGAAAGAATATTTTGAGAAGAATGAGAGCCGACGCCGCCATCTCACTTTCGAATACGTGATGCTTTCGAAAATAAACGATACAGAGATGCATGCGGAAGCGCTTATCCGTTTCGCGCGGCGGGTTGGCAAGGTTCGCATCAATCTCATCCCATATAATTTTACCCCGCAAAATTCGAAACGAATCGCGGGGCCCGCCCGCAACGATTCGCGTAGCGATTCGGGCAGGCAAGCCGGAAGCGTTTATCGGGATAGTCTGTCGGTGGATTTTACGCGTTTTGAAACACTGCTCAAAGAGGCCGGTGTGACGGTGATGCGGCGGCGGACGATGGGCGATGATATCGCCGCCGCCTGCGGCCAGCTCATAGTAGAAAAAACCTTATCTTGATACTGACTAAAATAGAGCAAAATGGTTAAGGGTCGGATGCAAGAAGGCTCCTTTTTCCTTATAATGAGAGAACATTGGGAACGTCCATATTTACATTTACCATCTATCGACGGCCGTCGATAGATGGTAAAAGATGGAAAGAGAGAAGAGAAAGAAAAATGAATACGGGGTTGATTTTTATCAAAGAGCGCCGTACAATGCCCGAATGCGTATGGTGGAAACATATTTCATCAAAACTTTCGGTTGTCAGCAGAATGTGGCCGACTCCGAGCGTCTCGAGAGCTATTATGCATCGCGGGGTTTTATGCGCGCCAAGGCACTGGAAGAAGCGGACGTGCTTATATTGAATACCTGCGTGATACGCGACCGGGCTGAAGAAAAAGTGTATGGGATGATCAAAAGTTTGCGTACGAAACTAAAAAATAAATCTCCACGCATGGTGGTGACGGGGTGCCTCGTCGGGGCGGCCGCGCGGGTGCCGGGCGGCAAAATGATGAAGCGTTTGACATCACGCTTGCCGGACGTAGAATTCCTGCCGATCGAAGATGTGGGATTTGAATACATGCCGCAGAGAGCCAAAGGAAAAATGGCATCTATCGTCATTTCCAACGGTTGTAACAATTACTGCGCGTTCTGCATCGTGCCGTTTTCGCGCGGGCCTGAGCGCTCGCGTCCGTTTGCAGATATCCTGGAGGAAGCCAAGCAGGCAGTCTCAGCCGGTTATACCGAAGTGTTGCTTCTGGGACAGAATGTGAATTCCTATGGTGCGGATTTTTTGGTGGAAAAAATAAATGAAGGGGAGGAGTATGTGCTGCCGGATGGCGCGCTCCTCAAGCCAGTGATGGTCAAGCATCTGGGGCGGCACCGTATCCCGACCTTGTTTCCGCATCTTTTGGAACGGGTGGCACAGACGGCAGGTGTAAAAAAGGTTTCTTTCATTTCTGCTAATCCGTGGGATTTTTCTGATGAGCTGATCGATGTGATTGCTCGGCATGAAAATATCGACCGCACACTCCATCTGCCAGTACAGGCGGGGAGCGATGCAGTTCTCAAACGAATGAACCGCTGGTACACTCGCGCCGAATATTTGGCTCTTATAGATAAGATTCGTGCTCGTGTGTCTGGTGTGGAATTCACCACCGATATCATCGTCGGTTTTCCGGGAGAGACAGTGGCTCAGTTCGAAGAAAGTATTTCTCTTGCCAAACGAGTAGATTTTGCTAAGACGTTTATCGCTTGGTATTCACCCAGACCCGGGACGGCTGCGACCAAGGTGATGAAGGATGACATCCCTATTATGGAGAAGAAACGCCGCTATACGGAACTGGATGCCGTTACTTACAAAGGAAAAAGGCTCTATAGAGGGAAAAAATAAGGTGTAGCCATTGACAGGGCTATCTTCTAGGTGTATAATTGCCTGTTGCTGTGGATGGTCTTTAGTAGTAATGTCACAGCATAAAGGGGGACAACCGTCCCTTCACAATTCTGGGGGAGTCAATCATGATTTCAAAGAAGGAAGTCCCGTTTGGGGTTGATGAGGATGGGTACCCTTGTTATCGTCTGGTACATGAGGATTGGGTTTTTCTCGGCGTTGTTGCTATTTTCATTCTAACGATTTTAAGTCTCGTCGCCATGCGTATCTGGTGGCCCGAAATGATGAATGAAAAAGCTGCCCTTTTAAATGCGGCGATACTTGTCGTAACCTATAAGGTCGTTACAAGTTAAAGCCAGGTCGCAGGGCAATCAATGTCAGTTTATGTAATTTTTTGTTTTTGCACTCTGACCGACAGCGCTCAAAAGCCGCTGGCGGTCTCTTTCTTTTTTATTCGGTAAAATGATAGTATAGAGGAGTCTTTAAAGGAGTTCATAATTATGCCAAAGCCAAAGAAAAAAACTCTCACACTGTTATCCTGGAATGTGAACGGCATCCGGGCCGTGTATAAGAAGGGCCTGTTTTTGCCGTTCATAGAAAAGCATCAGCCGGATATTTTGTGCTTGCAGGAAACCAAAGCCCTCGAGGGTCAGGCGGAAATCGATCTGCCGGAGTATGAAGAATACTGGAACTCGGCTGACCGGAAGGGCTATTCCGGTACGGCCATCTTTACCAAACAAAAACCACTGACTATCATCAATGGCTTTCCGGAAAACATCATCAAAAAATTTCATCTGATACATGATGGCTACGGCGATCCGTGCTCCGAAGGACGGGTGATCGTGGCGGAGTACCCCGATTTTTTCGTGGTGACGGTCTATACTCCCAATGCCAAAGAGGATCTTAGTCGTCTCGCACTGCGTCATAAGCAGTGGGACCCGGCGTTTCTGGCATTCTGTCAGGAGTTAGAAAAAAAGAAGCCGGTCATATTTTGCGGCGACCTGAATGTGGCTCATACGGAAGAGGACTTGGCCAATCCGAAACAAAACGTCGGCAAGCACGGTTTTACGGACGAGGAGCGGGCCGGATTCCAGAACTTTATCGAGGCGGGATTCGTAGACACGTTCCGTCTGTTCCATCAGGGGAAGGGATTTTATTCCTGGTGGTCGCACTTCGCCACTGCCCGAGCCCGCAACGTGGGATGGCGCATCGATTACTTTCTCGTGAGCGGTACGCTCAAGTCGCGCGTGAAAGACGCCTTCATCCTCCCGGACATACTGGGCTCCGATCATTGCCCGGTAGGTATTACCATCCTCTAGGTGTCCGTATTTGGCACATTTCTTTGTTCTCGGCTCCGGTGCTCGACGCAGTACTCTACGAGTACAGCTTACGGAGCTCCTCGCCGACGCCGCGAACTGTACTCAAATACGAACACCTTTAGATTTCTTCAAATCAACATCTCCCATGATTATATAAATATGAAAAATATACCATTGGCAGAGCGTTTGCGGCCGCAGACGATCGAAGAATTTCTCGGCCAGGAGAAAGTTTTCGGCGAGGGATCGTTTCTCCGCGATGCTCTCAAGCGCGATCAGGTTCCCTCACTTGTTTTATGGGGACCGCCGGGAAGCGGCAAGACGACGCTGGCCAGGATTTTGTCGAACATCATCCAAGCGGAATTCATCCAGCTTTCGGCAGTGAGCAGCGGCAAGAAAGATCTGCAAGCAGTGCTCATGCGAGCAGAGGAAAATCATGAAAAAGGAAAACAGACGATTCTCTTTCTCGATGAAATCCACCGTTGGAACAAGGCCCAGCAAGATGCTCTCTTGCCTTTTGTCGAGTCGGGCAAGCTGACTTTGATCGGCGCGACGACGGAAAATCCCAGTTTCGAGATCAATGCCGCTCTCCTTTCGCGCACGCGCGTACTCGTTCTGGAAAAGCATACGGTGGAAACGCTGACGCATCTTCTGGAACGAGCTCTGGCTGACGATCCGGAACTCAAGAAGAAAAAGGTCAGCGCATCGGTCGATACGCTGGCTTTTATCGCAGCGGTTTCCGGCGGCGATGCGCGGCAAGCTCTCAATATTCTGGAAGCCTGCGCCTTGCAAGAAAAAAGTATCACGCCGGAACTGGTAGAAAAGATCGTGGCGCGTTCGCATATTCTCTACGACAAGGGCGGGGAGGAACACTACAATATCATCTCGGCTCTCCATAAATCCATGCGCGGCCATGATGCCAACGCGGCCCTCTACTATCTGGGACGGATGCTGGAAGCCGGGGAAGATCCGCTCTATGTGGCAAGGCGTCTGGTGCGTTTCGCTTCGGAAGACGTAGGGTTGGCGAATTCTTTTGCGCTGCCTCAGGCGGTGGCGGCTTTTCAGGCCTGTCAGATGCTCGGCATGCCGGAGTGCGAGATCCATCTGGCGCAGGCGGTCGTCTATTTGGCACAGTCCAAGAAATCCAATGCCCTCTACATCGCCTACGGCAAAGTCAAAGAAGATGTGAAAAACTTCCCCAACGAACCGGTGCCTTTGCATCTGCGCAACGCCCCGACCAAGTTGATGAAAGAGCTCGACTACAGCAAAGGCTACAAATACACGCCTGAATATAAAACCAAAGAAGCTGCAGAGCAGGAATATTTTCCTGATAAACTCAAGGGAAGGAAATATATCACTATCAAGCCGTCAGCAGAAAAAGATCCTCATGCTTGACAAAAGGTAAAAGCTTTGCTAAACTATTGCTGCTCAGAATGCTCGATGCATTCTGATAGAAACAGCGGGCGATCCTGAGTGTCGGGGTCGTTTTGTTTTCTGGAGAAGTTATTTAAGAGGAGCAGCACATGAATATGGAAGAGCCGGAAGTGATGGAAAAAATTGTGGCTGCGAAGGCCGCAATTGGAGCAGGTGACGTCGCGGCCGCCCTCAATTTGAGGGGGCAGCTCTCGCAGGGCGTAGCACATCACCCGCATCTCGAAGCGGAGTACTATCGTATCTACGATAGCGTCTCCGAATTGCTGCAGCGTCGGCCGAGGAAAAGCTGAAAGCTGGCAACGCGCCGCATCCACTCATACTCGGACTAGGGGAACATTTCTAGCTCCGAGTTTTGATTTTTTGGCAGAAATGAGGGAGAATGTGCTAGAATGATACTTCTCCAATTATTAAGATTTTTCATCTATGGACATACGGATTTCTCGGGAAAATATGGCATATTGGGCGAAAAAAGGAGCATTGGCGTTTCGTTTCGAGACGACTGGCAAGGATGGGGTGGTTATCTCACAGGGCGGAAGACATACCTGCGTGCTGAAGATTGATGAGCCGGAAAAAGTGACCCGGAGAAAACTTATTCTCTTGGCGCGCCGGGTGGTGCAAGAAGCGCTGGCCAAAAAATATACTTCTATCGTTCTTGATTTTCAAGATTTCAAACGCCTGGCAGGCTATACCACGAATTATGCAATTGCACAAAATGTGGTTAAACCATTTTCGGGAGTATCTGATGGAGAACTGGCGGAACTCTTGGCGGTGAATTTTCTCATGGCGCAGTTCGAATTTCGTGATTATCTTTCCGAACCCAAAGAAGGCTTCTCAAAATTGGGTACGGTCGTTTTAACCAATGCGAATAATAAGGAAATCCAGACGGGGATAAAAAAGGGCATCATCATCGGCGAGGAGGTGAACCGCTCGCGGCACATTGCGACGATGCCGGGCGGAGAGATGACGCCGGAAATCTTGGCCCAGCACGCCCGAGAGTCCGTGAAAGGGTTGCCGGTGAAAGTTTCTGTCCTGGATGAGAAGGCAATGGAAAAGCTCAAGATGGGCGGCATTCTCGGGGTCGGCAAAGGATCCGATGCCAAGCCGTGTTTTATCATTTTGGAATACTTTGGCGGTAAGAAGAACGAGAGGCCAGTCGTGCTCGTGGGCAAGGGTGTCACGTTCGATACGGGCGGACTCAATTTGAAGCCGACGGATTCCATCTTGGGGATGAATATGGATATGTCCGGCGGGGCAGCGGTGATTCATACGCTCGCGGCAGCCGCTCGTTTGAAATTGAAGAAAAACGTCATCGCGCTCATTCCGGCGGTGGAAAATATGCCTTCCGGATCGAGCTATCGCCCCGGAGATGTTCTCCGTTCCATGTCGGGGAAAACCATTGAAGTTCTCAATACCGACGCGGAAGGGAGAATTATTTTGGCGGACGCCTTGCATTATGCCAAGCGTTATAAGCCCTCGCTCGTCGTCGATGTGGCGACGCTGACGGGAGCCGCCATGGTAGCGCTCGGGGAACGGGCGACGGCACTTTTTACAGCTGATGAAAAATTAGAACTGACGTTCCGCCATCTCGGGGAGGAGAGCGGGGACTACGTCTGGCCGCTGCCGCTGTGGGAGGAATACGATGCGGAAATCAAGGGGATTTTCGGCGATGTCGCGAACGATACGAAAAAACGCTGGGGCGGAGCCATCACGGCGGCCGTTTTTCTCAAACAATTCGTCGATAATAGCTATCCCTGGGTGCATCTCGACATCGCGCCCAGGATGACCACTCTTCCCGACGAATTCCTCGCCAAAGGCTCCGCCGGCGCTCCGGTGCGGCTTCTCGTGAGACTTTTGGAAAAGTTTTAAATTCTTTGTTTATTCTGTGAAATTGCTATTTTATAAAACTAATCTTTCCTCTTTTAAAATATTCTTTTTTTATTTGTTTAGCTAGTGCAATAATGTCATCCTCTAGTAATTTGGAAAAATCTTTTTTCTTGAAAAGCTCAATAAAGATAGCTACCATTTGATCATAAAAATTTTCTTCCCCAGTAAGTCTCCACCAGAAATCTTTGCCGATTAATATGGGTATTTTCATCTGTCCCCCGACAGAACTGGCAGCAATCTTTTTGTAGTGGCCACTTACCTCTTCTATTGTTCCGTAAACTATGCCTAAGGAAAAAGTTGGCATGGTAGCGACATGATTTCTTAATAAAAGTCTATAGGCCGCATTCATTTCTGAAACGATGGGCTTTACATCACCAGAATTAATAGTGTTTGGGCCAGCTTTTAGCTGAATTATATAGTTTGTATCTACTGACAACTCTTTTTTATCCTTAAATTCAATATCCATCCCTGGAGTACCTGAGGCATTGGCTCCAAGAAACATAATGCACATCTTTTGCATCTTTTCCCCAAAAGTTGTACTGATAGAGGTTCCGAATACGCGTGGATAGAGTAGGGCTTTGGCCATATTAATGCTACTCAGGTTTCCTAAAACCCCGCTTGAAAGAGCGGTTACGATAAAAGGATTCACATTGAATTTCGATAACTTGTGTCCAGACTTCAATTTTTCGAGAATGATATCTGCAAATTCAGTCTCAAAGAAATATCTTAGCTGACCCTTCAGTTTCTTATCCATAAGCTATAATAGTTAACTTTAGGTTAATAATACCAACAAATTGATAAATAACCAATTATCGATAACCCTTGCATTAGGCAATGGTTATTTGGTATACTATGAAAGTAGATTAAACAAAAAATATGAATACTCTTTGTACGGTTTCTGAAGCAGCGACACAGGTAGGTGTTTCTGCTGACACGATTAGAAGGTGGGATAAAAAAGGCCTCATCAAGGTTAGGCGTTCTGATCTGAACTACCGACTCTTTGATATTAATGAAATAAAGCGATTACACGGAAAAGTAGCCGGCAATCATTCTTCTAACAATTATAAGATTCTTAAATCTCAGAAAAAAACAAAATATACTACGATTGAGCTTTTCGCTGGTGCCGGCGGTACTGCTATCGGATTTGAAAACGCTGGATTGAACCACATACTTCTCAATGAGTGGGACAAGAATGCCGTTGAGACTTTGAAGAAGAATAAACCACACTGGAACGTCATTGGTGGAGATATTGCCAAAGTAAACTTTCGAGGACTGAAGGCGGATATTGTGCAAGGAGGGTTTCCGTGTCAGACGTTCAGTTACGCGGGGAAGAAGATGGGATTTGAAGATGCGAGAGGAACGATGTTTTTTGAATTCGCCCGTTGTGTCAAAGAAGTGAAGCCAAAGATTGCTTTAGGAGAGAATGTTCGTGGGCTCTTAAAACATGACAATGGCAGGACGCTTGCCTCAATGGTCGAGATTATGGAAGGTTTGGGGTACAGAGTGCAGTACCGAGTGGTACGCTCACAATACTTAGATGTTCCACAGAAACGTGAGCGACTGATTATTTTGGCGGTAAGAAATGATTTAAAAATCCCTTTTATTTTTCCTAAAGAAAAGGACTACACTATTTCATTGAAAGAAGCGCTTAAGGATTGCCCGAAATCAGTAGGGCAAGAATATCCGGAAAAAAAGAAAAAGATATTGGAACTTATTTCTCCGGGCGGCTATTGGCGAGATCTTCCCGAAAGACTCCAGAAAGAATATATGGGTGCCAGTTTTTATATGGGTGGGGGGAAAACGGGCATGGCAAGAAGGTTATCATGGGATGAACCGAGTTTGACACTGACCTGCAGTCCAGCGCAGAAGCAGACCGAAAGATGTCATCCAAGAGAAACGAGGCCGCTCACTGTTCGAGAGTATGCCAGAATCCAGACATTTCCCGATAGTTGGAAATTCTCCGGATCGATAGCCTCGCAATACAAACAAATAGGGAACGCTGTCCCGTGTAATTTGGGCTATCATATTGGTAAGTGCTTAATCGCCATGCTTGATGGAAAAATTGATTCTAAAACTATGGATATAATAACTTCTGAGAAAACACATACTCAGGAAACCTTATTTTGATATTAAATTTGTGTATGACCACGCTGCCCGATGAATTCCTCGCCACAAAGGCTCCCGCCCCCCCGGTGCGACTCCTCGTGAAACTGCTGGGGAAGTTTTAGAGTATTTTGTTTGGTACGAGCATGGAAGAGACAATAAAAAGTAGGTAATGGATATGAAAAATCCCATGGAGTTTCCGGAAGGAAGCAAGGATCCGCAAGAAGATCAGCTGAAAGAGATTGTTTCTTTTTCAAAAAGCAACAACATTAGCAGCGAGGAACTCTTTATTGCCTATAAGCTGGCGATGGGACTCTCTTTCGGAGAGTTGGATTTGAAACAGCCACCTCGTGAAACAGTCTTTGCGTTGGCGAAAATGATGGGCGAGCATTTGCAGAATGGTTTAGCCGTCAACCGGATTGCAGGATTAATCGATACGAAAAGGCTTTACGAAGCCGCGGTCGAAATCTACTCTGTCATGGTGGAGGGCATGCAGATAACCGAAGAAGAGAAAAAGCTATTGAAGTCTATCGTCGCAGAAAAAAAGTCAGGTGTGATTACGGTTGTTGATGATCAGACAGGCGAAAAACTTATTACAATAACAGTAACGAAAGGGTCTCCGCCGGATGGTTATGAAAGGAATGCATTGGCAGGTAACCTTATCCAGTATTTGCAGGAATACAAGGATAGAAAGGTTGGAATCACTTTTGTTGCCGACTGAGATGACCACGCTCCCTGATGAATTCCTCGCCAAAGGATCTACCGGCGCCCCAGTCCGTCTCTTAGCGAAGCTCTTGGAGAAGATGTAAGAGGTATGTCCCTTGCTTTTTTTCTTCAGATGTGCTATACTGAGCTTAAAGAAATGCAAAAAAGCAGATAACAAAAATAAAAACCATCCCGAATAATAAATGAAGTTAGGAAAGAGCTATATTCACAAGATATTCCACACCCCAGTCTTCTGGGGTGATTTATTTTTTGGGGCAGAAAAAAATAACAAGAAACCATCATATGTCTACTGAACAGAAAATTAAATGTCCAAAGTGTAACACCTCAATTTCTATTGATACTGTCTTGACGCATCAAATTGAAGAAAAGATAAAAAAAGAATTCGGTGAGGCAAACAGACTAAAAGAGGCTGAGATCGTAGAACAAAAAAGAGAATTGGAAGATCAAAGGAGTAAACTCGAAGAAATACAAAAAAACACACAGATCGAAGTCAACAAAAAAGTTGCCGAAAAACTTGCTACGGAAAAAATTGATTTATGGAAAAAGGCGCAAATAGAAGCAGAAAAACAAAAAACAGGTGAAATAAAACTTTTAGAGGAGCAGATAAAAGGCAAAGATGAAAAGTTAGCGAAAGCTAATGTTGAGGCTTTGGAAGCTCGAGCAGATAGACAAAAATTAGAAGAAGACAAAAAGAGTTTTGAATTGGAAAAAGTAAAACAGATCGAAGGGGAGCGTAAAAAAATTGAAGAAGAAGCTTTTACTAGAGCAACAAAACAGAACGAGAGAGATTCAGTTAAATTGCTAAAACAGTTAGAGGAGTCAGATAAAGAAAAAGAAGCTGAGAGAAAAATGTTTGAAGAACAGCTTGCAGAAAAAGATGTAAAATTACGAGAAGCAAACAAAAAAGAACTAGAAATACGTAAGGAAAAAAATGAACTTGAGGAAGAAAAAAAGAACTTTGAGATTGAGAAGCAAAGGCAGTTAGATGAGGAGCGTGTAAAGATTTCTGAAGAGGCGAGTAAAAAAGCGACTGAAGAGAATCATTTTGTTATAGCTCGACTTCAGAAACAGCTTTCCGACGCCACGAAGGCCAAGGACGATCTTGCACGCAAGTTAGAGCAGGGCTCACAACAGACGCAGGGTGAAGTTTTGGAATTAGAACTGGAGGAAGTTTTGAAAGCTGAATTTCCTCATGATGAAATAGTCCCAGTACCTAAGGGGATAAAAGGCGCGGATATTATTCAGAGAGTATTTGACCATTCTGGACACATCTGTGGTCAAATTGTATGGGAATCTAAGAATGTAAAAGCTTGGAGTGAAAACTGGATACAGAAACTCAAAGATGATCAAAGACTAGTGAAAGCAGATCTTGCGGTAATTGTTTCCTCCGTTTTGCCTCCAGATATAAAGGGCATTTCCTTACGAGACGGTGTTTGGGTATGTGATATAAAACTTACAACATCTATTGCCACAATGCTCAGGCAATCACTTGAGGCTGTTTCGATGGAAAGAATGATGTCTGTTGGGAAAAATGAAAAAATGGAAATTCTTTATGCATATCTTACTGGCGTTGAATTTAAACAACGTATTGAGGCAATTGTAGAAGCATTTACAGGGATGAATGAAGGTCTGCAGAAAGAACGGATGGCGTATGAAAAGATCTGGGCTGAGAGGGAAAAGCAAATCAAGAAAGTTGTAGTTAATACGATTGGTATGTATGGTGACTTAAGCGGCTATGCTACTTTGCCTCAGATTAAGGCCCTCGAATTAGGAGATGGGGAAGAAATAAAAAATTTGAAATAATTTTTTTTGTCATTTTTCTATGAAATTACAAAAAATTTCTATCAAAAACTTTCGAGGATTGAAGGGGAATAAAAATGTAGTTGATTTTACAAATTCAGACATAATTTTTTTAATCGGTCAGAACGATATAGGAAAATCTTCTTTTCTGAAAGCCTACGAATTTTTTGTTGAGCCGAAAAAATCGGCAGAACTGACAGATTTTTACGATTATAGTGAGTCGAACACATTGGAAATAGAGGCCGAATTTTTGCTAGATTCAGCAGATAGTGTGAATAGTGATTTGCGTGTCGATGAAGATGTTGCAAGCGAACCAAACTGGATTAAAACTAAATGGGCAGATCTGAATAATATTGTGAGAATTAAAAAGGTTTGGGATAAGCAAGGCGATTTTAAAAAATATACGTGGAAGCCGAGCGCCGCTGATTGGGTGATGAACGGTTTTGGAGGACTTCATCAGAATCTTCAAAAATTTGCTCCAACCCCCATTGCTATAAATGCAATGGAAACAGAAAATTCGTTAGAGGAGAAGGTTAATAAACTTATAAATGATAGTTTTTTAAAAACGGTTAAAAGGGATTATCCATTGGAATACGTGGCAGCAGAAAACGCGGTAAAAAAATTACAGAATAGTGTTCTTGCACCAGAAAATGTTTTAGAGCACAATAAAAAAATAAACAGGCTTTTTAAGAAAGTTTTTTCGAACCTTGAATTAGAGATTTGTCCGAAGAATGAGGATATAAAGCTAGTTGATGCCTTCAAGAAAAATCACTCAATAAATGTTAAGACAGGCGGTTCTAGTAGAACTGAAACATTTCGACAGCATGGGCACGGTGTTATTCGCCAAGCACTTTTTAATCTCAATTAGGGTCTAATTCCCCGCCGCTTGCGGCGAGTATCAAAGACAAATTTGTCAAAGATACCTCGCGGCTTGCCGCGAGGAGTATTCATCTTTTTAGCATTTTTGAAAAATGTTGGTGGCGAGGAATCGAATAAGAAAGAATACCTGATTCTTTTTGAGGAGCCAGAATTATTTCTTCATCCTAAAGTGGCTTATATGTTACGTAAGAGTTTATATGATCTAGCTCAGAATAGTTCATACCAGGTTCTCTGTTCTTCGCATTCCCCATTAATGATTGATATCTCAAGGCCGAAATCATCTATTGTTCGAGTTGTAAAAAATGTTGACAAGACAACAGCCACTCATCAAGTTGGGGAGGAGTTATTTCAGAGAAATGATGAAAGCAAAAAAAGAGTGCAGATGATTAATCGTTTCAATCCAAATGTGTGCGAATCTTTCTATGCGGACTTAGTTCTATTAGTTGAAGGGGACACAGAGGCTATTGTTTTTAGAGACTTGTTGGAAAGATTTTTTCCAGAGAAAGAAGTCTATGTCCTGAATACCGGATCAAAAAATAACATGCCATTCTTTCAAGAAATATTAACACACTTTGTGATCAGACATTTTATAGTACACGATACCGATACTAGTGATAAAGCTTCGTCTTGGACATTAAATAAAAAGATATGGCAACAAGTTGAAAAATCTAACAAAAATACAGCTGGGCTTGCGAGGCGATATGTTTTCAAGAATAACTTTGAAGAAGATCACATGTATAATAAAGAAAGAAAAATAGCAGACGGAAAACCGTTGGCAGCATTTAATTTTGTACAGGAAATTAATTCCTTGGATAGTGATAAAAAATGTGTAGTCTTCTTGAAGGACATGTGTAGTGACGAGCCTAAAATAAATCATAATCAGCAATATATCCAGAAGCTGTTTCAATAAATAGAGATAGAAGGGGAAAACGTTGTCTGTTTTATTGTGGTTACGTAACTAATTACGTAAACGACGAAATCATCCTAACATAATTTATAAGGTATCCTGGAAACGGAAGAATAGCGGGGGAATCAAGACTTTTTAGTATTGTTTGAAATGGCTCATGGGAGCTGTTTTTACTTTTGGGTTGGAATCAATTGGGTTGACCGAGATTACTATTTGGAGTAGCCTGTTATTTCAATCGTTCTTTCCAATATGAAGGGGAATATGCCTTCATCTTATCAACGGAAGTTTCCAGAAGGAGCAACACATGGCCACGTCAAAACTGCCTGTGGATTTCGTCCCTGTCTCGGATATGCTCTACCGGCTCTCTCAAGAGAGGCCGGGTGTGTACTGTAACCTGCGTCCGAACCAGAGGGCGCGAAGAGAGATGGAACAGTTCTGGATTTTCGGTGATGAATTTTTTGTACACAAGCCGGTAAGGTTGTTTCTCCAGGGGCTCAAGCCGAAGGCCAAAGTGCTCATGCACTTCCAGGGATACGGTGCCAAAGACCAGGGCACGGCGCTCGTTACGATCGATTCCATCTATTGGACCGACGAGCCGTATCCTCGGCTGGATTTCAAGCATCCGCCGGAGCTTGTCCGCATCCATGGCTGTCCCAACTTCTGGGGCGCTTTCATCCTCGCAATTACAGCCGCTCCGGAAACAGCCGAAGAGTTCGTCAGGGAAGATCGCGGCGGCGTTTTGTTCTACCACACGGTGCTCGCACTGGGCTTCGGAGAAGAGAGCACGCTGGATCTCTATAGCATCGACGCAAGCCGGGCGGCAAAACGATACTATGTGCAAGTGAAGATGGAAGAAAACTGGGCATGTTCGTCGAAGCGGGACGTATGTCAGACGATTGCCGACTTTCTCAATTACCTTCCTGGTGACATTGATCCGAAAGATGTCATCGAAGCCTTCGGCCGCGGCAAGCCTTACGGTATCCTACCGTTACCGGAATGAAAGACTGAGGGCTTACTTTCTAGCGAACAAGAAATAGTAGAAATCAATTGAGAACAAGTGACACCAGACGCCGTTGGGAGAACTATCCCGCGGCTCTGTTTTTTATAAAAAGAATAGCGGGGAATCAAGACTTGTTCAATATTATTCGAAGACGGCTCACGGGAGCTGTTTTTTGGTGCCTCGAATGGGATGTTGAAATCTGGTATACTGGGCTTGATTAACGAACCATCATTAACATCACCCCAACATACTTGAGAATGTTGGTATGTTGCAAATAATCATATGAAATATTCTGGAGGATGTCATTGCGGGATAGTGAAGTATGCAGTCGAGGCGGATCTCTCGCGTACGATGACCTGCAACTGTTCGCATTGTCAGAAGAAGGGATTTATTCTGGAGTTTGTTCCGGTGGAACAATTCACACTGCTCTCGGGCGAAGATATGCTTACCGAGTACCGGTTCAATAAAAAAGCCATCGCTCATCTTTTCTGCAAGGTCTGCGGGGTGCAGTCTTTCGGTCGCGGTACCGACCGAGCAGGGAAGGCAACAGCGATGATTAACGTTCGATGTCTTGACAAGGTCGATTTTTCGACCCTTCACTCATCGGAATTCGACGGTCTATCTCGTTAAATCACATCGCACCAGTAAAGCCGTGTCTAACTGGGTAAACTACACGCATGATGGAATCTCTCATCACAACTGAGAAACTATTGGAGGTATAAATGGTGGAATAAAAAAATCCCGGTAGTCTTTATGGTTCAGGACTACCGGGTTTTGTCATATTTTGTGTCAGTTGTGCGCAGCTTTATTCGAGGAAGGCAGGGTAGCGCGATACTTCCTGCAGGAGATCTTCGTTCGAATAGTGCGGGCGTGTGATTTTCATCCAACCGGATGTCCAGAACGGATCCTCGGCGGGGCGAACCTTCCGTACCCAGCCAGGATATGTTTGTTGTCTCCTGCTGTTGTTTGGATCGCGCCGAGTGTAGTGGATGACTTCGCAGTTGTGGATGCGATCCTCGGGCCGATTGGAAAGAACGAGTTCGCGGAATCGCAGTTGCGAAAGGCGCTCGATCCGTACTTGGAAAGCTCGCATCGCTTCACCGTGGCAGTCAATGATAACGCGTTTGTCGGTGCATTCACGATGCAGGGTATCGAGTACGCGGTCGATGCGCAGGCAGAGCGTCATGAATGATTCGCCGTTTGGCGGTCGCCAGAAGAACGGTTCAATTTCGCGCATTTCGAGCGATTTTCCGAAGCGTTCTATCCGTTCGTCTTCGGGGCAGATATCGAGATCGCCCCAGTCACGTTCGGTGAGGTACGGATCGGTAAACCAATCGGCTCCCGGTAGGCCATGCAGGGCTCCGGTCTCTTTTGCCCGGATGGCTTCCGATGTGCAGTGACGATCGAACCCGTACTCTTGGCAGAAGTTTTTCCGGAGCCAGATGCCGGTCATTTCGGCTTGTTTCCGGCCGAGCCTAGTCAGACGGTAACTGCTGGAATGGCGCTTACGGAAATTTTCGGAAAATGCGGTGTGGTCACCAGCCTCGGAGAGACGTTTTGCCTTATTGCCCTCCGACTGTCCGTGACGGACGAGAACGAGGTCGATGGGTAGCGTCATGATAAGGTACTCCTGTACTGTTTGGGTATCTACACTTAAGCCGTAAAAATCAGTTCTGTCAACACTTAGGCTAGAGTTTTGTTTTCTCAAAGAGGAAGAGGTAAAATGAGATTATGAAATCATATACTATTGCAACCCAGAAAGTATTTCTGGGGCGGGGGAATAGCGGGGAATCAAGACTTACTTAATATTATTTGAAGACGGCTCGCGGGAGCTGTTTTTTGGTGTCTCGAAGAGGATGTTAAAATCTGGTATATTTGAAACAGAGCAGACAGCAGTATGCAATTTGAATGCATAGCGCTCGACATCCTGGATGTATTCTAGCATTTTGCAAAAAGCTAGAATGATATGTTAGGATGTACATGGCAGGAGGGGGTAGTAGTAGCAGAGCATAGAATATGCATATGGCGATCAATTATAAATACGTGGAGAGGCTGGTCAAGGGATTTGCCAATCACAACCGATTGAAAATATTGGAACTGCTTGATCGGGAGCCGGAGTTGTCTGTGGACACGATATCCAAGAAGCTGAAGATCGGCTATGAGAACGCCTCTGATCATATCCGCAAGATGGCGATTGCCGGACTGGTGATGAAGCGTAGCGACGGCCCGCATGTCCGCCACAAGCTCACCTCTCGCGCTAAGACTATTCTAGTATTTTGCAAAAAGCTAGAATAGTCATATGTATCATCTTTATATTCTCAAGTGTGCGGATGGGACGTTGTATACGGGAATCACGGTTGATCTGAAAAGGAGAATGATGGAGCACAATAGTTCGGCACGCGGGGCGAAATACACGCGGGGTCGCCGACCGGTCACACTGGTTTTTTCCAAGAAATTCCGCACCCGTTCCGCCGCATCCGTTGCCGAATCCCGTATCAAAAAACTTTCTCGCAGAGAAAAACTCGCTGTAGTGAAAAAATATGGTAGTATGGATTTAAAATAAACAAATCTAAAATTTATGAAACATTTTTTGTGGGGAGTGTTTGCCATCGTTATCTTTGCCATCGTTTTTATTATTAATGGTCAGAAAATCGGTCCCGCTGAAATCGGTCCGGCCGGCAGAGACGATGGCTTTGCAATTCCGAACGGCGCTGGAGAGAGGGAGAATGCCAAAAAAGAAACGTATGTCATTCCAGAAGAGGGCGGCGATAATCTGAACATAGTTTGGAGCGGCGGGAAGTGCGAGGGCAGTGGATTGGTAGAATTTGGGACGTTGCCGATGAAAGCGGAGGATTTTTCCATGTATCTGCCGTATGGGATGTTGGCGGATGCTCATGTTACCCCGATCGATCATGGCTATTTTTCGCCGATGATTCCCGATTCTTTGCGCGACACCTATGAAGTCCGCGCTATTGCCGATGGCACTATCGTACGCATCGGGACGAGAAACAAGGTCGTAGGAGATCAGAATCACAATCAGATAAGACCGGTAGAATATAGGCTGGATATCGAACATACCTGCACCGTGTACAGTTATTTCGATCTCGTCACTTCGCTCGCCCCTGGTATCCAAGCGCACTTGGATAAAGCCGGAGGGACAGGTTTCTTTGGTAGAATTCCTATCAAGGAAGGCCAGCTCATTGGCCGTATCGGAGGGCAGACGCTCGATTTCGGAGTGTATAACAATGACGTGCGGCTCTCAGGATTTGTCAATCCGAAGAGCTATTATGGAGAACCGTGGAAGATCCATACGGACGATCTCTATAAGTATTTCAAGGAACCGGCGAAAAGCATCTTACTTGCCAAGAATCCGCGCCAAGCAGAGCCGCGGGGAGGGCGCATCGATTATGACATTCCCGGAAAGGCAATCGGGAATTGGTTTGTGGAAGGAACGAATGGTTATAAAGGCGTGAGTCAAGACCGGTACTGGGACGGACATTTGGCGCTCGTGTATGATTTTTTGGATCCGACGCTGATCCAATTCTCCATCGGCAATTTCGGCGGAAAAGCGAAACAGTTTGGCGTGAAGAATAATATTCCGGACCCGGCAACGGTTGATACCTCTACGGGACTGGTGCGTTATGAGCTGGTGCAATCCTCGTACATGGATAAACAAACCGGCCAGGGCTGGAGAATGATGAATGTGGTGGACGATGTTGTCGGAGTCAACACGGAATTCGTAGAAGGCACGGCTCTGATACAGATGATAGAAGATGGACGGCTCAAGGCGGAAGTTTTCCCCGGGAAAAAAGCCGCTCAGGTTTCCGGTTTCACCGAAAAAGCCAGAGTCTTCGAAAGATAGGATAGGAGAAAGATATTTTATGAAGAACGTGAAAACAGCTTCTATGAGCTGTTTTTTCGTTTACCAAGTCAGAAGTTTGGAAAATGTGTATTGAGAGAAAAAATTTATTTTTACGTTCTAAATTTATAGAGCAAATATCTTGATATGGCTAGGCTTCTGACATGGTGCACAAAGAGTGTATAACTTTTCGACTTGTTTCATCACTTAGTAGCAGAAAATATCGCCATTCGTGCCTCATATAAGCCGTGAAGCGCCTATTTTTCGTGCGCTTTCAGAGAGTACGATTTTAGGCATTTTTTCCGGGGTTGACGCTTTCCCATCGAGTGGCGTAAAATGGGGTCATGTTGAACTAAAGTGGGTTGAAGTGGGGAAAATGCTAAAAACTTACGACAAACAACTTACAACTTACGACGAGGTCAGATTGCGTATCTAAAAAATTGTAAAGAGATTTGTTTGTTGTTAGTTGTTAGTCGTATGTTGTCAGTCAAAAAGTTATGTTCATCGGGGAATATTCGCACACCATCGATCCCAAAAAGCGCCTGGCGCTCCCTTCGAAGTTCCGCGGCGAACTGGGAAACAAAGTGGTGGTGACGCGCGGATTGGATTCCTGCCTCTTCGTCTATCCGATGAAGGTGTGGGAAGAGCTGGCGGCGAAGATCGGCACCTTGCCGGTGGGCGGATCAGGGACGCGCAGTTTCACCCGGCTGATGCTGGCCGGCGCCACGGATGTGGAGCTCGACAGCCAGGGACGTGTGCTTCTCCCGGAATATCTGAAGTCAGACGGCGGACTGAAAAAAGATGTCACCATCGTGGGGCTCTACAATCGTCTGGAAATCTGGGATACGGTCAAATGGAACAAGTACAAGTCGCAGGCGGAAAAAAATACCGGGAAGATCGCGGAAGAACTGGGCAAGCTGGGAGTGTACTAAGAGTGAATCAGGAATCAGGAATTGTGAATCAGGAATAAAAACATTGAGAATACAAAAGCATTCAAAACCAAAACATTCATACAAAATTTATTTGCGGTAATGTTTTGGAGGTTGAATGAAATATATGGAACGTACGAAGCATGTGCCGGTTCTTTTGCAAGAAGCAGTTGACGGACTTCGAGTGAAGTCGGGCGATGTGGTCGTGGATGCGACGCTGGGCGGCGGGGGACATACGCGAGAGATTTTGAAGTGTGTGTTGCCTGCCCGAAATGCTACGCGGAGCGTTGCAGGCGGGTCTGGCGGCAAAGTTATCGCGCTGGACGCTGACAAATCTGCTCTCGAGAAGTTTTTGGAAGCGGCTCGGTCTGATGAGTTCCTTACGAAGGCGCTTGCGGACAAATCGCTCATACTCGCGCACAAGAATTATTCTTTCCTGGGAGGGGTGCTCGAGGATGAGGGGATCGAAAAGGCGGATGCCATTTTGGCGGACCTCGGATTTTCTTCGGATCAGATTGAGGACAGCGAGCGGGGATTCAGTTTTCAGCAGAGCGGCATTCTCGACATGCGGCTCAATCAGGAAACGGAATTGACAGCGCAGACAATCGTGAATACATTTTCACTCGAAGAGATTGAGCATATCCTCCGCGAGTACGGAGATGAAAGCGAGAGTCGACGCATCGCCAGAGCGATTGTCACGGCACGAGAGAAAAAACCCATCGTGACGACTGTGGAGCTACGAGAATTAATAGAGAAAGTATATTCGAAAAGACAGACCCTTCGACAGAGTTCAGGGCGGCCTGGTTATAAACCAATCCGAATCCACCCAGCCACCAAAACTTTTCAGGCGCTCCGTATCGCGGTCAATCAGGAATTCGAGCATTTGGAGCAGTTTCTTGAGGAAGCAGTGAAGCATTTGCGTTTGGGTGGAAGACTGGCCATCATCACGTTTCATTCCGGCGAAGATCGTATCGTTCAGCAGTTTTTCAAAAAACAGGCTCAAGGATGTATCTGTCCCCCGGGATTTCCAGTCTGCCGCTGCGGGCAGAAACCTATTCTCAAAATACTGACGAAAAAACCGATTACTCCCAGTAATCAAGAAGTAAAGGACAATCCGCGCTCGCGCAGTGCCAGACTGCGAATTGTAGAGAAGCTCTCCTAACGCGGACTTATGTAGGCAAAACACTGACTAATACGGAAAAGTCAGCAAAATCAGCGCATAGTCCGTATCGGTCAGTCAAGTGAAAATAAAAACACAATTTATGCGCACGTACTCTCGTCAAACGAGCGATGTCTCGTCCTTGAGACAGATGAAAGGGCTCCGCTCGGAACTCGCGGGTTCGGTGCATATGCCGCTTCTCGGGGTACTGCTCGCGATTTTTGTTATTGGCGGCGGTTATCTTTATTCCGTCAACCGGAGCGCGGTCATGGGCTATCACCTGCGGACTTTGGAAAAAGAAATAAGCGCATTGAAACAGGAGAATGCGGAGCTGAAGATTTCGGAAGCTGATCTGCGCTCACTCTATCGGATCGAGGCTTCGGGAGAAGAGCTCCATATGCAGAAATTGGATACAATAACGTATCTTGAAGAGCGCGGCCCAGTCGCTTTGAAGTAGATCAAAGAATCGGAGCTGTTCGGAGGAATGTGATTTGTAAGAAAATAGGCGTATGCCCGGTAGTGAAATTTCGACAAAGTTTTCTTTGAAAACTTATAGAGAGTCGGACGTAGAAAATGAAGTAATTATGAAGGTTCGAATTCTTTTAGTTTGTTACGATAAATAATAGTCGAAACTCTACAACCGGGTATGCGCACCTCCGGAATTTTTCGATCGAGCATAGGAAAAAAAGAGAACGGCATATATGGTGGTCAGGGGCGGATGCGGATACTTTCGGCCGTTGTTTTTTTTGTCGGCGCCATTCTGATTTTTCGCTTGTATTTTATCCAAGTCGCAAGCCACGCCAAGTGGGTAGCTATGGCGGAAAATCAGCACAGCGCTTTCCAAGAGCTGGCCGCTGATCGGGGAGAAATCTATATCCATGATGGAGAGACGCGCTATCCTTTGGCTGTGAACCGCGAATATCAGATGGTCTTCGTGTCGCCAAAAGATGTCTCGGAGAAAGACCAGGCGGCGCTGGAGCTCTCCCGTATCTTAGGAGTAGATGCCGGAGAGATCCGAGATAAGCTGGATCGGCCGGATGACCCCTTTGAAATCATCAAGAAGCGTTTGAATGATGATGAAGTGGCGCGTATCAGAGAACTCCATCTGAAAGGCGTGGCGCTCATCCCTGAAAAATATCGGTATTATCCGGCCGGAGAACTGGCTTCGCAGGTTGTCGGCTT
>Ga0209542_10003489_pt1 | contig 33620 bp, 25 predicted proteins | sample RifCSPhighO2_01_FD_184028 | JGI IMG/M metagenome (GOLD analysis project Ga0209542, IMG submission 184028) | Soil microbial communities from Rifle, Colorado - Rifle CSP2_plank highO2_0.1 (SPAdes) (version 2) | ecosystem: Environmental > Terrestrial > Deep subsurface > Rock core/Sediment ... | reverse complement strand
CTTACATCAAGTATAGAAGTTTCAGTTTCAGGGAAATCCTTTGCTTCTGAAACAATTAAGGCATTTTCTCTTGCATGATCCTTAACTTTCCAATCAACTCCCTCAAATAAGTATTTTCCAAGATTCCAGCTTTCTAGTTGATCAACATATTGCTTACCCGCATCAACATATCTTAACCAGTTTTTAGATGAAGCTTGAAAAGTTTTTGGATCCATTTGGCTATAAAAAGCTATAAAAATTTGCCCTTCAGTAAAAGATTTAGAAATAATTATATGATCATATTCCTCTTCTACCTCTAAGATTTTCTTAAAAACGCTGTCATAACCATACCTCAAATTCATGGGAGGAGTATTAGGTAAGTTTATAAAATAAAAATGAAGAAACATTAAGAAACTGAAAACTCCTATAAAAATTAAGCCCGGTTTTAAAATCTTGAATTTTAAGGAGTTCATTTTGTCTAAGATAATTTTTGCACCATATCCAGAAATTATAGCGGTTAAAGGAAGTAAGGTTGTTGCTCTGTTGGCATTCATTCCACCAGTTGCTAGCGCTGCCGGGATAGTTGAGAGGAAAAACCATAACAAAATTATCGATTTATTTTGAACTTTTTTGGTTATCAACATATATAGGGCAGCTATCCAAAACATTATTTCAAAACTGAAAAGTAGAGAAAAGTTAGGGAAATTTAAATATGTATTGTCCGGCCTATTGTTTGTAAAATAAAAGGCAGGGGAAAAGTATGAGAGATAATTTTCGAAAAATTGTTTACCGATAAAAAATACTTTATTATCTAGCACTCTATCTATAACCGGAGGAAGCGGAGTCAAGCTTTTTTCGGCAAAATATCCTTCCAGTTGCTTCTCTCCAATAATTCCAACGTCAGAGGATCTAGCCATTATTGAATTAAGATTAAAAAGTAATGGTAAAATAAAAATAGCTAAACACACCCCAACTACTAAATTTTTAAGAACGATCAAATTTCTTCTAAAAAATATTACCAGCCCTAAAATAAAAATTATTGTAAAGACTCTCCATGAATGATAACTATAGAGAGTTAAACCCCAAAAAATAGCTGCCCATATCAAGTCTTTTCTTCTGGACTTTAAGAAAAATAAAAGTCCTAGTGAAAAAGTTAGAACTCCTAAACCTCCCTCAAAAGCGGTTCTTGATAACTGTATGTGCCAAGGATTAATTGCTAAAAGAAAACTTGATAAAATAGCTATTTTTTGATCTTTAAACAGTTCCTTAGTAAGAAAATACAGTACCATTACTGCTAAAATTCCCACCAAAGCTGCCGGCAATCGAACTGCCTCAATAGTTAAACCAAATACAGCAATTGATGGAATGGCTAAATAAGTATACAGAGGTGGCTTAAAATCTCCGAAGCCCCTTGGAAAAATTGGTAATAATTCACCCCATTCATCTCGTCCTGTTTTTAAAATTGAGTAAGCAGAATAACCTTGCTGAGCCTCATCTCCTGTAAAGCCGTTTGGAAATTGTCCAAGAAATAATACCCTAGTTAAAGCTGCTAATATGATAATCAATATCAGCAAAATTTTCGTGTTCATTTAGTTCCTGTTATTAAATAAAATATTGGTTCATTTGTCGGTGAATATATTGTTTTCAAAAGTTTAACTCTTTCATCCATTAAGGTTAGAGGATTTGTAATATCGTCTCTGGCTGATGCTACATAAAGAGTTTTTGTATTCATTAATTCTTCAAATGGTCCTTCTATTTTTCCAAAATAATATTTATCTTCCAAGGCAAAACCGCTGAAATTGTCCCCTTTAAATTCTTTATGAAATTTGCCGGGATCATACTTCGTCCAATATAAAAACCTTATCAGACTCGGTTCGTAAGTATTATTAATTAAAATCTTATCATAATTTTCAGAGTTTTTACTAACATATGAAAATGCTTCTTTATACCCAAAGTGCCAAGCCCTCCAGGATTCATAAGGGTAATCAACAAAGTATCTATGTAAATAGAAAGTAAAATTAAATAAAATCAAAATTATTAAAATAGCTAAGACTCTTTTTAAATTTTTTCTATTTAATTTTTCTATCAGTAAATTTGATCCCAGACTTAATATAATCATTAAGGGAACTAGCATTAAAAAATTTCTGGTAGCATGAAATCCTCCGTCATAAGTTAGACTGGCCGGGATAGGAGAAATCACCAACCAACCCAGTATCAGCTTTTTCTCTTTCGTCAAAGACCCCCTGAAAATTACCCAAAAGGCCAGCAGCAAAAGTATTGCTTCAAAAAAATACATTTGACCCATTTCATGTATTGAATGACGGGAATTTGGGTCACCTTGTAAAAATAGGAATTCTGGTGAAAAAGCTCGCATATAATTAGTAGTAAAGTTTTGTAAATAAACTGTTGGTTTATTATGAAATATTTTTCCCAGGAAGGTTGGTTCCCTTTGTTGTAAAAGAATAACTTTATCTTGTAGCTGCTGATTTCCGAAAATACTAATAAGACTAAACCTATTTCCTGCTGTACCAGAAATAGTTTGTAAACTAAATGGGATAAGAATCACTATAAAAATAGTTAGTGCCATTAAACTCTCCCTAGAAGCTTTTAATTTACTTATTAGTATAAGTAGCAAAAGTAATAGCGGCATGAATACTACAGCTGTTGAATAAATATAGGGAGTTAAACTGAAAAGGATTGCTGATAAAAATAGATAATACTTTTTCTCTAAACACTTAAGAAAAAAATAAGTAGCAAAAATCATAAAGGCAAGAAGCATTGTTACTTCAAATCCTACCCGTGAATATTGAATATGCCAAGGTGAAATACTCAAAAATCCTGCTGATAAAAGAGCAATTCTCTGATTGAACATTTTATTTGCTAGAAGATAGACACCCAATATACCCAATACTCCCCAAAAAACCGCAGCGAGTCTAACTCCCCACTCATTTAATCCAAATAAAGCAATAAATGGTACATCCGAATATATAAAAAGAGGCGCTCTATATTCTGAAAGTGAATGAACTAAAACAGGCCAAGAATTTCCCATCATATCCTGGCCGGTTTTAAGTAGTGAATATGCCTGATAACCAACATCCACCTCATCACCAAAAAGTGATGGTGGAACCCTGTCAAGTTGATACACTCGTAGTATTGTAGCTACAGCTAGTATGACAATTAACCAAATTAAGCCCTTTTTCAATGTATCTTAATTGTACACAAATTAAGCTAAAAAGTAACAACCTCTTTTGATTTATAAATCCTAAATTTTACTGCAAGGTAAATAGCTAATGTTATCAGAAAGGATTTTATTGGACCATGGTAAATATTACTCCCTTTAACTTGATAGTATCTACTCCCATAACTCTTGCGAGGAAAAAACCAAGCCAAAGTTCTAATTCCCCAAGATAATTTATCAAGTTTATCAACACTCCCACCAATAGAATGTTTAACTTTAGCCTCTGGATAGTATACAATTTTTAAGTTGTTCTCTTTCAATTTTTTACATAGATCCAAATCTTCATAATATAAAAAATATCTCTCGTCAAACCCATTTATTCTTTCAAAAATCTCTTTTTGTATTAATATAGCCCCACCATAAACACATTCAACCTGTGTTGCATCTTTTTCTGATGGTACATATTGTTCAAAAGAGTTTACCTTACCTAACCAGTATTCATTTATCGCACCTCTAAAAGTCGGCAGCTTTCTAACAGATGGTTGAATTGAGTTGTCATCTTGTATTAATTGTGGTGTTACTATTCCAAGATCATTTTTACTAGCTGAATATTTTACTAGTTTCTCAATAGTTCCCTCCAAAAGCTCCGAGTCTGGATTTAAAAAGAATAAATACTCACCTGAAGCCTCTTTTACCGCTTTATTATTTCCTTTTGAAAAACCTAAGTTTTCAGAAGATTTAATTATCTTGATTTTGTCTTTAAACTTCTCAAGTTTTTTTACGGTTTCATCTGTTGATGCATTATCCAAGACTACTAACTCCCCATTTTCCGGAAGATTTTTTAAAACTGATAGGACAAATTTTTCTATACAATCTGCGTTATTATATGAGACTGTAATGATAGATAATTTTTTATCTCCTGCATAATTTATAGCTTCCAAATCACTTCTTTTAGTTTCTGTATTTGAACGAAGTGATCTAATCCTAGAAAATGCCCAAAGAAACGGAATCCAATAACCTAGTTTTAAACTAAATAATCTTTTTAGTAAGGATCTTTTATGTTCTTTTTTTAAATCTTTATCTTTTATATTATTCCAAATAAATAAAAGTTGGTTCCTCTCCTTAATCCAATTTGTGTATCTTTTTTTATGTGTTTTTTCAATGGTAGTCCCATGTTCATGTTTAACTCTTGCATCAGGTTCCCAAAGAATCTCATAACCTTTTTTTAAGGCACGGAATGAGATATCCACATCTTCCCAATAAAATGGAGCTAAAATTTTATCCAATCCACCTAATTCTTTCCAAATACTTTTTCTAAAAGCGGCAGAACCACCAGAAGCCCATGCACTTTTTTGAATAACTTCCAATTCTTCCCCTCTTTTAAATTCATAGTAACCATTTTTCCAAAAAGCTACAGATGGACCCTCTCCTTCTTCATGTAAATTAACCGCAAATACTGATTTGTTTTCAAAATGTTTCATAATAGGCTTTAAAAAATCTTTTTCTACCCAGACATCATTATTAAGGGATACTACAATATCTCCTTTTGCCTCTTCGAATAATTGGTTAACAGAGGATGCAAAACCTTCATTTTTTTTATGAGAAATAATTTTTAATTTTGAACTTTTTTCTTTAAATTTTTCTAAAACCTCTAAACTATTATCTTTTGAAGCATCATCCACTATTAAAATTTCATCTGCTCCACTTTCTAGAATATTTGGTAGATTCTTTTCCAAAAGTTTCTCACCATTAAAATTTGGAATAACTATTGTTACTTTCATAATCTTCTCTTATGCAAAAAGAGGGTTAAACATAGGAGTAATGAACTTACAAAAAATGTGCTCGCTGCCAAACTTCGAAGGAATGACAATTGATTGCCTGGCAAAAGCTCATGTAAACCTTTGGAATTTTCTAGAACAGGGAAAAGAGGGGCTAATAGTTTAAGCTGAAGTGAACTTTCAAATAAGAAGAGCATACTTATTACGCTAACTGCTAAACCGATAGTCGACCACTTGACTTGTTTGTTCCAATAGTTAAAAGAATATATAATCAGAAATGGAGTGACCCATAAAAACCACTGAATATGAAAATGGGTAAAGGTAAGAACACTAAGCAAAATCAGTATTGAAAAATGTAGGAAATCTTCTTTTGTTCTCTCGCACAAAAAATAAATAAGGTAAAAAAATAACATTAAACTAGGTACAATTAGAATATACTCATTTCCTGAAAGCGGAATATTTGCATAAAATATTTTATTCATCTGCGGCGTGAATAAAGCATTTTTTGTAAAATTATCTGATAGAAGATACGGCGTAACAGTAATTACGTAGGGTAATAAAGATAGGAATACTATTTTTAATGCGCTCTTAAAGCTTACCGCTAACCCTAAGAGTAGGGGGAGAAGCAAAAAAGGAGCGCTTTTAGTTGCAATCCCAGCTCCCAACGCCAAAGCTGCCAAATAGAATCTGTCCTTTCGGACAAAATAAAAACTTAAGGTTAAAAAAAATGTTAAGTAGATGTCAAACTGTCCAATAGCCGAGGAAACCCAAATCGATAAAGGATTAAAAAGCCAGAGGAGAAGAGCTTTCTTTTGATATTGTAACTGGACAATTAAACTAAGTAAAATACCAATAGCTATATCGAAAATTATGAATGGTACTTTGAGATACAATAGATACGGCCACATTTCAGGTTTACCCAATAATAGATTTTGATTTGACAGAAAAGTTTTTTCGGTTTCCTCTGAAACAAAAATCCTGGCTATTTGGTGAATTGGCAGTGATAGTAGATAATTAAAAGGTAAATAATTTAATAGTTCTTGTGGAGCAACACTTTGTGATTTACCATAAGGATCGAATTCTCTCATCTCTAAATAAATAAAACTGGTGGTCGCTGAAACCCTAACATCTTCATGGAAAGTGAAAGCGCCAACCAAAAGTCTGATAATTAAGGCTATAAATAATAAAAGCCAATATTTTTTAAAATATCTCATATCAGTTTTTCAATATTTTGACAAAATTTTTCCTTACTAAACATTTTACTCCTTTTTATAGCCTCTCTAGATATTTTTTCCGTCAATTTAGTATTATTTATTAAGCTCATTGTATGTTTTAAAAGTTCTTCTTCATTAGTCCAGAGGAAACCTGACTTATTATTCTCCACTATTTCTGGTTGTCCACCTTTTGCAATCACTACCGGAACACAACCGCCAGCCATAGCTTCAACTGTGGTAATACCAAAATGCTCCATTTTAGTGGGTTCAGTTTCGCCGTATCCAGAGGCATGCCAATAAATACCCGACTGGCCATAAATTTTCTTAAGATTTTCAAAAGGCAAATTAGGATGAATAAAAATATTAAACCCTTTTGCCATTTTCTTTAATTCATCAACATATTTCATATCTCCATCCCCTGCTCCACCAACTAAATGTAAACTCCAATCTTTTAAATCCAATTTTTTGAAAGCATCAATCATAAACTCATGCTTTTTACTTGAAAAGAAGCTTTGCTTATCTCTTAAATAACCATAAAATCTACCAACAGATAAAACTTGTTTTTTCTTTTTGAGAGGTTTTATTTCTTCCACAGAAACAGGTGGATAAATTACCTTACCTGGCCTTCTCCAACTTTCCTCAACTATATCTTTAGTGAATTTAGAATTATAAATAATTAATTTCCAACTGGATAATTTTATTTTTCCTTTTACCCCAGTATTAATATTTTTTATTGGAGATTGAATGTGTAGAATATTATTTTTAGCTGTTGAATAAAAAATACTGCCATCACCAAGATAAAAAAGATAATCATATTTTTTTAAAAAAGCTAATCTTTTTGCACCCGAACTCCCAACCCCTATCGGAGCCTTAATAAAATTAACTCTTGATAAATCAAGATTATGGAGTTGTTGGATTTTGTCAACAGTCACTGGAACATCTAAATCATAAAGATGAGTACCTAACAAGAAGTCTACCTCATATGTCATTCTGGCTTGTCCAGAATCTTTCTTACTTAGGTACTCAGCTATAGTTAACATATACTTTTCCCCACCTCCAGCAGTATCTAAATAAGGCGAATAAATAGCAATTTTCACTATTATTAGATTACCAGGTTGACCCCAGATAAGCAAAAATATATAATGCCCATATGTTTTACGACTATGAACCAAGACCTTATATTGGCGTAACAGGCTTTACCACCCCAGAACAGGTTCAGGCAGTTTTGGAATCTGTACCAGAAAACGCTTTTAGGTACTTAATGGTTGGAGTTTTAGTAAACTGGCAGTCACTTAGAGAAGAACCTCAAACTCCTTTAACACATAAAAGATTCCCTGATCCAAGAAAGATTAAAAATATATTTCAATCTCACGAAAAAGCTTTGAATCTGGTTCATTATAATACTAACAAAGAATTCGCTGATCAAACTTTGGAAGATTTATTAAAGATTCATGACTTATCAGGTCCTTATTTTCATGGATTTCAACTTAATATCGCTTGGCCAGATATAAATGTTATTCATAGATATAGAAGGGCTGTAGGTAGTACCAAAATAGTACTTCAGATCGGTAGTGGAGCATTTCGCCAGGCCGGAGATACTCCTGAAGGATTAGTTAACAAACTCTATCCCTATATTGACGATATAGACTATATATTATTAGATAAAAGTGGTGGCGTTGGTAAACCTTTTGACCCAGAAGAGGCTAGACCATATTTATTAGCCATAAAAGAAAAGCGTTGGGGTATTGGACTTGGTATAGCCGGAGGGCTGAGCTCCGATTCATTAAATTTAGTTGAAATACTAACTGATGATTTTCCAACCATAAGTTGGGACGCCGAAGGGTTATTAAGAGACAGCGAGAATGAATTAATAATTAACAAAACTACAGATTATATTAAGAGGAGCTACTCTTTAACAAATAGCTTAATCAGATAACTTAAAATTGTTTTCTAGAAGTTTTTTATCTATATCTTTATATGTTTCATCTAGAGATTTACTTTGTTGCATTTGCCAAAGACGAACATAAGTCATATACATACTAAAAGCTTGTAGAAGGGAGTCCATAATACCAACATCTCCATTAAAGAAACCACGTTTGATAATTCCCTGGTTAAAAGTTTCAGTCAAGAAGATTCTTAAAAATCTCCAGCCGGACATTTTGGGATGATTAGCATCCAATCTAAGCTTGGCATCAATATTACTCCAAGATAAACTTTTTAAAACAATTTGATCTACTCCCCTATGTGTTAAATGCAATAACGAATTCTTTGTATAACCTAGCTTACCTTTAAAATGTGGTGTTTCGTGTACTTTACCTGTATATTCATCAAACTCTGACCTTTTAAAAAGCCTTACAACCCAATCATGTTTATATGAACCGTAATTAACTTGCTTACCAAAAATAATATTTTTTCTGGATATTGCATAAGCCGAATGCTCGCCGTTTTGAACTAATTTCAGTATCTCCTCTTTTAGTGGTTCCAATACCCTCTCATCAGAGTCTACGTAAAGTACCCAATCCCCACTAACTCTTTCCAGTGCCTTATTACGAAGTCCAGCAAAATCTTGCCCCTCAAACTTCACAATGTTGTCTGTATATTTTCTAACAATTTCCAGAGTGCCATCTGTTGAGCCGTTGTCTGCCACAATTATCTCATCAGCCCACTTAACAGATTCCAGACAAGCCTTGATCATTTCTTCTTCATTTTTCGTGATTACTATAACTGTTATCATATCTATATCTTAAAACTTCCTTTACCAAAATTACCAATCAAAAAATCAAAGAAGGCTAGCCTTCTAACTGGATTACCCATGTTTCTTACTGCTTCTCTAAACAGAGCAAACCTTGTTCTAAGTTTTAGATGTTTCGCACTGTAGAGCATTCTGTTACGGGTAATAAAATAGTCTTGCAAAGGAGAACCCAAACCCGATGATTTAGCATTATCATGATAAACTATTGCACTTGGTATATAAAAAATTTTAAAACCTGCTTTTTTGGCTCTAATACAAAAATCTGAATCTTCATAATATAAAAAGAAATTCTCATCAAATAAACCAACCTTTTTTATAACTTCAGGTTTAACCAGAATAGCTGCTCCCGTTACATAATCTGTTTCTTCCGGTCTGTCATATTGACCTGAATCTTTCTCATCTACGCCTCTATGACAACCAATAACATTGGCTAAATCCATCACTCCCCCTGCATACCAAATAGTTCTAGTTCCGCTAAAATATATTTTTGGACCAACTATACCTGCATGATTTTTCTCCATTCCACCAACTAAATTCTCAATACAAGTTTTATCAATCGTAGTATCTGGGTTCAGTACCAAAATATAATCGACTCCGAGGTTTAAAGCTAATTTTATTCCAATATTATTCCCCCCTGTATAACCTATATTCTTGTTATTTTGATAAAAATAGACGTTATTAAATGAACTAATTTCTTTTTCTAAATTATCCTTTGAATAATTATCAACTACTATAATTTCTATATTCGTATAAGTTGAGGACTGAACTGACCTGATACATTTTTTAATTTCCTCTTTAACTTTGAAATTTAGGATAATGACAGCAACTTTTTTTATCATTTTGTACTTATATTTTTAAGTACTATTAATTTTAACATTCCTAAGTTAAAAGTTCTAACTTTAACTACTTCCAACTCAGCTTTTTTTGACACCTGTTCTAAATTATCATGAGTAAAGCTCTGAACATGGGCATGCCGCCAAACCGGGTAAACAAGAGTCCAAAGGAACCAAACAATCTTAAACAGTTTATTATCTGTTGGAACAAGTAATACTACATAGCCATTAACCTTTAGAACTCTTTTAATTTCATTTAAAACTTCCTGTGGATTATCAACATGTTCTAAAACTTCTAAACAAAAAACTGCTTCAAAGAAATTATCCTTAAATGGTAGTTTTGCTGCATCTGATACTTCGAAATGTCCATGGGGAATTCTTTTTTTTGCTAGGGCAATTGCTGAGGGTGAAATATCAATTCCATAAACCTCTTTTGTCTTTATTTTTTTTAAAATATCTTCTGTAAAAGTTCCACTATGACAACCCACATCTAACATTGGGCCCTCAACTGGAGTTACTACTAATCTAACTTCCCTGAAACGCCTCCAATGCCAATATTTTTGAAATAAGTTCCTTTTGATACTTTTATCGTAATGATCAGCTGATACTTCTTCATGAATTTCCAGTAAATTTTTACTCATTTTACCTTTTCTTTTTGAATACATTATAAATAAAGCTTGAAATTTTCGCTTTGCTCAAATTATAAAAGATGATTGAAATAAAGACAACCAAGCTTCCTATGGTAATTTTTAATCCAATATCAAAAGAGTTTGGCCGATAAATCAACTGGTATTGATTAAGTCCCTTCTTAACAACAATCCCCCTAAGTGCTCCATTGGTTAGATAAAGATCCTTTTTGTGACCATTTTCAAAAAGTTGCCAACCTTTATCAAAGGTATCAGCAAGCACCATAAACCTCTCCCCATCCGTTTCTGTTTTTAGAGTTACGCTACCTGGTTGATAATCGATAATATCTATTTTACCCGTGCTTGGTAAAGTCATGTCAGACCCCTTTCCTTCCACTATAGCCTGTTGGGTTGGATCAAAATCTCTGGCGTCAATCTTATGAATAAGTTCTAATTCACTCGCTACCCATTTAACTTTATTTACAAAATATGCTCTGTCTTTGGCATTCGGATTTTCTAAAACTACACTGTTTTTATCTTCAAAAACTTTTTTAAACCCGCTGGAGTCAAGTTTCCTGTTTAAAAAATCTCCTTTAACCCTCCCCTCCTCATCTCTTTTAACTGCCAAAAAATATTTAACATTTAAGGCATCTAAAAACTTTGAGGGATACTCTTTAACTTCAATATACCTGGTCACTCCATTACCAAAGGATCCTTTATTGGATCTATTTATAAGCCTGCTATATCTTTCCATAGACAAAGGGTCATAGCCTTCTACCGAAGATAAACCGTAAGCTATCCAAGTATTCGGCGGTATTATCTCGGCATCAGCTCTAGCAAGTCTAAAATAATCCTGCTGGTTTTGTAAAAAATCTATAGTTGGCGTCCTGGGATAGATTAAAGAGGAATCAACAAACGGGTTATGCTTTAAAAAATATCTTCCCAGATCCAAAAACAGTAATAAAACTACAATGTAGACTACAATCCGTCTGTTACTGATAAACTTTAAGAATATAATAAGTATTCCTAAAAGAATTAGTGGTAAAACGCTGTTTCTGAAACTGATTTTCAGATTAGTAACTGTCGAGTCACCTGGCAGAAAAACCGAGTTTTGAGGAAAAGTGACAATTACTAAACCAGTCAGCAGTACCAGAAGTCCGGAAAAAATAAGTAAATTTGATCTTTGTACAAAAGAGCTAAATTTTTTATCTAAAATATATCTTTGGATAGAAAAAGCCAGTAAGATTGCTCCCGATAGGCTTACTAAGAAAAATATTCTGCTGGCGGAAGAATTTGTCAAAAGAGGGATTGGAAAACTATAGATAACATGAGATAGAGGATTATCAAAACCTAAAAATAGGGAGATCACAAAAACCGCACCCCAAAAATTAATGATGCTGTTTCTGAAACGCTTAAAAATTAAGGGAATCAAAAAAGGAAGGGTCAATGTACCCAAAAATAAGGAAACATCATGATAATAAAAAAAACCCCAATAGTTATAAGTGACAGGGTTTCCAAAAAAATCAGCGGCAATAATTTTAATAAATTCATACCATGGTGTTAAACCAAAATTGTATAGCTTTGAGTAGGATTCAATTCCCCTAATAGAAGACCCTGATATATAATCAAAGGTTGGGAACAGTTGTAGTGCTGTGATACCGATAGCCAGTATCCAAAAAATTAATGGTAAAATTGTGATCCTTTTAACTTCAACTCTTTTGAAAATTAATTGGCAGAGATAGACTAGAAACAGTATTGTTCCGTAAAGTCCCAACTGGGCATGCCCTGATAAGTATAGCCAGACAAATGCTGCGGTTAATAGGACTAAATAACGCATTTTCCTGGTCTGCCGAAAAGCTTCAATGGCGAAAAAGATCCAGACAAGAGAGGCTGCTGCAAAAACAGCCATGGCAAATTCTACATAAGTAGACATCAGCCCCGACAAGCAAAACACCAAAGCTCCTGCAATTCTGGGAATTCTCTCTAGCTTATACTTTGTAAGTAAAAGATACATCCCAAAAGCTGCCAGTACTGACTGACTAAATAAATAGATACCCCAGCCAAAATATTTTGGCAACAATAGCAGTACGTTAAAAGGTAAAAAGGGAGCTGATTGAAAATTTGCCAGCAAAGGGGTGCCTGATGAAGAATAAGGATTCCAGAGTGGCCAATTTCCGCTCCGAATTAAATCCACTGCCAGAGTTCTCCATAAATATAACTGAGATATGACATCAGTTATTGGAGGGTTTTTAACCGGAACACCTACCGAATATCCCCAATTATAATCCAGCCAGGGATAATATGCTCCCACTAAAAGATCCCCAGGAATAGGTATCTTACCCAAAAAAAAGAACTGATAATAAATGGCAACTAAGCCAACGGTTAAAACTAAAGGTCCAATTAAGGTATTGAATTTCATATTTTTTTCAAATATTTAATAAATACAAGCAAAGATAGAACAAGAAACGAAGCGGCAGTGATTATTACTCCAAATTTAAAACTATCAGGCTGATAATTTAACCTGACTATAAACTCGCCAGTTTCCTCTATAGGAACAGCCATAAAATTGAAATTTGCTTTCAGAATTTCTACTCTTTTCCCATTTACATATGCTTTCCAGCCCGGATACCAGGAGTCAGCTAAATACAGTAAGCCTGGAGAGTCGGTTTTAAGCTTGATCAGCTTATTCCCCGAGTACTCAGTCAAATCGACATCACCTGATCCCCTGGTTTGTTTAAAATTTGGCGAACTCTCTAATATTAGTTTTTCTTTGAACGGAAAAGATTTATCCAATAACCTGCCTAAAACATCCTTGTTTGTTTCAATTTCCCAATCATAAAAAAGTGTCGCCCTAGGGAGCGACTCATTATTCTTAAGTATTACTACCGATTGATCTTCGAAAGCTTTTTCAAAGCGTAGTGAGTCAATATTGGTATTTTTAGAAACTACCAGGTATTTTGTATCAGTCAGGTTAGTCAAATTAGAGGTTGGATTGTTGATTATTCCGTAGCGCCCGAGATAACTATCCGGAGAATTTGTATTGACAGCGCTTAAAAATTTAGCAATAGACAGAGGATAAACAGCATCATAACCTTCAACAGTCTCAATTCCATAGGGCATTAATAAGTTAGTGGGTATAACACCTGATGCTACCACTCGAAATGGCTTTGGTTGACTCTGCAGATATTCGATAACAGGTGTTGTAGGAAATACCAGGTCTTTTTGGGTGAAAGGAGTAAATTTCCAGCCAAATCTAAAAAGTTCTGTAACAGACAGTATAATTAAAAGGGCAATAATATATCTGCTAAAACTTTTCATCTTAAAAATCAGAAAAAGTAATACTGCAGCAGAAGAAAGAAATAAAAAAGGAGGGGCTAAATTTCTTAAACCGATTTTAAGATTAGAATCTTGGGTAAGGTTTAAAGATAACGTGGTGTACAAAGCTATACCTCCCAATACAGAGATCGGTAGAACTAAAGCATTAAATACCATTCTTGCCGAAAGCTTTTTTTCAAACAAATGATCTACACCGTAAGCAGCCAGAATTGAGAATCCTAAATTAAACAGTATTAATAGCCTTTGATTTGAAGCCGCCTGTAAACCTAAAAAATTATTTTTTTGTAAACTTACCGATAGTGGATTTTCAAATCCCAGTAAAACGGCCAGTCCGATTATTGAAATTGCCAGAGAAATTCCTTTTTGTTTAAAGAAAGTCAAAAGTCCAAGTATTGCTAAACTAAGAACTATTATCCCACTGTATCCTGAGGCGATAGTATAATGGGCTGGGCCCCAGTAGTTATAGGTGGAATGGTTCCCAAAGTAATCTGGTACAAAAAGCATCACCAAAGAATGCCAGGAGATAAACGCCAATTCACTACTTAGTGACTCAAGATTTCTTTGAGATTCTTTTATTAATTCAAGTCCGGGTAAAATCTGAACACTCGCCAAACCAAAACCCAACAAAGTAAACAATATTATTTTTATAATTTTTTTGGGTTGTCTGATAAACTTATAGTCAAATATAAATATTAACAGCGCCAATATTAAGAATTCATATAAAATAATCTGCGGATACCCGGAAAAAATTTGTAAGGCTAAAGCCAGAGAATAGAGAGTTCCCCATAAGTCTTGACCTGTTTTCAGCCATTTTAAAGTAAAAAGCATCACCAGTGGGAAAAAAGCTGCCACTAGGGAATGGGCATTCCATTCCATCCAAATTGTCATAAAACCACCAAATGCAAAAAATAACCCTCCTGCAATTGACGATGATTTACTTCTATCTAATTCTCTTAGTAAGAAGTAAGTAAACAGTACCCCTAGTAGTGGTTGAAAAATGATCTGCCAGTTCCATGCATCAAGTTTTGGAAGTAAAAAATAAAAGATATTGGTAGGAGAAAAGGGAGCTGATTGAAAATTTGCCAGCAAAGGGGTGCCGTTTAAAATTAGCGGATTCCAAAGAGGTGGCTTTCCCTCCTTTAACAGTTGTGTAGCATAAGTTCTCATTGGATAGGTAAAGGAAACCACATCTGTAGTAATAGGGTTTTTCACAGGAACTCCAGCTGGATATCCCCACTTATAATCCAACCAGGGATAATATGTACCGACCACAAAATCAGCAGGTAACAAAACTTTGTTTTGTAACCAAACAGGGTAGAAAAAAATAGCCACAGCTACCAACATGGCAGCAAAAGGCCAAAACTTAAGAAATATTTTTTTCATGTCAACTTGTTTTTAGCCTTTTGTATAAATCTCTTAAATGGATTCTTTGATAAGGTTCCATATTTAAACCAATAAGTTATTTCACTGCCCATTTTATTTTTAGTTTCTTTTAACTCTTTTATTGTAATCTCCTGATCTGAAAAATTACCTATTTCCCAAACTTTAAGATACATTACGAGAAATGAGAATCCTTGAAGTAAACTTAAAGCTAACCCGTGAAGGCCATCTTCAAAACCCCTGTTAGCAAAAAATCTACCTAAAAATTCACCTGTTGGTTTAGTAATTAAATCTGACCAATTAAATCTATACCCTGTTTTTACTAACTCCTTGGCTTGTATTTCAGTATATCTATTTAATCTATTTAAAAATTGAGAAATACTATCATAATGATGATGAAAAATGCTTAAATCCTCCTCAGGTTCCAGATCTATCCCTATACCTTCTGTCTTAGGAGGTCTGTGAATTTCGTCTGTCCAATTTACGCTACCTTTTTTAAAAAATCTAATATTGTAATCGGGCCACCACATAGCTGCCTTCATCCATTTACCAAATATAAGATTTTTTCTGGAGATTCTAACAAAATTTATCTGATTCATCTTTTCGGCTATTTGTTGCAATCTCTTAGCTAATTTCTCCGGAACTTCCTCATCTGGGTCTAGTACTAACACCCAATCATTTGTCACTTTAGAAATAGCAAAATTTCTGGCTGGTTCAACAAAATTAACTCTCTTGTGTAAAACTACTTTCGCTCCAAAATTCCTAGCCACTTTTGCACTGCCATCATCTGAGTGCATGTCAGCTACTATTACCTCATCAGCCCACTTAACAGACTCCAAACAACTTTTAAGGAATTTTTCTTCATTTAAGGTATTAATTACAACTGAAATTTTAGCCATACATCTAGTTTACTTTAAATATTTTCACTTCGCTATTTTCAAAAATAATTTTTACTTTCAAACGCTCTGCATCTGGTGAAAAATTGAATACTTTGGGAGAATAAATGTATTTAATATTATTCTCTTTTAGCAATTTATTTATTTGGTCCGGTTCCCGCACCGCCAAAATATCTCTTGTAACTTGTAAACGACCCTTATAATCTACGCCCAATATTTCAAGGTTAACTGTATCTGAGATAAACTCTCGTTTTCCTGAATAAGCAGAAACATAAGCTGTTGAATCATAGGCAAAAAGTGGTACAGGCTCTGTAAACCGCTCTCTTAATCTTTTATCATAGAAAGTCACCACAATGCCATTTTCCTGATCTTTTAAGAAATTTAAGGCTTCTACCTCCTCTGTAGAAATTCTTGAAGGAGGACGCACAGGAATATAGTGATGCAAACTGTCCCAAGTTGTAGGTAAGGTCAACAAAACCATTGCGGCAGTCACTAACAAACCAATTCTTTTATTTTTAGTGATAAGTATTGCAAGCGAATACGCTGCCAAAAAACTAAACACGACTAAGAAATAGTAAAAAAACTGGATAATATTAAACGATGAACCCTTTTGAATAAATAACAATGGAATTATAGAAGAGGCGGTTAAGAATGAACCAATAAATAATTTAAAACTATTCAAAGGAAGTATCTTTTTAAATGCCGCAATCCCAACAACCCTAGTTCCCAAATTCCCTAGAATGAAAATTGAAAAACCTATTATCTCTGCTGCAAAAAATTTAAACCAGTTACCGCCCTGCTCACCTGCCATTTTGGCTAGTTGCAACCTATACCAACCCACCCGATCGGGCGATTCAATCATTGAATGAATTAACCAGAATGGAGAAAATACTAAAAGCGAGGTGCTGTTTAAATTATTTGGTAAAAACACCAACAAAGACAGTAATCCTGTAGGGAGAGAGATCTTAAGAAAGTTTAAATTTCGTTTTGAAAGCTCAAATATAGTTACAATTGAAAGTGCTCCTAGGACTAGTAAACCCCCATAAGCTTTAAATTCTATCAGTACACCCCAAACTAATATTAAAGGTATTATATTAGCTACCGGATACTGCTTTTGACTAACCAATTTATTAAACAAAAAAAGCCCGGTTAAAAATAGCAAAATAGAAATTGCAAACGGTGGATTGATAAAAGTGGAAATACCTTGTTGAGCCCAGAAAAGACTTTCACCTCCTAGGGTTCTGTTTTTAAAATAGGACACAATCCAACCAAAACTACCCCCAAAATATATAAAAAAGATTGCTAAATTCGCTGCCAACTTAGATTTAAACCAAACATTGGCCAAAATATATACTACGCTACCAATCAAAATACTAAGTAGTATCGGAAAATATCTAAAATAAAGATCAATTGCTTGTAAATTTGTCAGATTACTAATCCCCGCCAGTAATAAATCATAAAAGAAGTGATAATTCCGTAAAACTTCTCCGGCAAAAATGGGGTTTTCCAAAGGTAAGCCTTTTTTGGCGCTTTCTATTACACTAAGGTGCCATATGGCATCATGGCCATGAGCTCCCCAAAAACCCAATCCAAAATCATAAGTTAAACCATTTTTAACAGTTGTAGCAAGCCAGGAAAGAGAACCCAAAGTTATTAATGTTAAAGTTATTTTATTACCAGTTACCCAACTAAGACGCGGTAAGTTTAAATCTTTTCTAACTACATATAGTCCTACGATGGGTAGTACAAATAAACCCCACCAAAAATGAAAGTATCCTAATATAAATGCGGTTAATGTAAAAAGAGAGATACCAACAGGCCAAGCTAAAACAAATTTTACAGGTGGTGATAAATTAAGCTTTTTCAGTATTGCCAGTCCTGGGAAATAGAAAATAAAGAAAGAGAAAACAAGAAACTTTAATAATAATTTAAGTTGATTTATTATTACATTCCCCGGATCTAGTAATTTATTTTCAAACTGAGATTTAATTTTAGATTTATTATCTGTTGAGGTTATCTTTGCTATAGCTGATGCAATAGTTAAGGGTTGCTCATCAATTTTAATATCGTTTGGCAAGAAGTAGATTCTTCGCTTCTGAGATGCCTGATTTGTATAATTAATTTCAACACCATCTATTAGAGGAATTAGTTTGAAATCTGTTATTCTTCCTTCATCAATAACCCACCTATCACCATATGTCACCTCATCTAAATTCCTACTTTCTGTCATAGCAAAGTTTATTTGCTCGCAGGGGGAATCTATACAAGGTTCAGTCTGATTACTAACATACGACCTTAAATCTCGGATTATACTGCCATCTTTATTATAAAACCATCCAATCCTGTATCTATTAGTTTGATACCAAACAACTAAACCATCAGAACCAAGTGGATCTTTAGCAAAAACAATTTCCGGAGGTGACAGTATAAACCGACTGCTGTAATTTTTAGCAAAGTCAGACATTGTCAAAACTAAAGTTCCCATTCGACGACGGTCTGCTACAACTTCGAGTTGTTTGGTAAATTCCTCGCCATAATCCTGCCAAGAAAAATCATTTTCTATTCCAACAGTTACTTGACCTATTTTTGAATAAGGATTATCGAGATAAACTGAAACTAACTTTTTGAAATACTCAATATCTAAACTATGATATTTTTTATTTGCGTAATCATTTGCCTGAACTGAATAAGTTGAGTCCAGAACACCGTTACCATAGGCATTAAATGGATCTCTGGTAGCCCATTGCACAGTCACAACACCAATCTTTGCTTCTTCCCCTAAAGCCGGTATTAGGGCATTTCTTTTAGATGGGAGAAAGGGTGTTGAAAAATATTGACCCCAAACTTGATAGTTATCAGTGGAGTATTGATCGGCTACATCAAGATTAGCGGTAATTCCATACTTATCTTTCATATATGTGAGTGAGCCTCCATCTATCCACCAAGCGCCAACAGACTTTGGATAAACCCCGAAAGAACTTTTAAACTTTTCAAAAGCACTATCAATTAGTTTTTTCCTATCTTCTAGAGAGTAACCCGTTAGAAAAACACTGGCCGCAAAATGCCAGTTTGAACTTTGGTTATATTTAACCTGAGCTAAATTCGCCCAGCTAGGCGTTACTTCCATCAAAAGGCCTATTTCTTGATCATTGGGAAGTCCTTTGATAAAAGTTGTTAGCTCAGTGTCCTGCAGAGCATCGGGACGAAGAAGCCAAGTGGCAGGCAATCTTTTTTCCTTTAAAACTCCATAGCTTTTTTCTACATTTGTAAGTGGTTTTGTATTTTTAAGTTCCCAAAAATCCCCTCCTCTAACTGGGTTTACAATTGTGATGAATTTAGCCTGCGCTGCAAAAACGGGATTAACTTTAAAAAGAAAGATTAAAATAATAAGAACCTTAAGAAGATAGTGCATCTTTCAACCCCTTTAAATCAGACCTTATTTTATCTTTGGCTAAAATGAATAATATTGTAAAATAAATAACCGATCCTATTAAAATAAGCAACAATATTGTAGGAAGTTCTGGGGGGAAAACTCCATTTAAATAAAATATTAATACAGACATTGCTACGGAGGCTATTATCGGCTGCCAAATATTTTCTAGAATACCAACAGAAACCATACGTTTAATTATTATAAGTGGAATAACGGAGGTGAAAGATATTAAAGCTGATGAAATACCCATTCCAATAAACCCATATTTTATGGTAAAAAAGGGTGCTAACCCCCATTCTAGAATTGTCCACATTACCATTAATTTTAATGTAACATTAACCCTACCAATAGCATTTAAAAAATTAGTGAACGGTGATGAAAGTGTTGCCCAAAATGCCGTAATGGCAAAAAGATAAATTAATGGTAGCACTGGACCCCATTTTTCTTCTCCCAAGAATTTAACTAAACTTGGACTAATAGCAATAACACCAAATAACATTGGGTATAGAAAAACAGCTGTTGCAAAAAGGGATTTTTCAAGAGTAGTTTTAAGAGCAGCAGGATCATTTTGTAAACGGGAGAAGGTAGGAAAGGTTACTCGGGTTACAATATTCATAATCTCTAAAGGAAAAAGGGCAATTCTTTTTCCCTGACTTATATACCCTACCCCTATACTACCTACAATCCCTGCAATTACCAGTGGAACTAGTTGATCCTTAAGTAAAGCTAAAAAAGAATTTAATTGAAAAGGAACTCCAAATTGTAATAATTCTTTTGCAGAAGCTTTTGAGAAACCAAATCCGATTTTCCAAGGGGCTATAATGTAAATTACTGCTACACCCAACGTACTTCTTAAAATAGTACTCCAAGTAAAAGCTGCTATGTTGAAATTATTAAAAACTAAGATTATTAAAGCACCATTAAAGGCTAGAGTTTCAATTACTTCTACCCAAACTAATTTACCAAACCTTAAATTTCTTTCCAGTATTACAGAAGGTATTACCTTCAGTGAAGTCAGAAAAAAACTTATAGCTAGCGCTCTAATTAACCAAACGCCTTCTACATTAAGGTTATAACTTTTGGCAAATAATGGGGCTAGAAAAAAAACTACTGCTGTGATTATAAGAGCAAGTATCTCTTGTATAGTAAAGGTGGTTTTAAGATCTTCTGGTAAAAGCTTTGCTTTTCTTATCAAAGCGGCAGCCAAACCTACATCTGAAAAAAAAGTAAAGAAGGCTAAAATAGAGTTAGCTATAATAAATATACCCAGGGTAGAAACTGGTAAAACTTTGGCTAGAACAATATTTAGTGAAACAAAATTTATAACTAAAAGTAATATCCGCCGCAGGGTTAAACTAAAAGCTCCATGGATAGCTTTCTTAAAAATTGTATCTATATCTAACTTTTTTTCCATTTCTTAAATAAAACATACCCTAAAATAGAGACTGAAATTATGGATATTAAATTAGATAATCTTCGTACATTTGTATCATATAATTTTGCATAAATTTCATGATGTCCGGCGCTGACTTCAAAAGTCGGCTGGCCTAGTTCATTTTTATCGTTAGGATTTCTGGTTCTGTCTGTTGGTAAATTCCCACCATTATCAAAAGCAATCTGCTTCCCATCAATAAAAACTTTCCAATTCGGAAAATCAAAGATTGGTAGACGAAGTGTTGCAGCAGATGTCGCTTCTACCTCTGCTTTTAACCAATTAGTTCCTCTTGTAAAGCTTTTTTGTGTAGCAAATCCCGATAAAATCTCTACTTCCTCTTTGGCTCCTGACCCCGGTGGGAACTTAGCTGTTTTTGGTAAATAATCAAATATCCCGGCAGTTCGTTGAAGATCCAAAAGAGCACCTGATAATTTCTCCTGATCAGTTAAGGGAATCGGTCTTTCAATTCTAAAATATGGTCTGTAAAAAATATTTATTGCAAAAAACAGTGTCACAATAAAAATTATTACTAATGATTTCCGCTTTGTACCATAAAAGAAACTCCCCACAGCCAAACTAGATGAAAAAATAACTATTGCTAAAATTCTCCAGGGAAATTGTAATGTTTGGAGAATAGTTATTTTTTCCCAAATCGGATTTGCCCTTGGATGCATTAAAAAAGCAGCTGACCAAAATACCAAGAATAAATATAGCAAAATTATAGCTCTTAATTTATTCTTGAACCAAAAAGATATGACTAATGGAAGAGATAATATTAGTCCGCCCCAATGTAAGTATCCGATTTGAAAGGACATGCCATCATTAGGTCCCCAAATTGACCCACCCCAACCCCAAAATCTGGACATAAACATTTGATTAAGGGAAATAAAATGAGCTAGATAATTAAAATATCCAACAAAAAGAGTTTCTAAATGTACTAATTTTCCTTCTATTAATACCGGTATTGTAAAAAAGGCAGCCAATCCGAGTCCCCAAATCCCACCAATGATTAACTTAGGAATTGATCTATAACCCTTTTCTAAAACAATAAATATTCCCGCCCAAATAATCATTAGAGGAGTGAAAATTAAAGCCATTGGATTATGAGACATTAAAAATAGGGCAGAAAAAAGAGCTAAAAGAATAATATTTTTTTTAGTGGGCTCTCTTATAACTTTAGCTATCATTAAAAATACAGCCGGCGTCCAAGAAAGCGACCAAGCTTCTGCAAAAGCTCCTCTGACATAAATATCTACAGCATGATACGGAGCATATACAAAAAACATTGATGAGACTAACCCCCCTAAATTTCCCCAAAGAAACCGGCCTAACAAAAACATAGTTATCCCGGAAATTAATAAACTTAAGATAGCTAAAATTTTAACCGATACAATTAAACTAAATCCCAAAAGGTGAATAAATTCTCCTAAATAATAGGGCATTACCGGGTAGTAGTTAAATAAAGGGTAGCCGTATCCAAATCCCATATCCGGCACCCAACGGCAGGGAATTTGTCCGTCTTTAAAACATTTATCCATCTGATAAATCCTAAAAATTTGTAAATCGTCATGATGACCAAAATAACCAGGTTGTAAAAGGGTAACAAAAGATGGAATTGTAAGTAGAATTACTAAACTCATCCAAAAAGATAAAGTCCTATTTTTTACTACATTTGGAATTTTCATTATGGTATTACCTGATAAACTACTATAGCATCTTGTTGTCTTCCATCCAAGGGTTTATGTTTTAAATATTCTTTTATAAGCTTTGCATGTTCAACTTCTGTCCCTACTCTATTACGGTTAGCTACATAAAAGGTAGGTATCTTTTCTGATGTTTTAACCAATTCAGCTGAGACAGTAGATTTTCCTGGAACCACTTGAATATTTTCTTTGTCAAGATAAATTAAAAGTCCGTCCGGTAAGGTACCAAAATAACCTTCAGTCCCCACAACAACCGGTCCTTCTTTTCTTTTCTCGATTAAAAACTTTGCAATTTCTTCAAAATTATAGCCGGCAGTCCAATCTTCAAAATAACCAATTGTTTCAGCCTTTGGTAAATTATCCGGTGGTGGATTAGTCAATAACTGATAATCAAAGTGTAGGGCAGGAAGCACTGCAAGAAATAAGATGATAGCAGGTATTTTTATTGTTTTTAGGCTATGTGATAGTCTTTCTAACCCGTATGCAGCAATAATAAGAAGGGGTGGAATGGAAAATAGTAAATACCTAGCAGTAAAAGTTCTAAGAAATGTCATCAAAACCAACATTGGAATAAGTGCCCATAAAAAAATAACCAGTGCTAAACGATTTCTTGACTTAATTATAGAAAAGATGCCAACAACTAATCCACCAATTACAGGCCAAGTCAACAACTTAGGGAACCAATCGGAAATATCCCTAAAGTGAGGGATAAAAGGATCAAAAGGTCTTCCTATCAATTCATTTGGAGCAAAAACATAATCATTATTCCTGGAAGAAAGCATTTGAAAACCTGGTCCAAGACGAAGTAAATTATACATTATAATGGCTATACCCACAGCAACAATCCAAAGAGTAATCAGTTTAACTAATCTACTCTTTCCTTTTATTTTAAAGCCTATTATTGAAACCGGTAAAACTAATAAGTGAATCATCGCCGGAGTTTTAGTAAGAAGAGCACCTCCTAGGAGATAACCTAAAATCATAGCTAAATCTAAACGTAGTCTGTCTGCAACCAAAAGAGCAAAATACATGGCCCAAATAGTAAAGCTGGCAAGCATTGAATCTACTAACGCCATCCTATCAAAGAAAATAGTGTAAGGAGTAACTGCATAAATAAAGGCTGACAAAAACCCAACTTTAATTCCAAAAATTTTTCTGGCAAGTAGAAAAACTCCCACTAAAATCAAAAAACCAGTCATTACAGATAAAAATCTTCCTGCAAAAAGTGGGTCTGGAAAAATCTTCAAAAAAGGCATTGTAGCCCACATAAATAAAGGTGTTTTACCATCAGTTAGAGGTAAAAATCTTAAAGTTGGTTCAGCTCTCATTACTTGTGCCCAACGGATATAAATTGCCTCATCTGCGAATATCGGTTGAAGAGTTAGATTGGGAAGCCTTAAACCAAAATAGAGAATGATTATCAGTAAACCAATGATGATCTGGAATTTATATTTAAAAATATGCTCCACCTATCTATTGTAACGTCACCTCATTATAATAGGCAACTCTTGTAAGAGTATTTTATACTGAAGGTGGTATAACATAATCACTATGCCAGAAATAATTCAAACTAGCCCCAAAGTTTTAGGAGGACAACCAGTTATAAAAGGTACAAGGATTCCTGTTGCTAGAGTTATGGCGTTAGTTGGTATGGGATATAAGTTAATAGATATAAAAAAGGAACTCCCTGATTTATCAAAGCTTACAAAGAAAGATTTGAATAGTATCTTTTCCTACTACGGATCACAGCTATAGACACCCGCAAACAAAAATCCCAAAGAAGAAAAAAGGATTATAATCACTCAAGATCATGGGTTTAATAAACAGTTAAAGGTAAACGGTGCAGGAATTATAGTTTTACCATCTTATTTAACCAATCAAGAAAGCGACATATTACTCTCAGATTTTATCAATATTAAAAACCCAGATGATTTAATGGGTAGGGCAACAAAAATTTAGCGCTAATTCTTTTTCCAGTCTTTAACGATCAATTTCTTACCTTTAGCGCTAACTTCAACTTTTTGACCTTTTCTCCAACCCAGTTTTCTCAAAAATTCTTTTGGTAAAGACACAATTGCAGAGTATTTTCCAAGCCCAATTATCTTTCTAAACATAACATATATCTAGTATATACTAAATATATACTGTTTGCCGCTTCGGTTCTTTATATTTTAGCAATAGTTTTCCGAACCCTGGACAATCAGATATGTTCCTATAATCCCCTCGGCACTCATTTCTTATGGCACATATTAAATGCAGGGGCGATTTATTTTGCTCTCAAACTTTTAGTTAAGCTTAATAAATTTTTAGGATAGATAACTTACAATTAATATTTCCCCTTGAGGTCGTTACAACGAATCCGCAGCATATCATAGATTGCTGCTGCTGCATCTTTTACTACTTGTACCCTCTCTGTATCAACATAATTCCATTCAACCGGAACCTCAGCAATCTTAAAACCTAATTTTTTAGCTATATATAAAACTTCTACATCAAATCCAGCGTTAACCGCTCCACCTTTAAAATGTAATACCCCCCACTCACCTTTAATTTTTGGGAATATAGCTTCGCGGGAAGTTTTATTAAATGCTTTAAACCCACACTGAGTATCTTCAAATGGTAATCCTAAAATTATTCCTCTTAGAACTGAAAACCCCCAAGCAGCTAATTTTCTCATCAAAGGTGCTCCTTTTCTACCGTGACGGGAACCAATTACAATATCAAATCCTTCTTCAAATTTTGGTAAAAACTTTTCAATTTCTCTAATGGGTGTTGCTTGGTCTAAATCACTAAACAGAGCTATGTCCCCCTTAGCTTCCAGTACCCCAGCAATAACAGTATTTGCCTTACCACCATGAGGATTTTCTATAATCCTTATATTTTCTTTATCTTTGGTTTGGACTTTTAGTTCTTCAACAGTCCCATCACTCGAACCATCATCAACTATTAACAGTTCATAACTAAAATCTACTGTTTTCAGGTAGTCAAAAAGTGGTGTTAAAACTCCCTTTTTTAAGTTTTTTTCTTCGTTATAAGCAGGAATTATTATAGATAAACGTATGCTATTTCCTGCTTTCAAGCTTTGCTTATATGCAGGTATAATAATAGACAGTTTAGGATTCATTTCATTTTGGCGGCTCTCCACTTGGATTCGAAACTAGCTTAAATACTTTAACACCGTTAAATTCATTTACTTCTTCTATTTTAGCCCAACCAAAATGAGAAATTTCCTGCTTTGGATGACCAATCGGCTCGCAAACAGGATCTTCACAAACAACAAACAACTGGTCTGTTATCTCAAAGGGGATTTGTTTTGGTTTGTGATTATAAACTTCGAGATAATACTGATAAGCACTATCGTAATTATTCTTTGAGAGCAGTGCAAAGTTAAAAGGTTTTTCATCTGCTTTTTCTATTACATACTGTGCAATAACTTTAGTTCTTTCTAATTGATTATTCGGAGGGTATTGAAGTGGACTTTTGGAAACATTAACAACCACTAAAACTAGTGTCAAAATAATTAACCCTAAATTTGCAAAGCGTTTATTTAGGTAAACATAGTATCCCAAAAGTAAGTAGGGTGCTGGATTTAAAAATCCCAAGTAATGATCATAAATTGTTTGCTTATAAAGAGATAGGCCCAAAAGACCGAAAATGAGCCAAACACCCAGTGTTAAATTAGACCACTTTAAAGTAATGAAAATAGGTAACACCACCAGGATTGAAATCAGGGGGCTAAGAAACGGGTTCTCACCAGCCATATATCTTCCAACCAAATTCTGATTATATATAGGTAGCATTCTACCTATTGAATTTAAAGGATTAACATTAACAGTAGTCTCCCTATTTAAAAAGAAAGTACTGACTGCATGAAAATTCATAAAATTATGCCGAAGATCAAAAATCAGTAGTGGAGACATTAAGAATAAGAACAATACAATACCTCCTAAAGTGCCTTTAATTATATTTTTTCTAATTAGTTTTTTTCTTTTATTCAGAATAAGCTCATACAACCAAAGCATTCCTGTAATTGGTATTAAAATTAATGCCAGATAATGCATTTGTGCTGCAAATGCTAGTGCTCCTCCGGTCAGCAAAAACCATCTAAAATCCCCGCTTTTATGCAATTTATAAAGACCAATTATTGTAAGTAGCGCAAAAAAAGGTGCCGGGTTTGGGTTCCAAGAAGATCTTCCATAGTTAATATTGACAGGAGAAATTGCATAAAGCAGACTAGACATTACACCCGCCCAAAAGCCAAACCAAGATTTACCCAAATAATATATGAGTCCTACTGAAATTGTACTAATTAAAGCTATCATCCCAGCTGCAGCCACTGGGTTAAGCCAAAAAATGGCCATAGGGATCGCCATCATATAGTAATAAAGTGGACCTAAATACATATTGCCAATTGATGTACCGGGACCAAGTAACGGTGGGTGATGTTCCACCAAGATACGTTTAATAACCAAAGCATCCCTTCCTTCATCTCCCAAAAAGGACATATATTGATCAATTTTATAAATTCTAAGGAAAAATGCTAAAGCTAAAATAAAAATAAGTATCAAAAACTTCTTTTTATCAATCAGCCACCACCAAAGCTTAAAAAGATCCGCAAAACTTGTTAGAATAACATTCACATTCGCCCCCGTTGGTTTACCAAACATCCTAGGATAATGATGAACACCTACTTGTGTAACTTTAAATCCGAATTTTTTGGCTTTTATAGCTAATTCCGCATTAATCATCCCACCTCTGGTAGATTCTAGTTTAGGAATCTTTTCCAAAACACTTCTTTTAACCATCTTAAATCCGCAATCAACATCTTTTAAGGTTAGGCCGAAAAATATAAATAGAGCCAGTCTCCAACCTTCCTTAAACAGAATCCGGAGGAAATTATCCTTTCTTTTTATTCTGTAACCAATAACTAAATCATTTTCTTCTATTTTTTCTAAAAATTTCGTCACTTCGGAAAAGTCAAATTGACCATCTCCATCGTTATAAACTATTGTTTCGTATTTAGCATTTTCAAAACCAGATCTAAGAGCCCTCCCGTAGCCTAGATTTTTAGAGTGATTTATAACTTTTATTTTTGGATTTTTCTTAGCTAAACCCTCTGCTACATCTCTAGTATTATCAGAAGATCCATCATTAATAATCAGTAGTTCCCAATCTAAATTTAATTTTTCCAAAACTTCAGTAGCTTTACTGACTGTATTGGGGAGATTTTCCTCTTCATTAAAACAAGGGAAGAAAACAGACAAATTTTTGACCATTTTTTCAATTCTAACATTTATTGATATAATCATGCTACGATAAATACATGAAAACTCTTAAAGATTTGGGGTTAATTACCCTCTTTGTACTCTTTTTAACTTTTTTAATTTGGTTACCTCATATGCTTGCCCTGCCAAACTTTTTAGGACTTAATTTCTCAGCCGGATTTAATACTATCTATAGAAACTTTGATGGATTGGAATATATTATTATCTCAAAAAGCTTTTATGATCCTGGGTTAATTGCCGGAGTACCCCAATCTTTACCAGCTATCTATTTTGCCTCTCACTTTCCAGGTTATGCCCTAACTATAGCTATCTTCGCCACTTTTCTAGGATTTCTAAAATCTATGCTTTTCGTTTCTATTTTATTCACTATATTATCAGCCTGGGCTTTCTATTTCTTAGTCAGAGATTTCAAGCTTACATCACAACCTATATTTTTAACTTTAGTTTTCCTTATTTTACCTGCCAGATGGTTAATTACCCATTCAGTAGGATCTTCTGAGCCAATGTTTATATTTTTTATCATAACTTGTTTATATTTTATTTTAAAAGAAAAGTTAGTTGTTGCTGCCCTTTTTGGATTAGCAGCACAACTAATCAGACCACCAGGAATTTTGCTTGGAATAGCTATTGGAATATACGCTCTTTGGTTAGGTTATCAGAAAAAATCTATCAGGATGAGCCTATCTTTTTATCCTTTTATATTAATTCCAATGGGACTTTTTTCAATATTTTATTTATTTAATTTACAATATAATGATTTTTGGGCTTATTTTCACTCAGGGGATAATATTCATTTGACCCTTCCCCCATTTCAAGTTTTTAATAAAGGTCAATTTTGGGTGGGTGATATTTGGTTAGAAGATATTATCTATATATTCATCCTTGGTTTTCTGGGAGCCCTAACGCTTTGGAAGAAAAAATTATATCCCTTGGCTTTTATAGTATTAACATACCTCAGCGCATCTACTCTAATTGCTCACAGGGATATTAGCAGATATATTTTACCAATAGCTCCTTTTATAATAATTGCTTTTGAAAAAGTACTGGTCAGTCGTGAGTTTAAAATAGTCCTGGTAATTCTGGCATTAGCTATTTATTTATACAGTCAAAACTATATCATTGAAAATGTAGCCCCTGTAGCAGATTTGCTTCCATACAACTAATCTTCCTCTTTTTTCCAAGTTAAGTAATGATTCATTAAGAAATTCCATGTCATAACAGGTGGGATGGTTGCAAAAAAATAAGCATTATTATAAGCAATGTGGACTTGACCAATCCACCAATACCCATCACCATAAATTTTATGTAGCAGTAGAACTATTCCATAACTTATGGCAACACCACCTGAGCTAACCACATTAAATAATAACCACCTTGCCAGTAATGAGTTCCTTGTTTTCCTTTTTTTAAATGTCCACATATTATTAAGGAAAAAGTTATTTTGAACAGCTATGGTGGTCGAAAATAATTTTGCTCTGGGAGGAAGAAAACCAAAAGAAGCAATAAAAAATTTGTAAAAAATAAAATCAACCATAGTACCAATGAAACCAACTGTACCAAATTTAATAAAAGTCTTAGATCTTCTAGCTAAATATAAAATCGGTAGTTTTACACCAATTCGAGTGAGACCGACTTCTAAACCATACCCAATTATATCTATAATATAGTTGGCAACTTCGTTTTTTGATTTATCTGCTCCTCTTTTTCTAAATATAATTGGTACCTCAGTCATCTTGGCATTTGCTCTATACGCCTCTACAACTGCAGCCGGTTGAATTAAAAAAGTAGTGCCATGCCAAGGAACTGCTCCCCAATTCATTCTTAAATAAAGATCTTTTGTATAAGCTTTATAGGAAGGAGTAAAATCAGTGATCTGCCAGATACCGGTTAAAAAACGTAGAATTAAGTCCGAGCTATAGGTAAACAACTGTCGGATAGGTGAAATATCATTTTTACCACCTTTAATAAGTCGCGAGCCCTGGACGTATTCATATCCTTCATCAATTTTTTTTAAAAATTTTGGGATATCATTCGGGTCGTGTTGCAAATCTGCATCGATCTGCATAAGTATATCCGCATCCAACTCTTTCAGGGCATATTCATATCCCCTAATAATCCCTAAACCCAGTCCTCTTTCTTTAACATCAAGAAAATGCACTCGGGGATTTTTATCAGTCAGTTTCTTTGCCACTTCTCCTGTACCATCGGGCGAGCTAGAATCAACCACTAAAACATGTACTTCATAACCGGGAACCTTTCCATCTTGACTAACTATCTGTTTAACAGCCTCCTCAATACTGCCTCTTTCATTATAGGTAGGTGCAACTACTACAACTCTTTTCATAGTAACTCGATTGTAATTTATTTAGGAGAATTTCGCTAGATCCGAGTCTACCATTAAACCGATCAACTCTTTAAATTTCACTTTTGGTTGCCATTTTAATATCTTTTTCGCTTTTGCTGGATTACCACATAAAGGTCCTGTTTCTAGCGGTCTTACAAAACTTGGACTCAAAATTACATGTTTTCTATAATCTAAGCCGACATGTTTAAAAGCTACTTCAACAAGTTCTCTAATAGAGTGTGTTTCCCCTGTGGCTATTACATAATCATCTGGCTTATCTTTTTGTAACATCATCCACATAGCTTGCACATATTCTCTAGCATAACCCCAGTCTCTCTTCGGATCTAAACTACCCATTTCTAATTTCCAATCCTTAGTAATGATTGGTTCGCCTACTTCATTTAAAGGAGGATCTTTTACTTTATTAACGATACAAGCTACCCCAACCGTTACTTTTCTGGTTACATACTGTATACCCCTTCTTGGACTTTCATGATTAAACAATATTCCGCAACAAATAAACATTTTCTCCGAACTTTCTCTTAAAATTCTGGCATTGTGATGGGCAAATAATTTAGCCGACCCATAAGGATTATTGGGTATTAAAGGAGTATTTTCATCTTGAGGCACATGTTTTGGGGCACCATACATCTCAGAAGTGGAAGCCTGATATATCTTTACTGTATGTCCGGACTTTTGTAAACGCAAAGCTGCCTCAAAAACTCTCATAGGACCCAGAGCATTAATATCTGAGGTATAAACAGTCCTTTTAAAAGAGTCAGCTGGAGCTGCTTCAGCTCCCAAATTATAAATTTCATCGGGCTTAAAGTCCGATACCGCTGCTTCAATTGACCTTTCATCATCTAGACTTCCTCTATAAAACTTTAGATCAGATTTTAAATGCTCTACATTCCCCAAGTTACCGGTACTGCTACTTCTGACAAATCCAGCAACCTCATAACCTTTATCTAATAAAAACTCTGCTAAGTAAGACCCGTCTTGACCGGTAATACCTGTTATAAAAGCTTTTTTGGGCTTTGCCATGCGGTTAAATATACAAGAAGTGAATTGTTTAAGTCAATAACTATAGTAAAACTCCATATAAGACCACTATAGATAGAAGGGCCGTTAAAATATACTCCAACATAACTTCTAAGCTTAGGGATTTATCAAGAAAATGATAAATCAGCGCCCAAGATAGATAGAAAAATATTAGACTCATGATAAGTAAAAACTGTACTTGGGGAAGGGTGGTTACATTTAGTACTGCAAACATGGTAGCCAGAGCAAAGCCAAAAATTATAAAAAAATTGTAGCGATGTAACTGTAGCAAAACTTTTTTCATAAAATATTCCCTGGGCTAGCAGTAAGAATTGCTGCTCCCGCAACAGATAAAACAGCCATATGTGCAAGATGATGCGAACTAATTCTAAGTACTCCTCTTCTTCTAAGCACTATCATATCCACTAAAAGCAGAATTACTATAAATGATATTAGGGATAACCCTATAGATTTTGTCACCTTAAAAGGATCTACTAAAACTTTTTCTGAGGTTGTATTGAGCGATGCAACTGCAGGAATTCTGGTTATCTCAGGTTGCTCTGCCACTGCTAGAGCTAAATTATCTGTGGTACCAAACATCTGTACAACTAAAGTTGTACTTTGACCGCTTAAAACACCGTCTTCAACCGCTATACCTATATCCCTATATTTTCCATTAATAATATTCTCCCTATGGGAAGGAGAATTCATCCAAGCAACTACAACGTCATCACTATTTGAAAAGTTTTTAGCTAGATTTTCCCCTGCAAAAACAAACCTGTAACCTACTCTAATCATAAAATCCCACGGTGACTTACCTGAGGGAGCGAAATGAGCCCAATAATTTTCTGCAAACATATTGGCAGCCTTAGCTTCTGCTGCACGATCTAAAGTCTGGTTTTCTGAAACAAGAGCCAAACCTAGCTTAGCTCTTTCAATATTAGTTAGCTCTATAATTCTTTGTTTTTGTATACTAGAAGAGGTACCTAAGATGCCTGGAGCAATATTACCTAGTACAGAGAAACTAACTTGCAGGAGAACAAATAAGAGAACATAAATTAATAGGGCTTCCCAGCTTAATAGATGTGCTTTTTTATGAGTATCCTTATGGGGCAGAAACCATTTATGAAGGGTCATAATCTTAGTATACCAGGTCTGTTTCTAGTTCCTTACCATTAACAGGAATTCCCAGGGTATACCCAAGGGCGTTGGCAACAGATACCCCCACCCTAATTCCTGTGAAAGATCCAGGACCTACCTCTACTTCAATTCCTTCTAACAACTCCCAATGCACACTCCTGGTGTGGATTTGAGCTGACACACCAGGAGTGGAGGTTCGTTTCAGAAGTTTTTCTATCATTGGTAACAGGACCTGTGACCCATATTCCCGATTCTTAGAAAAGGTATTTAAAACCTTACCGTCTTTTATTAAAGAAATCTCTACTTTTTTTTGATCTTTAGTATTTATGTGCAATATCATGCTTAAATTTTAACATAATATAATCTATAATCTGATATACTTATGCCTATGGAAGAGATTAAATCTAAACTTGAAGAATTAAAAAATAGATTCATTAAAATATCCCAATCAATTAATAAGGAGGCTTTGCGTGAAGAAATATCGAAATTGGAATCCAAAGTTAACCAGCCAGGCTTTTGGGATGATCCAAAAGAGTCATCAATCATCAGCCGTCAGTTGTCTGATAAGCAAAAACAACTAGACGCATTAATTAGTCTTAAAACACAAATAGATGATGCACTCGAGATGGCTAACGATCAAGATATAGCTGAAGAGCTATTAAACGAAGCTAATCAGATTGAGAAAACTTTAAAAGAATTTGAACTAAAAACTTTTTTATCCGGTCCACACGATAACTCAGATGCCATTCTTTCAATACATTCTGGATCCGGAGGAACTGAAGCAATGGATTGGGCAGCCATGCTCGCTAGAATGTATCAAAGATTATTTGAAAGAAAGGTATGGAAATTTGAAGTTACCGATGAAAGTTTTGGTGAAGAGGCAGGATATAAAGAGATCTCTATGATTATTCATGCCCCCCTAGCATATGGATATTTAAAAGGTGAGGCAGGGACACACAGATTAGTTAGACAATCCCCTTTTAATGCTGATCACCTAAGGCAAACTTCTTTTGCATTGGTCGAAGTATTGCCCGTTATTGAAGACAGTAAAGATGTGGAGATTAATGATTCTGATCTAGAATTTGAAGCTTTTAGGTCTGGCGGTGCTGGAGGTCAGAATGTTAATAAAGTTTCTACTGCAGTTAGACTGAAACATAAGCCCTCTGGGATAGTAGTAACCTGTCAGACAGAGAGATCACAGCTACAAAATAGAGAAAATGCTCTAAAAATTCTTACAGCAAAACTATGGTTAAGAAATCAGGAAAAT
>Ga0209542_10003488_pt1 | contig 33635 bp, 33 predicted proteins | sample RifCSPhighO2_01_FD_184028 | JGI IMG/M metagenome (GOLD analysis project Ga0209542, IMG submission 184028) | Soil microbial communities from Rifle, Colorado - Rifle CSP2_plank highO2_0.1 (SPAdes) (version 2) | ecosystem: Environmental > Terrestrial > Deep subsurface > Rock core/Sediment ... | reverse complement strand
CACTGCCTATACAGATCCGGGTCATTCGTGACGAGCGCAGCCGCCACTCCGGACGGCACGCCGCTGGCCGCCAACACGCTTGGCATGCCCTGACTCGGAATAGAAGCCATAAAAAAAACAGCCATCAGGACGAGCGAGCTTCTTATTTTTCTCTTACAATGCATTAAATAGGTTACGCGGCAGCCGGCTTATTATACTAGAATTTAGCGTTTTTGTTCAACTACAAGATCCTCGAGAAATATCCGCCCATTTGCAAGGAGCTGTTTACGATGCGCCAATTGGTCGGGGGGAATTGCCTCGATCAAATCAAGTGTTTCCTCCAGTCCCCGTCTACTGTACAAAGATCGATATGCCTGCAGGATAATGTCCCACTCGGTATCGGTGAATTCATGATACGCACCCCTCATGAATGAGAGCAGACGGGCATCGCTGTCCTCCAACGAGCTTTGCCCAAGGACGAACAAAAGCCGGGTTTCAATGCTGAACGGGGTAAGTCGATACGCGTGAACAAAATCCTCCAGCGCGCGCACCCGCCATTCGTGTCGCATATCCGGGTCGGTATACGCCAGATCGAGATCGATCGTCCCACGTAACTCATACAGAGCCGGATCGCGTTCGCTTATCACGAGCGCTGCCGTGACCAGATCATATGCATATCGCAGTCGTTCAGGGTACACATCGGACGTCGCTCTCTCGAGCCGGGCTAGTGCGATAAGGTAGCGGGTTTCCGGAAGGGATTCAACGAGATAACGGGAGAGCACGGTTCGGTACCACTCGACGGTGGCGCTGTCTGCAATCTCCGCGAGGAGCGGTGAAATCTTCTCTGATTCGATAGCTATGATCGGTTCATGTGAGCGCTTGCTTAATGACCATGCGCGCTCAGCAAGCGCGATTCGCTCAGTCGCTTGAGATGCAAACTGCATTTTTCTCACAAGGACGTTTGCATATGCATCGGGGATGAGCAGTAAGCCTGCGGCAGCGATCGATATCACGACGCTTGAGACCGCGATCATCGTTCGTTGCTGCGCTGCCCGATCGGGCAGAAGCGGCCCTGGCTGCTGCAAACACGCAAGAAGAACCATCAGCAGCACGCCGTCGGCAACGGAATAAAACGACAGGAGGAGGAAAAAAACGTACCCTGCGTAAAGAACCGTGGTTGCACGGTCGGCCTCTGTTATGCCTTGTGTCTGCCGAAGAGCGTTTCGGAACGGCATCGCCAGAAGTAAACAAAACAGGAGCAGGCCGATGAGCCCGCTTGTTACCGCTTGCTCTATAAACGCATTATGGGGTTTGTCGAAAAAGACCGTTTGATACGTTCCGCGGAACAGGATCGGATCATAGTGTTTCTCAAGGGCATACCGATAGCCGTTCTCTCCCCATCCCGACAAAGGCCGTTCGAAAAATGCATTGACGCCGGCACGCCATGCTGCGACCCTGCTCTGGGTCGTTTGATCGCCCAAACCGTATCCGTAATTGCGAGATTTTGTCGAATAGAAACTTAAAAAGAAAAGTGCCGCCATCAGCAGGCAGAGCGACAGCGATGCGATTGCCAGCATCTTTCTTGCCCGAAGGCGATTGCGAATCCGATAAAATACGAGCACCACGATCAACCCCGCAAGACCCATTGCTATACCGACAATGGCACCGCGCGTATTTGTAAGTCCGAGGCACGTGAGCAAGAAAAAAAATAGAAACGTATACAAAGGACGCAGGGCCTGACGGTCCGCAAAATAGCAATATGCGTCGAACGCGAGAGCAAGAATAAGATACGATCCCAAAAAAATTGCATTACCGAGCGACGAAAATATCCGATCACCCTGCGTATAAATACCAGGAATGTGCAGGAACTGAGCGATAGCCAGCGCTCCGACGATGCAGGCGATGAAGACGATAAACCGCAAGAAATGAAGGCGCTCGGCACGGGTGCGAAAAACAGTCGTACAGGTGAGATAGAGGGTGAACAGAATGATCCAATCAAAGACGCTGCCGAAGCGCTGCCAGGAACCGACCAAAGCGAAGGTGTACGGATGCAAGACAAGATTCAGCGCTGTTACGAACGTGACAAACGAAAAGAATACCGCCGTCGTTCCGCGGAAGCGAGGCCGTGCTCCAGGTTCCAGAATCCAATACACAACAACCGGTGCGAGCAGAAGTAAGCCGCCCAGGCGCACGATCAGTGTCTGTGTGTAGACATACGGCGAGTAAAAATAAAGTGAATAGAAAAGCGGTGAAGCTACGATTACCGCAGAGACGATGATCAAATACCTCCGAAGGAGATGCATAGCAGTTATAGTATATGACTACGCATATTACGTAAATTGACACTCCTGCGCCACATAGTATGATGCACGTGGGTTTCGTATGATACAACTTAAAAAAGTGACGCTGGTCCTCGGAGATACCGTGTTTTTTTACATTGCGCTGTACCTCACGGTCCTGATACGGTATCGCGGTGATCTCACGCCGGAATTATGGTGGAGACACGTTCTGCCGTTTACCATCGTGTTCGCTCTCTGGCTGGTCGTTTTTTTCGTCAATAACCTGTATTCGGTCCAGATCGCAAAGAACGATTTCAGCTTCTACAATTATCTTTTGCAGAATTTGGCGATCAATACACTGATCGGTTTTACTTTTTTCTACCTGACACCGACCGTTGCTATTACGTCACTCCGTCCTTTCCGCGTCCTCCTCGTTCTCATACTCATCTACGCTCTTTTATTTCTGCTATGGCGACTTTCTTTTTATCGTCTTACCTCCCACCCATCGCTCTCGAACCGGGTTATGCTTATCGGACTCAACCGGGAAACAATCGAACTGGCGCAGGATCTTGAGCAAAAACCGCAGCTGGGATATAAGATATCACTCATCGCAAACTTGGATCAGACGCAGCTCCCGATCACTCTGCAGCATATTCCCCATATCAAGGAATTAACCGACCTCTCCGCAACCATACAGAAACACAGGATACAAACCGTTGTTACGACGACCATCCCGCAGCACAGCTCAACGGTTTCACGGTATCTGTTCGAGACACTGAATCTCGGTCTTACGTATTACAATTTCACCGCGTTTTACGAAAAAATCACCGGTCGAATTCCGGTAGGGTCTCTTGAAAAGAGCTGGTTTATAGAAAATCTTCTCGGGGGAACCAAGCGAACGTTTGAACTGATCAAGCGTCTGATTGACATCATCTCGGTCCTGGTATTCGGCACAATTTCGCTGCTCCTCCTCCCCTTTATCGTCGTCGGCATTAAGCTCACATCGCCGGGACCTCTTCTCTATAAACAAATCCGTACCGGTAAGGGAGGGACAACATTTACGACCATGAAGTTCAGATCGATGGTCACCGACGCCGAGCAGCACGGACCGCAGTTCGCATCCAAGAACGACTCCCGCGTGACGAAGTTCGGACGCTTCCTGAGAAAATCGCGTTTGGACGAGATACCGCAGTTCATAAATATTCTTGCCGGCGATATGACGTTCGTCGGCCCACGGCCGGAACGGCCCGAGTTTGTCGAGACGCTCAGCCAGCAGATCCCATTTTACAAGGAACGCTTGCTTGTAAAGCCGGGCCTCACCGGATGGGCACAAATCAATTACAAATACGGTGACTCGGTTGATGATGCGATGCGAAAACTGCAGTATGATCTATTTTATATAAAAAACAGATCGTTCACGCTCGATGTCTCGATCATTCTGAAAACGCTGAACACGATCTTTAACCGGAGCCTCGGCCAATAATGCAGTTCAAGAGCGAAAAGAAACTATTGGTTACCGGCGCTTCGGGAAATTTGGGCACCGCGATCCGGTCTCTGGTACGCTGTGCCGGCATCGACCGGAACGATCTTGATATCACGGATGCCAAGGCGGTCAAGACGTATTTTGCTCATCACCGATTCGATATTCTCATCCACTGCGCGGCCTATACCGATGTAGCAGAAGCCGAAAAGGATCATGCATCCTGTTATCGTATCAACGTTGCGGGCACGGAAAATCTCGTCCGATCATTTTCCGGCGACAAATTCGTGTATATCTCCACCGATTATGTGTTTGACGGGCAGCGCGGCAACTATTCCGAAGATGACGTACCGAATCCGGTGAATTACTATGCGCTTACCAAACTGCTCGGTGAGATCGCCACTCGACAGTACCCGAACACGCTGGTAATCCGTACGTGCTTTAAGCCGGACGGTCCGTGGAAATATCCTAAGGCCTTTATCGATCAGTTTACGAGTCATGATTACGTCTCTGAGCGAGCGCCGGACATTGTTCGGGCATCGCTTACGCAGGGTCTCTTCGGTCTGATTCATATCGCCGGTACCCGCAAAAGCGTCTATGAATTGGCGCGCAAAAACTCTCCGCAGGTCGGTAAAATGTCTCTTGCCGATGTGCCGGTCACGTTGCCGCGCGACACTTCCCTGAACAGCTCGCGCTGGAACGATCTAAAAAAAAGCATCCGGTAAGCTGTTCTACGGGCCAACGATACGTACCGGGATGCCTGCCGCAGCCATTCGCTGTTTGATGCTGTTTGCCGTGTGCCCCGAATAGTGAAACATACTGGCAAGCGCTGCGGCATCGGCATGTCCTTTTTTAATGACGTCGATAATATCCTGGACTTTGCCGGCGCCGCCTGAGGCAATGACCGGAATGGAAACCTCGGATACAACGGCATTGATAAGATCAATATCATATCCGGCCATACTGCCGTCCTGATCGACCGAGGTGACAAAAAGCTCGCCGGCTCCCCGCTTATGCATTTCCTGTGCCCAAGGTACCGCCTCATGCCGTGTCGTCGTTGCCCCGCGCTTGTCCATGACCATAAACCGCCGTCCGTTGCGCTTCACGTCGATCGATACGACAATGCATTGGCTGCCGAATTTACGTGCCGCTCGCTCGATAAATTCGGGGTGCGTGAGCGCCTCCGAGTTGATGATCACCTTATCGGCCCCGATGCTCAAGAGCCTCTGTATGACATCCAGAGAATGAATACCCCCGCCAATGGCAAGCGGCATGAAACACTCGCCGATAACCTCATGTATAACGTCGTAGAGCGGCTCACGATGCTCCTCAGTGGCTTTCAGATCGATAAACACGAGTTCATCGACGTTTCTGCTGTTATACACGTGAGCCGCCTGGATCGGTGAGCCAAGATTCCGCATGGTTCCAAACTGTATGGTTTTGACCAAACTAAATCCGTTGAAGAGCATGCACGGGATAACACGCACCTTAAGCATAGGAGAGAAAATTCTTTAGAACAGTAAGCCCCGAAACCTGACTTTTCTCGGGATGAAATTGGGTACCGAAAATATTTCCTTTTTCAACAACGGCGACGAATCCGTCGCCGTATCCGCAGGTTGCTATAACCGCACCGGGATCGGTGCAGTTAAACACGAAGCTGTGAACAAAATAAAAATTCCGGTCAGCAAGCCCTTGTAACAGAACACCCTTTTTTTGAATCATGATTTCGTTCCATCCAACGTGCGGCAGCCGGATATGAGTCCCGGATAACTCGTCCACGGTACCCGGAAGCCAATTAAGGCCCCGGTGAACGCCAAATTCGTTGCCCGTGGAAGCCAGCAATTGCATTCCGAGACAGATACCTAAAAAAGGAATTTTTTGCCGCAGAGCCCGCTCCGTTATCATGGGGATCACGCCGCTCTCCTCGAGTAAGCGAATACCCTCGCCGAATGCACCGACGCCGGGCAGCACCAGGTGCGTCGCCGTGTTGATATCATTTTTATCGCGCGAGATTTTTACCGACGCGCCAAGTTTGGCAAACGCTTTTGACGCAGACGCGACGTTGCCGAGTCCATAATCAATGATGACAACGGATTTACTCGTTGTCATAATTGTTCTTGATAAGATTGCCGGCTGCATCGCGAACCAATATGCCGTGCGTATCAACTTTAAAAATCTGCTTATTCGTGAACTGATCGAAGATACTGTCGATCTCGGTCTTGGATAAACCGCTGTAATCGATGAGGTTCGTAACACCGTACTTCGGATAGACACCATCGTATTGGCGTACAAGGCGCAGACCCTCTTTGCGCGAAATGCGTTTGTTGCGGATATCGATACATGCATGATCGGTCGCACGACCGAAACCGTACTTGACGAACTTCAGGTAGTCATGAACGCTGACAGTCGCCTCATCGAGATTTTCATAATTCGTATACGTACCCTCTACTGGCCCATCCTCCTTGACGCTGAAACCATGCTTTTTTATGATCTCAAGCTGCGCGCGAGCATCCCATTTAAAATAATATCCCAAAAAAATCCCGCGAACGCCGACGCGATCAAGCTCCTGCTGGCTCGGATAGGTGTACGGCAAAAGATCCTCGCGCGTAATGCCTTCTACGTTCAGCATGTCCTCGACGCGGTTCCCTAAAAGTCCGCCGAACTCCTCGAGCCAGCGTCGATCCAAAACCTCCCGATCAGCCGCCGCCTTCGGGCCTCCGTATTCCAGCTGTGAATTCTCACCCCAGATGACAAGGGGGATGCCGTATCGCACGGAAACGTTAATCGGCACCGTAAAGATACCGACGTGATTGGGCCATTCGTTATCGCCGACGCGCCTCAATCCTTCGATTACCATTTTCTTGTATACCTCGGGATTTTTTTTGAAAAAAATAACATCAACTCCCAACCTACCGAGGTTGTCGATATTCTTTTTGCCGAGCGACGTCTGATGGGTCGGTTCGAAGCACACACAGAGCGGGTTCAGCCCATAAATCTTCTTTACAACGTAGGTCTGATAGGTGCTATCCTTGCCGCCGCTGACGGGGATAATGCAATCGTAATTTGTTTTATCCTTTGATCGATATTTTTCCAAAACCGCTTCGAACTCTTTTTTTCTGGACGTCCAATCGATCTCTTCCTTGCGCTCAGCCGATTGACACGCGTCACACACGCCCTCTTCGTCAAAAAACAAATCGGGCTTGGTATTGGGCATCACGCAGTTTTTGCAATAAGTAAGTTTCATAGTGCTCTACCGGATCGACGCTTTCTGTACGACATCAGCGTTCAACCGAGCAAGCGTCGGGTTCTCCCATAAAAACCTGATCACTTGACGCACGTCGATGATATGTTGATCGTCACGGTAAAACTCCGAATACACCCGCTTCAGCAGATCGTAATCAATCTGCTCATCGATGGTCAATCGAAAATCGCCCCGATACTCGGCGGGGACAGAGTATGGCGCCGTCGTGCCGTGTTTGGTTATATAGGGCGTCACATGCTCCCGCTCAAACGGTTCCTTTGCTTCCCGGTGGGCACGTTCGAGGGCTTGAAATGAAAAAACTTCGGTATCCAGACCGCGCGGGAAAACGCGATCAAGGCAGTTGCTCAAGTAATCGACCTTTTTGGTTCTAAAAAGGCGCAATGACTCATCTATCACTATCGGATCGATAAGCGGGCAGTCCGAGGTAATCCGAACGACGACATCCAGTTTAAATTTCCCTGCGGCATCATAGAAGCGCGCAAGAACATCGGACTCGCTCCCCCGGTAACAACTAAATCCATGCTGCGCACAGAACTTCTCGATGATATCGTCGCCGGGAGTATCCGAGGTCGCGACGATGACCTCGTCGGCAAGCTTGCTCTGCTGACAGCGCTTTACCACGTGCCAGAGAATCTCCTTACCGGCCAGCAATTTCATGACCTTACCAGGGAGACGCGTCGACCCCATGCGTGCCTGTATGATGATCCCCGTTCTCATTGCCGTTATTTTTTCTCAAGTAAAAACATCGAATCGACATTCTCGTCCCGTATGTATTTATACCGTTCGGATCGAATCAGCTTTAAGGAAGGAAATTGTTTCATGTAGAGTTTTGCAAAATCATTCTTCCACAGCCGGTCGGTATGCCCGCGATACGTGATCGGCGTCATTGTCTCGGCAAAATACTCGAACCCCCAGATGAATTTCTTTGAAACACGGTATATTTCGATCAGGGCGCGCGGAAGATCCTGCGGACTGATATGAATCAGCACGCCGGATGTAAACACAAGGTCAAAATAATTGTCCTCAAAAGGAATATCAAAAACACTGCCTTCTATAATAGTGATGCCCCGTGTGTGCTTTTTCGCACGCTCGATCGCATCGGTATTGATTTCAATACCGTAGAGGTTCGCATATCCCATCGACTGCAAAAGCGAAAGTTGATTGCCGACATTGCAGCCGATTTCAAGAACCGATGCGATAGATGGTTTCGGCAAAAATCTCCGATTCATTTCGGTTCGAGAAATGCCATACCGATCGGTATACATCGCATCAAGTTCCTCCGGCGTGAACGTATTTCGCCCGGTATACTCGTCTCCGAAATTTGCTTTCCAAAATTTTTCCTGTGGTGTAGACATTATCGATTGGTGTTAGTTCTGATAGGTATCGTCGTAGTGCGCCGGAACTATTGTTTCCGAACGATGTCGTGTTCTACCTCTTCCTGAATGCTTCTCACCTTAACAATCCTGTTTGAAGGTATAAAACCGCGTATAAGCCCCAGCGGATAACTGTAAACGTTCTTACCGATTAAAGCGCCCGGCTGAGTGACCGTATTACAGCCCAGAGACGAATAATCGCCGATAATCGCCCCGAACTTAATCAATCCGGTATCCTGTCCCTGGATTTTGATGTTATCGAATGCAACTTTAAGGTTGGATAATTTCGTGCCCGCTCCCAGATTTACAAAGTTGCCGAGGACACTGTGTCCCACAAACGCGAAATGCGGAGCCCGTGAATCGTTGAGAAATACCGCACTGCCGACCTCTGACGCGTGACCTATCACGACACGATCGCCCGTGAGCGTATGCGCGCCGACATACGCGCCGTGCCGTATTTCGCAATTTTCTCCGATAATAGCCGGGCCATGCACCCAGGCTCCCGGCTGGACAACGCTTCCCTTGCCAAGATACACGTTATCGCCGACGAAAGCACCGGGCATTACCTTTCCGTAAATTCCCGGTTTCAAATGCGCATCGATATATGCGGGTATTCGCTGTATGAAATCGTAAACGTATTCCATATTCTCGAAGAGATCCCGATACTGAAACTTCGTGAGATCCAAATAATAGCTTATGTCCTTCAGTTCCATATACGTAAAAAATCTTTGATTATTTTTTTATTACTGTCGAACGCGATGTGCTTGGGGATTTCCCTTTTTGCAAACCAACGGCTTTCCGAAACATCGTCAAGAGCTTCCAATTTTCCTACAGTACTCCGCGCAAGATATGCGATGGAGAGGACCATAAAGGGATCGGTTTTTAACGGATAGGTACCAGGGTATATCCCAAAAAGACGCTCGATGGATATATGCAATCCCGTTTCCTCCAAAAGCTCGCGCTTGGCCGTATCCTCCGGCGTATCCCCGTGGTCTATGAATCCACCGGGAAGATCCCACCATCCCTTGAACGGTCTGCCTTTTCGACGGGTAAGCAACAATTTGTTTCGATACAAAACCAGGCAGGTAGCGGTCGGTCGCGCGTTGCGATAATTGACAAACGAGCATGACGTGCAACGCAGCGTTCCGTCGGAATGTGCACGCAGCCGATGACCGCATAACGAACAAAATCTATACTTTGCAAGAACTATTTTTTTTCTGTGCATTGAATTTTTATATCATCGCTTCCATTGATCCGCAAGCAAGCCGTACAAAATGCTGTTGCGATATGCTCCGTTTTTAAACATACTTTGGCGGGCAACTCCCTCTTTCACGAATCCCAGATAATCTGCTAATTTTTGCATACCGAGATTATCATCGCTGGTCCCGCAATAGATCCGGTGCAGGTTCAATGCCCGAAAACCGTGATCGATAATGAGCCGACTCGCATCTTTACCGACGCCTTTACCCCAGGAACCCTTGTCGCCGATGATAATCGCGTACTCGGCGCACCGGTTAATAAAATCTATATCCTGCAAGGAAACGTTGCCGATATGCTTATTTGTCGCTTTATTAATAATCGCCAAAATCAGATTATTTTTCGAAAGTATGACGTTTTTATAATAATCATGCATCGCTTCGCGGCTGTGCGGATAGCGATGATGGGAGTTATATTGACATACCTCGCTGTCGTTAAACCATTGAATGTAGGAATCAGTCAGATCGGTTTCTTCTATGCCTCGGAGATAAACTGTTACACCGTCTAAGAAAACTTTGTTCATAGAATACGTAATTAATCTTTTTTTCTTCCCGCGAAAAACAGCGATACCACCTCTTTATCGCGTCGCTCGTCTCCATATCCAGCCCGCTTAAAAACCTTAATCGATACTTCGTTGGTTTCTTTGATGCGGGCCCGGATACGGCGTACCTCCGGATGATGTTCCATGAAACGCGTGGAGCTTTCTATGAGAGCCAGAGTCCCGTATCCCCTATTCCGGTACTCCGGGCCAAGGGCAATCGTAATTTCCGCGACAGTTCCGCTTATATCGAAACGTACCTGCCCGATAGGCTCGCTTTGCTCATTCAGAATGATTTGAAGCACTTTTTTCGGGTCTCCGAGCGTTCGTTCAAGCCATTGTCGGTGATCGTCAGGTTTAATGATATCCTGAGTAAACGCCTGCATCCGCGTGACTTCCGTCATTGCGCCAATTCAACAACAATTCGGCATCATCAAACGTGGCTTTTCGTATTTCCGATATTGAGCGGGTATCGCTATGAGAAGTTGGTGCTTGTTGCGTCATGTTACAATCATTGTAAAAAATAACCTGCTATCTGACTATTCGACGAATTTCGCAAAACGCTTCTGCGGCCATCAAGCCCGACTCCATACCGCGATACTTACTCAGAATCCGGATACCCTCAAGTGAACGCGGATGCGGGTACGGACGCACCTCGGATGTATACGCAGCGAGCGCCTTGATTTTCTGATCGATCGACGAAGAAATATCGACGTACACATTGGGTTGGAATGTCTTGAAGTCCTTTCTCTGCCATTCCGTGGATGACAAGGTTTCGAACGTCAATAGTTGTTCAAGCTCCGGATAAACGCCCGGACGCGCAGCGGTCAGTACGGCTTGAAATGCGATCCTGTGATCGACATTCAAATCGTATTCATGATGCGTATAGACGATATGAGGATTAACCTCATTCAAAAATTTTTCAACTATTTTTGTAACACTCAATAAACTTACGGTGTCAAAAGCGTTGTCGGGAAGATTGGCAAAATCAATCTTCTTGAAACCTATTATTTTCGCCGCTTCCATGGCGTTTTTCAGAAGCGATGACTGCATATCCTTGGATGACGCATCCCGGGACAGAACACCTTCCCCAAGGACGAGACAATGAACATCATAACCGCTCCTGCAATGCCTAATAAGCGTACCGCCTGCGCCAAGGATCTCGTCATCAGGATGTGCAGCGACAATCGCAATGGATTTATTTTTCATAATCGTGATGAATAGGTTGCTTATTTAACATCAAAGACAGCTCCATCGGACCTGTATACTCTCTTATCTTCGATACAGAATGCCGCCAAATAATAACCGTAACCGGCCCCGAGGTCAATATTAATATAAGTCGGCGTTATCGTGGGCTCGAGGCCGAATTGGGTGTGCCCTGCCACGATACGATACCGATCAAGATATTTCGGATTAATCTCATCCTTATCCATTCTTAAAAAATAATTTTCTTCGGTAAAAATAAGAGGCGATTGATGAATTTGATCGTGTTTTAGCCCTGCATGAATCGCCAGATACTTGTCGACAAGATGATAATCCCGCATTTTTGGAATGAGCTTAAGATAATCCGCCAGTAAATCTTTTATCAATTCGATCTTATTATCACCAATCATTGAGGCCGGCGAATCGCATAATCCCGTGAGTGCCTCAACGCCGCCGTACTTCAGCAAGAACGCATTACGCTGCAGTTCGCCGTGATTCAGATAACGATCCCACACGAAATCATGGTTTCCCTTTATAAAAATGCAATTCGATTCGCTCTGTAAGGTCTCCAGAGTATCCAGGGTATCCTTGGTATGTACGTTCTTGTCGATATAATCTCCCAAGAAAATCAGCGTATCATCACGCGTGGGCCTGATCTTCACCAGGAGTTTTCTTAATTCCTCACTATTTGCATGGACATCACCGACGATGTAATTCATTTTATTCCCGATCGCTCAAATACTTTGTTAAGGATTTACGTCCCGTTCGAAAGCAATTTTTTTCGTAGCGATACAGATACATTCCACTTCTGAATTCCGGTTTTCGTTTTATAACCGTCGCATTTTCATGCCGTATATAGAGATCTATCTCGTTTCCGAATGCACGATCCGTAAGAACGGATGTCGTCGATAGCCGCGGATTAATTTCGAAGATATACAATGTATTCTTCAATCGCATGAGCTGAACGTTGAACGGACCGCACGGATTCATTTTTTTGACAATCATACCGCATACATCCTCAATGGCCTTGTGCCGCTCGGCAACCGCTACTCTTGTTATGCCGCGCTTGAGAATAACCCTCTTGGGGACAACGCCGATGAGCGCATTCTTGTTGTTGACAATGACCGAGACGGTGTATTCGGTACCGTTGATATACGGCTGGACGACAAGATCGCTAAAATGAACTTTGTACAGGGCGATATACCCGAGTAATTGCTTTCGGTTGTGCACGACGTGCACGCCGCGGGACCCACGGCCATAACGGGGTTTGACGATCGCCGGATATCGTACGTGCCGCAGGGTATTCCACGGCAACAGCGACGATATCTTAAGCTTATGCAATTCCAGCATCAACTCGTATTTATTCAAACATTTTTTTATGAATTGATCGTTCGGAACCACGGCTGACACGTTCTTTGCCGATCGCGAATATCGGCTGATAACCCGAAGCTCCTCGTCGGCTCCTGGGACAATACAATCGATATTCCAGATACGAACCAATTTCTTTATGGCGCTCAAATAATTTTTCGATTTCCCGAGCGGTATCCTTTTGAAAGGAAAACCGAGAAACGGCGCGATGCTCCGCTCATCGGCATCGGCTAAGAAAATAGTATGGCGGGCGGATAGCTGCTGCGCCATATAGATCGACGCGCTCCCGCCTGCGCACGTAATCAGAATATTTCGTTTGTTTTTTTTCATAGGTCTTCGATTCATGCTACGCTGCCCACTGCATAGCGTACCCCGCTATTTTCCTCGTATATTTTCTTGAGCGATATAATCTCCGTCTTTTCAGTATGCGGGAGGATGCTTTTTAAATACGAGCGTATTTCCGTATCGTAATCGACCGGCGCAATGAACAATACGTCAACCGGATGATCGACGAGATTGAGCGGCGATTCGATTCTGTTTTTAAAACCAGCCATGAATCTACCGTGCTTCATCTCATCCGTATCGAACAAGCGCGGCTCCTTGCTAAACGACAGCAGACCGTCAAGGACGATCGAGGGAGCATAGAGCCCGACGGTACGTCCGCGTTTCTCGCGCTCGGTAAGCAGCTTCTGAATGGAAGAAATGTTTTTTTTGACGTTTCTGTCAAACGCGCTAAAAATCTCACCATCATGGTCACCCGTCGCGGTTTCATTCGGTATGCGACGGCCGTCGGCCGCCTTGACTCCCCAGCCGTACAAAATCGATCTCTTGTCTGAGCTCCAAACCTTTATCCTTGAGAATCCGATCCTCTGCAGTAAAATTTGCAACGAGTACTTCGTAAAATAGTTAACGTGTTGATGAGTCAATACGGACGGATCACCGACAAGCATCTTTTTTTCGCTGTCCGGCACTGCAATAAAAGTACAACCGCCGCCCGCTAAGGTGTCGTATATTTCGCTCACAAATTCATCGGGTTTTTCAACATGTTCGAGCACGGCGTGACTGAGTATGCAATCGAATTTCCGAGTCAGCCGTTTGGTCGGAAAAAAATCCTGAATGAACGGCACGCCGTATTTCTTACCACCGATGACTCCTTCATCTCCTGGCTCAACTCCCAGCACATCCCGTGCTCCATGCTGCTTCAATAAATACAACAAATACCCGTATGACGACCCAATTTCGAGAAAATTCATGTCATGAATATTTTTCGATTCCTCGGTCAGCATACCACTGATGACGTCGAACAATTCATCGCCCTGTCTCTTTCCGTAATCACCTTGTCCGAGCGGTGTGGATCCATACCCACCCTTTTCATAATACTTCTTGAGGTATGTCCGGATGTTTCGTGTTATTTTTTCTCTGATCAATAGTTCCTTGTCATCGTATTCCAAAATAAACGGAACCTTTCTGGGAAATTCCATAAACGGCTCTTCGTACGTGCCAAGATCGAATGGGATTCGGAGCTTAATGTGCTGCATACACAGACATATGGTTATGTAATACAGTCCTTCGCGATAGGTGTGCCGAACTTTATATCGCGCTTGGCAATTTTGCCGATCACCGATTCATAAAACTTTGGCTGCATTCCGAACGCCGGCCGCACGACCCGGATATTCGCGGATGTAAATGTTTCACCTTTTCGTATTTCTTTTGCGGCAAATATCGATCGCCTGAAGCGTAAATTATATTTTTCAGCTTCATTTACTGGTCCGTAATGAACCTTGCCCATGGCCTTCTCATTTTTCCTGATGGTATCAACCATTTCCTTTAACTGATTGGCATCAATTGAAAACCGCTGGTCGAACGATTTGTCGGTACGGCTCTCGATTACGTGCTTTTCGATGATTGACGCTCCGGCTGCAGCCGCAAGAATTGCATATGCGATCCCGCCGTTATTATCTGAAAAACCGCTTACCACATTAAAATGATCGGCAAGTTCGCGAATCATTATGAGATTGGCGTTCTGCGGTTCGGCTTCGTCTGCATAGGTATTTAAGCAATGAAGAAGCGCAATATCGTTGCAATTATTTTTTCTCAATGCCTTCACGGACTCCTCTGCTTCATCAAGAGAATTGAAACCGACCGACATGATAACCGGCTTGCCTGTCGATGCGACTTTTTTCAATAACGGAATATGAGTCATCTCGTACGACGCGATTTTATACAGAACGACGTGCAACGTTTCCAAAAAATCCACCGCGGTTTCATCAAACGGTGAGGAAAAAAATACCAGACCGAGCTTTTCTGCGAGCTCTTTGAGTTCCGCCTGCCATTCCCAAGGCATAAATGCGGTCTGATACAAATCGTACAATGTTTTTTGCTTCCAGGAATCGGGATTGTCTTTTCCTCCGACCAGAAAATACTCGGTATCGGAATGTAACGTAATCGTGTCCGGAGTAAAGGTTTGAAGCTTCACTGCATCAGCCCCCGATTCCGCGGCTATCCGTATGATTTTTTCGGCTTTTTCTCTCCGCTGCATGTGATTGCACGAAACTTCGGCAACGATAAAACACGGGTGCCCGAAACCGATAGGACGTTGCCCTTTTGGAGTCGAGATGCTGAATTGAGGAGTTTTCATTTCAGTAGATACTTACCGCTTCGCAGCTGCCGCACTCCCTCTTCTTCTTTCTTTATTCTCTCTTTCATGAACTTAGTGCTATACGCCGCTCTTATCTTTTTTTTCCAGCGTGAATCTTTTTGTATCAAAACATCCTCGGCGGAACGGACTTTCATCTTCCCGTTCAGCAGCAACCTCTGCAATACGGGATCAAGCCTGATCATCATCTTTACTCTCTTAACGTGAAATGCGTTTGTAATAAGCAACAGATCCACCAGTGTGCGGGATCTAATAATTTTTTTTAGTTCCTGCAGCTGCTGATACGTTGTCCCCGATTTTTTTTCCGTTATTATTTGTCTCCGCGGAACTCCCAGGTCAATCAGTTCTTTTTTTAAAACCTCGGATACGGGAGGTGCTCCGGTACCAGCCAATTGTCCCAACCCGCCAAGAACGACAACAAGTTGATCCGGATCATCGGTAAGCAGGCTGCGTCCCGCAAGAACGCGTAAGCGATCGCCAAGTACACCATGGTTGTCGCCTTCGTCAAAATTCGTTGTATGCCATTCTCCGCTCTTATCACGGGAAAGCCCTCCCCCGAAAATTACCAAGGCATTTCTATACTTAATCATACGAGAAGAACATATTAGATCAAAACCTTTTTAACGGTATCGACAACTTGTTTTTGATCCTGCTCGGTCAAATCAGGGTACATCGGCAATGATAGGGCAGCTTCGTAAAAGCGTTCCGCCTTTGGCAACGCACCCTTTCGGTAGCCGAGTTTGGCATAATACGGATGGAGGTGCGTCGGGATGTGATGGACTTGAACGCCAATGCCCTGTTGCCTCAGCTCGTGAAAAATAGCTGCCTTACGCTGTACGAGAGCTCCCTGAAGCCGAATAACGAATAAATGCCAGGCTGAGGTACGCACTGCATCATCCTCGGGAGGAAGCGCAATGCTGGTCAAACTGGCAAGCGCAACCCGGTATCTATCGGCAATCTCTCTGCGGCGCTCAAGAAGCTTTTTAATACGCGACAGTTGGCTGATACCCAGCGCACACTGAAAATCCGTTAATCGAAAATTCAAGCCCAAATCCTGCATTTCAAAATACCAATCGCCGTGAGATTCATTCACAAAATTCTCCTTAACAACACCATGGCTCACGAATGCCTTCATACGTTTATACTTCTCTTCGCTGTTCGTGAGAATCGCTCCTCCCTCGCCTGTTGTAATGCTTTTCACCGGATGAAAACTGAAAACTGTGCAATCGCTGATACTCCCGATTTTTTGACCCTTATACGACGCTCCAAGCGCTTGGCACGCGTCCTCCACCACTGCAAGCTTCTGTCGAGTGGCGATATCGCGGATCAGCTCAAGGTCGCACGGGCGTCCGGTAAAATCGACAGGAGCAATAAGTTTTGTTTTAGGCGTAATAGCGGATTCAATCTGAGAAGCGTCTATATTTCCAGTTTCAGGTTCTACATCCACAAATACCGGCCGAGCGCCCAGCCACACGCCTGCGTTTGCTGTTGCCGGAAACGTCAGTGGGGTTGTAATGAATTCATCGCCTGCAGCAAGTCCGGCTGCTCGGTATGCTGCGATCAACGCGGCGGTGCCATTTGCCGTGACAACGGCAAACCGTGCACCGCAATACGCTGCGAGTTTTTTTTCGAACTCCTCTACCTTTGGCCCTTGTGTAAGCCAATCGGAAGCCAAAACGGTATCAGCCGCTTTGATGTCGCTTGTATCGATGCTTTGTCTGCCGTAGGGAATCATTGCAGCTGCTTCATAATGAGTTCAACAAGCGCTTCCGGCGTGAGCCAAATCGAATTCGTATGGCTCGCATACGAAAAATCGGTATGCAGCTCCTTGCCGTCGTCAAGAATATCCTTATATCGCTTCTCATCAAAAATCGACGGGTCTTCGGGCAGTATCACATAATAGTCCTCCAGTTCAATCGTGTGCCGCGCTTCTTCATTGGTAACAAGCAGCTCATGTAATTTTTCGCCGGGGCGAATTCCGACTACCTCCCGCTCCGCGTCAGGCACCAAAGCTTCAAACAGATCGACAAGCTTCATGCTCGGGATCTTGGGGATAAAGATCTCACCACCAGCCATGGCAGTGAGTGCAAAATCCACCAGGTCCATGGCTTGGTCATAGGTGATCCAAAATCTCGTCATTCGCTCGTCCGTGATCGAAACTTTCTTCGCTTCACGATTATTGAGCAACGTTTCAACGATGCTTCCCCGGCTACCGATCACGTTGCCGTACCGCACGCAGCTCAAGGATGTCTTTCCGCGCGAATATGAATTGCCATTAATAAACAGCTTCTCAGCGCATAATTTTGTTGAGCCATAGAGGTTCGCCGGCTGAGCGGCTTTATCGGTCGAAATGAGCAGGACTTTTTCTACATTCAGATCGATACCCGCGTCAATCACATTCTGGCTGCCGATGATATTCGTTTTGACGGCTTCAAACGGATTGTATTCGAGGGTATCTATTTGTTTGAGCGCCGCTGCGTGCACGACGATATCAACGCCATACAGTGCGCGCTGCAAGCGCGGCAGATCGCGGACATCGCCAAGAAAGAAGCGAAGCCGCGCATCCTTCAGCTGCTGCCGCATCTGATGCTGTTTCCGCTCATCGCGGCTGAAAATAATGATCTTTTTTGCGGATGAATTGACGAGTAAATGTTTCACATACCTTCGTCCAAAGGATCCGGTTCCCCCGGTGACGAGTATTGTTTTATTGTTGGCGTATTCGAGAGACATAGCGCTCTATATTAATGTATTAAACATGCTCACAGTATAGCATACGGCAAGCATTACGTGAGTAAATTTTGCAGTACGGTAAACGATTTGATTTTTTTTATTCTTGGGTCGGGAATTGTACATGCATATGAGCGATCAGGTATATAACTTATTACGTTTTTCCCGCACAATTTCGCTATCATGAGGGCGACGCTATCCATACCGATGATTAAATATGATCGCGCAAGATCATGCACTATACTTCGTCCGGAGGATTTAAAGATACGTATAACATCCGCATACTGCCGTATAATTTCATTATATTTATTGTGAGATTCCGACGGATGAAATCGTATGATGACGCTTGGTTTTTTATGCTGACGAGCGATACTCTTTAAAATATCCTCGAGCACGTCGTACTCGGTGCAATGGACACGGCTTTTATCCCCAAAGCTGTTGACATTGCCGCTCAGCGGCTCGCTCAAAAATAGAATTCTTTTTGGCTTTCCGCGATGCCTTTCATATTTTTTGAACGACTTTCGTATTTTACCAAAATAATCGTTCCGTATTAAACGAATCGGGATGTCCGATGGAAATTCGCGTTGAGCTTTCTTAAGGGCGAAACGATCTCCGACCCAAATTTCGTTTGGCAAAAATGAGGTCCAATTCGTCCTGGGGTAACCGAATCGCTCGCGATAATTAATCCAATGATCGATATACACTATGCTGTGGACGCCCGCTGCCTTCGCTTTTTTGAGGAGTCGCAATTCGAATGGTGAAGTCCATCCTACCGACACGAGAAGCGAATACGTACCGTCGGAAGCATCCAAAATTCTGTCTGCACCGGTATTCGGCCGCACGATGTGATGAGGGATCTTCTTTGACGCAAATATTCGTTTTGCCGGTCCCGATACAAAACTGACTAAATTGCTGTTTTCCCGGTGAGAAATAATATACTCGGAAATAAGCTCCGCTCCACCTGCTTCACGACATACTACGAGATAATTCTTTCTTTTTGTCATAGGTAATTATCGTACTGAACCTTACCGTAACTCATCACGATGGGCGTAAACTTTAGTAAAAGCTTCTACCACATCCTCAAGATCCTTATGCGTAACCGGAGGTCGCATGAATTCGTGAATAAATAATTCTTTTTCATACATTCTTTCCGTTACCGGACATAATCCTTTTCCGTATGATTGCGTACTCGGATTTGATCCTGACGTGAACGGAAATCCGTTCTTACCGATGGCTATTTTTTTTTGGAACAATGGCAGCAGGTACAGAGGCTTTACAAATCCTCCGCTTATCTGAGTTCCCTCAAGCTCGCGCAGTTCCGTTGCCGGCAGCTCGGCTCTCACGGACTCAATAAACTTATCGCGATGAACACCGATGACTTTTTCATCGTACAGAAACGGTTGCACATAATACGAGTGCGTCGTGTTCGGCCGTACCGTGGCACTCCGTATCCCCGAGATCTTTGAAAGCTCGCGTGCCAGATAGTTGCAGTTGGCGACACGATCGCTCAGAAGTTTCGATAATTTCTTAAGCTGCTCGCGTCCGATGGCGGCCTGCAGTTCTGTCAGTCGGAAATTAAATCCGACCATATTCACCAGATCGGTGTCTCCTTTATCCTCAACGACGGCTTCCGCGTGATTTCTGATCAGACGCAGTTTATTGGCAAGTGTATCGTCGTCCGTCGCGATAACTCCGCCCTCGCCGGTATGGATATGCTTGTGGTAATTGAGGGAATACACACCGATGTCGGCGAGCGAACCGGCAAATGATTTTTTATACCGTGCACCCGGTGCTTGGGCGCAATCTTCAATGACTTTTATGTTGTGCTTTTTTGCAATCGCATTGATTGCATCCGCATCATAGGGCTGGCCAAACACGTCGACGACGATGATCGCTTTCGTGCGCGGTGTGATACATGCCTCTATCGATTTAGGATCCAGGCAGAAATACTCCGGTTCAATATCGGCAAAGACAGGGATCGCGCCGTACCACAACGGCACCGTTGCAGAAGCGGCCATAGTAAACGGCGACACAATAACCTCGTCTCCCGGGCCGATAGCAAGCGCCCCCACTGCGCAGAGCAGCCCCGAGGTACACGAATTCACCGCAATGGCATGCCGTACCCCAAAATAAGCCGCCCACTCGCGTTCGAATGCCTGTACTTCGGGACCCCCGTAGAAATCCTCGTGCCAGACCCCGAGGTAGCGGGACAAAATTCCCGACCGCATCACCCGATCAACGGCAAGACGCTCTTCCTCACCGATCGGACGATAGGCGGGAAATTTCATCGTTCGGACCGGTTTGCCGCCGAATATCGCGAGCTCCGATCGACGCTGGTTACTTTTTTTCATACTGTTTTTTAAGCTGAATACAGATAGCTTCGGCATGCATCGCCGCTGTCAGGTCGCACGGAACAGAAACGCCTGACCGAATATGCCTGACTGCCGATTCGATGACATGCCGCATCACCTTGCGGCCGCCGGTTAGCGTCTTGCGCTCCTGACTCAAACGGCGAAATCCCGCGTACCGTTTGTCCGGAATTACTTGTGCGATGTAGATTGCGTCGTCCGAATCGCTATATCGAATTCTCGCCCGCTCGCAGAGAACAACAAACTCGCACAATGCGAAAGCGCGGGCATCGCCTGCCGACAAATAAAATTGATCGCAGTGGTCAAACCGTAAAAAAGCCGAAATGCTCGGATCGCTCTTCGTAAAATCAAGGGTCGAATGCAACGGAATCGCATGTAACACACCGCCAAAAAAGTACTCTGCGAGCTGCACCATATGGGACCCGTTGTGAAGCAACCCTTTAGTGTAGGAGCCCGATGCGCTTATGACGCGACCGTACTTCCCGGCCCGAACATCATCCCGCAGCTGCCGCAACACGGGATCGAACGCCCTGCTGTAATTGACAGCGACTGAGACCTTGTTTTGCCGGGCAAGGCGTGCCATGCGCTTTGTTATCGCAGTGTCGAGCGATGACGGTTTTTCCAAAACGATGATTTTCGGTCGCCATGCGATCGTTTGCACAAAAACTTTCTCGTGCGTTTGTTCAGGTGTCGCAATACAAACAATGTCTGCGCCGGCTTTCACTGCACGTATGCTCGTCCCCAAGTACGGAACCGACCACCTTCGGGCTGCCGCTTTTCCTACTGCGCGGTTCGAATCTATAAGTCCCAAAAAACGAACACTGCGTTGCGTCTTCAGCGCATGCGCATGAGTCAGTATCGACGGGCTCTTGGGCGAATCAAAACCAGCGCCGATCTTACCGGCTCCGATGACGATTGCCGTGTTAACCTTCGTTGGCATCTTTTTGTCGTACCTGTTTATTCAAGATCGCAATATCCTTACGCTCACGCAAATACGCAACGGCTTCGGCCACCGTAAACGATTCCGCACTCGCCTTGAACCGATCGAATACCGCAGAAAGCACCTTATAGTCGGCCTCTTCATCCAGCGTCAAGCGCAAATCCGGTGCCCGCTCGTCATCGTGCGCCATCCACTTTGAAAGCGCAAACGTTTCGGGATGCGTGTAGATATAATACGAAACATGCGCGCGATCGATCGGATCGTTGGTGAGGGAATCGACCTGAGCGAGTACTTTCAGCGGGAATACCTGGACAGAGAGTCCCACCGGAAACGAAGCTTCAAGGTCGTTCGAAGCGTACGCAACCGTTTTTTTGAAAAACTCCGCGATACCCCGATCGATAAGTTCCCCCGACACAAGCGGGCAATCCCCGGTTATCTCAACGATGATATCCGCCTGTGCAGACCGCGCGGCACCAAGAACACGTGAAAGAACATCGAGCTCGCTTCCGCGGAATACGGTTATCCTGCTGGCCTCGCACAGCTTGACAATCGCGTCGTCCGCTTTGTCGACGGTCGTCGCAACGACAATATCGTCAAGATACCGGCTGTGACGCATACGCCGAACCAAAAGCAACAGCGTTGGTATGCCGGCAAGCGGAAGCAACACCTTACCCGGCAAACGCGTTGATTTCATCCGTGCCTCGATCGTAGCGATAATTTTTTGACCTTTGTACATTGTTCTAAGCCGCTACCTTCTCTCCTTTTTTTAAAACCGTTTTGAGCATGGCGACAAAACTATGCCACGGGCTTTCATCGAACAGGCGCGCGACAAGAAACAGAATTGCCATATAGAACAGACCGAGGAACGCTATCCATCCCAGCCGCTCAAACGGATTAAACCATGCGTGGATTTGATTCCGAAACAGTACGTCGACCAATAGCGTCCCGAGTGACGGGACGGCGAAACTGACAATGGTTGGCACGAACGATTTAAAATTGAGCTGCAAGACGGGCCGCATGACGCCGATGGTATACAGCAGCACGATCGTCCAGCTGAGCATACTTCCAACCACCGCACCAAGCAAACCGTAATTCAAAATCCCGATATACAATATCGGTGCCGATACAATCAACTGCATAACATTGGTCTTAAAGTTTAAAGCGGGCCTTCCGACGGCATTCGCGACTAAACGCGCGATGCCAACCAACCCAAGCAAAATGGCGGCTATTGAAAAAAGTTTCAGCGGCATGGAAATCGGCAGCCATTTGTCGCCGAGAAATACCTGTACCAGCGTTCCTCCCTCTAAAATCAATAGTACGCTGACCGGAACCGAAACGAGCAGAAAAAAATCGACGCTCTTCACGAATCCGCGCTGAACTTGTCCAAGACTGTCCTGCACTTTCGCAAAAGCCGCAAAACCGACACGTCGTATACCGGAGGTAACCGGAGAAGTTATGACGGTCGGTAAATCCTTGGCACGGGCGTAGACACCCAGGTCCGAGCTGTTCAACATCCTGGCAATGAATATCTTGTCCAGAGAAGTCAGAAAATAGTTAAGCAGGTTTTGTCCGTAGATCCATCTGCTGTAATGACTCAAGTCCCACAGCTTCCTGAGCCGGAAATCAAAACGAACGCGGGCAGGCATCAGGACATAGGTCATGGCCACTTCTGATGTCTGGCTTATCACGTTCGCCCAAAATAATGCCCAAGCGGTCGGTGAAACGAAAATCACCCACAGTACCGCTGCGACTGCGTACACCAAACCGCCAGTCACATCCCGTATGAATATCTTCTTAAAATCAAGCTCTTTAAAAAAATAGAGCTGCTTTGGGTTGGAAACGGACGGAATGACAAGCAGCAGCCCGCTCAAGGCGATAAGGAGATGATACTGCGGTATTTTAAAAAAGCTGCTGATTTCGCCGCTGAGTATCACGATCAGACCCGCAAGCACCGCTGAGCGCAGAACATCCCATGTCCAAACGGCCCGTAAGTAGTACTCGACATTGTCTTTTTTTTGCAACAGAGCGGCGCCGAATCCGGGCGTTGAAACATCGTCAATTATCCCCGTCACGAGAAATACGATCGAGATGACGCCGTAGTCCGCGGGAAGCAGCAGGCGGGCAAGAATCAGAAACGCGAAAAAATTAATGATCCGCTGTGCAATCGTGCTTAGGGCAAACCACTTTCCGCTGTGTACTGTCTTTGTATATATGTTCGGATCCGAGGACATGAGCATGCCTCAATACCTACCTACCACTTATTTATGGTATTTACGACTTTCTTTTTAACTTGAAGGTAGGATTTAATCGCCCGTTTCTCGACCTCCGGAGATACCAGGCGCAATAATTCCTTGCCCAAGATACGGTATTGTCTGCCGATTTTATTCGCACGTATCAACCCTTTTTTCAACAACCGCTTTAGCGTACTTTCGCTTATTTTGAGCAGTTTACGCGATTCGGTCGTCGTATAGACGGTGTTTGGATTGATTTCCTTATCCATAGCTATAACATGATTCAGCATAGCAAGGGGTCATAAGGTGTCAATAGAGCTTTTGACAGGTCAGAACCGTCTTGCTAAAGTAGTAGTATCTATGAAAGCGTGCTTACTCCTTCAGCGTCGTTTTGCATACGTGGGGCATAATCTTGCTCTACTCTTAAAGGAGCACTACGGCATTGACGAATTCTGCGGTTATGTCTATGTTCGCCGAAGTTATGAATTTTTGATGAGCCAAAAAGAAATTCATTATTCGTCATTACTTTTGGACCAAGAGATTCATGGTCGTTATTCGAGTGAACGCATCGATACACATTTTCTCCAGTCTCTTGAGGCAGAATACGGAATCCCAAATTTATGGCCCTACGTATCTCTTGATCGTGCACTAATGCATAATCGTCATGTGCGCGAATACCCGTACGATAAATCGCACTATTCTCATGATGACTTGCTACGCATACTTCAAGTGACAGCAAAAGCTATTATTAAATTTTTGGATGATGAAAAACCGGATTTTATATTTTTTTCGGTCATCGGTGCAGTGGGTGGCAAACTTTTATATCATATAGCGAAAAAAAGAGGCATCGCAACGTATGTTGTACATCCAACCATGATTCATGACAACTATGTTTTAAGTGAAACATATAATGGCCTGACCGGAGTAGAAAATAAAGTACACCTTTTTTCAAAAGAATCGGCACCGGAAAAGGTACTAAAACAAGCGCAGAATTTTTTAAATGATTTTCGGCATCAACCAAGACCACACTATGAGTTTGCCGACAAAAAATATCATCAAACGACAAAAAGCAAACAGCTTTCATTCGTGCTGCCCACTAATGCGCTGAAAATCATGAGGTGGTTTTTCGTTTCTCTCAAGCATCATGCGACGGGCAGAGAGCGCCATGATTATGATTACATTAGCCCGATCAATTACGTTAAAGACGGTATAAGAAGAAAATTGCGGAATCTGCGCGGGGTCGATGATCTGTACGATGAACCCGGCGAAAACGATAATTTTACATTCTTCCCGTTACATTACGAACCTGAAGTAAGTCTACTCCTCTACGCACCATTTTTTGCCGATCAAATTCATTTGATAAAACAAATAGCGATGTCGCTTCCTGTCAATCACTATCTTTATGTTAAAGAGCATCCGACAATGGTACCGTACCGCCCCCGGAATTATTATAAAGCGATAAAAAAAATTCATAACGTAAAATTAATCAATCCTAATATTTCTAGTTTTGACCTTATCGCTCGGTCCAAGCTTATTATGACTATTACCAGCTCCGTCGGGTGGGAGGCAACACTGTTAAAAAAACCGGTGATCACTTTCGGCGATATTTTTTATAATCAATTATCCTTTGTGAAGCATTGCAAAACGCCCGAAAATATTCCTTATCTTGTAAAAGAACAGCTCGAAAATTTTCGCTATGACGAGAATGAATTACTGAATTTACTCGCAGCAATTTTTAGTGAGTCCGCTCATCTCAATTTACAGTACCTCTGGGAGCGCGAGAAGGATCTCATGAAACGCAAAGAAGGCCTTAAACCGCTTGCGGATCTCTTAGCACAAAAATTACATTTAACCAACAAGCAATTACAATGAAAACGATACGTATCCGTCTCCGCATGATGATGCGGTTGCACTCGCCTTAAAATCGTGAAATTGAGCTGAGTGTCGTGAACAGGTTGCACGATACTCGAAAGGCAAACTTAAAAAAGCTAATCAAATTACGTAATCGCTATGAGTATACTATTTGTTACCGGATGCAACAGTTTTATCGGGGAAAAACTTTGTCAGCGTCTCCTTTCTGAGGGACACGAGGTGCATGGTCTTGTCACACATGAATCACACGCAAAAGTCGAGGGAGTAAAAACGCACCGCAGCGACTTGATGAATTTTACCGGTATCCAAAACATTCTCGAAGAGGTAAAACCTGAATTTATCGTGCACTTAGCCGCTCGTACTGAGGTAGAAAAATCTTTTTACGAGCCTGTGGACTTTTCTTTGATTAATTACGGCGGTTCGGTAAATTTGATCGAGAAAGCAAAACATCTGGAGAACTTAAAATTATTCATCTTTGCCTCAACGATGGAAACATACGGAGAAGTTCATACGAAAGAAGAGGTGCTTGATCCTAAGGTTAAGAAACTTCCTTTTGATGAAAATACTCCACAACGTCCGAACGCGCCGTATTCGGTCGCAAAGATAGGAGTTGAATACTATTTACGGTACGCAAAACGAGCTTACAATTTTCCTTTTACGGCATTCCGTCAGACGAACAGCTACGGACGACATGATAATGATTTTTTTGTCGTAGAACAAATTATCACTCAGATGCTTAAAAATCCCGATGAGGTGCGTTTTGGATACAAACACCCGTGGAGAAACTTCCTTTACATTGATGATTTGATTGACCTTTACACGAAAGCCATGTCGCATCCTGAAAAAGTAAATGGCGAGTTTTTCTGTACCGGACCCGCTAACGCGATACGTATTGAGGATTTAGCGACAAAGATTGCCGAAATGCTCGGTTATGAAGGAAAAATTCTCTGGGATACTAAGCCAGAACGTGTCGGTGAAATTTATTATCTCAATTCAACTCCCGAGAAAGCATATAGAGTTCTTGGATGGAAGCCGAAAACATCTCTAGATGAAGGGTTAAAAAAAACAATCAATCAGTGGAAATCAAAATTATCGCAGAAAAAAAGTAGCGCGTACACCTCCTCGCCTCATCGTGGTTTGGAGAAGACGTTCGAATGATGCAGGCTGCAGCAAGAGCAGGCTATCCGTGAAGCGTGAAAACGCGTTGCGCTAGTTATTTTTGAGAAGCCGGTCGAACAACGAAAGATATCGCTCGATCATAATTGCTTCGGAAAACTCTGCTGCTGTTTTTTTGCCGTTCGATATTAATTTTTCGCGAAGTGCCGGGTCATTTTGTAGTTTCACTATATTTCGAGCAAGCGCCTCGCCGTCGCCGGCCGGTGACAACAAAGCGTTCTGGCCATCATGCAAAAACTCCAAAAGCACGGGGATCGAGGTTGCGCACACCGGAATTTCAGCCATAAAAGCCTCGAAGGTAGTCAGGCCAAACCCTTCGTATCGGCTCGGAACAAGCAACATTTGCGCGTTGCGATAGAGCCACTCTTTTTCCTCATTCGATATACGAGTCATAAAATGCACCACATCCTCTATACCCAACTTCTTTGCAAGCTCACGAGCTTCATCAACAGTCGGGGACGAGCAAACAAAAACAAGCGACAGCGGAGCTCCGTTCTTTTTAAGGTACGCGATCGCTTCGAGTGCGGTATCCCATCCCTTTCTGCGTTTCAGCTGTCCGATAAAAAGTGCAAAACGTTCCGGTACGGGACCACATTTCTCGGCAGATGGCTTATCCTGACGAACTGAAGCGTCCGTGCGGATGCACCAGTAAATCATTTCTGCTCTGCGTTTATAAAAATTCTCGATCAGGCGCTGTTCTTCTTTGCTGACGCCAATGATCGCGTCAGCGTGAGCGGTCGGTGCGTGAAAAATGAAATTCTTCCAGTTCCAAAAAGGTCTACGTGAAAAGGGTACGCGAAAAACATCGCTCCAGCGCAGAAACAATTGTACGTTCGGGATCATATGTTCGAGCGGGTTATCCCTATCGCTAACGATAAACGGATCGTGCAAAATGCCGACGATTTCGCCGATAATTTTCGCTCCTACGAAACGGCCGGCAATATACGCGCTCAGATTTAAAAAATTTCGCGGATGAAAAAATAAAACGATGTCGGGCTTAAAACCAATGATTGAAAATAACAGCGATGGAGAAAAACCGAACCGCTGACGACACCGTATGACCGAAACACCCTTGTACACACCGTTGATGTGGAGCGGGTTGTCTTTAATGGCGTAGGTATGAAAATGAACCTCATATCCATTTTTGATCAATCCTTGAGCTAAAACAAATTCCGCGTAATTGTCAAAACGCGGCTCGGCGCCGTAGGGAGTTACAATCGCAATTTTCTTTTTTCCTTGATGCGCAACCATACAGGTCATAACTATAAGCGATTGGCCTCTAATTATCAATGATCACGGTTGCTTCAGGACCTTGACAAACCTAGACAAAATGCTATAGTATGCGATCTTTTCAAGTTCCTTTCATCTCTACCGTGCGCGATCTGCGCAACGAGGTATACATGCCCGAGCCCAAGCTGTACATCGAAGATCCGAGCCACAAGCTCATCCCCGCATTTCTCGACGACGAGATCTACGCAAAGGCAAGCACCGGCTTCGTGATCCTCTGCGCCGACATGATCTTCCTGAATCGCTCCACGCGAACCTTCCTCATGGCCAAGCGGTCCGTGTACGCTCTCAAGGCCTTCTGGACTTTTGGCGGGCGCGTCAGGGTCGGCGAGACCGATCGTCAAGCGCTTCAGCGCACCGGCAAGGCCGAGACCGGACTCGTCATCGCTCCTGACCGCCTGACCTACGTCACCCAACATCGGGTCTGGTGCAGCAAACGTAAACAGGAGCCGCAAGATGTGGGTGGCGACTATATGTGCCACGTCTACGCTTTCGAGCCGTCCGACGATGAGCTCCGAGTGGCGCGTCAGAATCTGAGCGCCAAAGAGTACGAGCTGGATCTCAACCCACGCATCCAGGTATTCGACAGGCAGCGACTCGTCAAGGAGGGTGTCTGGCAACCCATGATTGATCTCTACGACAAGATCTACCCGGGCGCCTAGAATGTCGCGCAGATCGGCAACGCGAGCCGGTCTCTCACCCGAGAGCCGGCTCAATTTTTTTTCACGATCGAATACAAATTCTGATCTCCGTAAGTTTCTAAAAGTTTCAGGGATAACGTCGAATCGATTCTCGCTTCCAAATCGCCGGAGGTCACGATGTAGTCAAGCTTATATTTGAATAGCTCATCTGCGAGATTTTTTTTCGCAAGCTCTTGATACGCATCGACCAAGCGCGAAATCGTTGCTTCGGTGTCCTGATCTGTCTGGTCCGAAAAAAGCTGCAACCAATCCCTGAAAAAATACGCGTGTACTTCGCCGATATGCTGATGCAGGTATGAATCGATGTCTGCTGCAGCTATACCACGCAGCCGCAGCAGCAACAGAAAGTTATGGATGATTCGTTCAGGCGGAATCCCGAAAAATGAGTAGGTTGTCCAGTACAGATCGCAATGCGTGTGCGCGGCTATCATCTGTCCGATTGTATCGGTATCCTCCACCGTAAATACCACGCACGGCCCAGGATGGCGGTCCAATTCCGAAAATAACGGTTGGTAGCTTTGCCGCCTCGCGAATTCCGGCTGCTTGATCCGGTACGTCGCGGCAGCGAGAACGCCGTACGAAAGCGTGCCGACTATCGTCAAAATCACAAAAGCCATCAAGAGTTTTGGAAATTTCGGTCGTAGCATAGTGCCGACCATGACAACGATCAAAATCACCGACAGCGGAATCGTATATTGCACAAAATGAAAGTACCAGATAGCGCGACCCGTAATGATCTGCTGGTTAAATACGATCCAGGACGCCGAGAGCAACGCAAGAAGATACCACCACCACAGCGGAACCGTTCTTTCCTGCTTACGAAGCGAATACAGCTGATATGCAAAGACCGCAAGCGCAATGATCGTTGTCGCAAGCACGACCTTATTCACGACCGGTTGGCGCATCAGGAGCAACCCGTTACGCAAGCCGAGCGTCGTCAAGTTCGCGGAATCGGTGAGCAATCCCAGTCGAAACAAAAAGGATGCCTGCACAAAAACACTCACCGCGATCGAGCCAAGCAGCAGTAGCGCATTGCGCGTTCGGCGTAGCCCAAACGCAATAACTGTCAGCGACCCGGCAACGGCCAAGGCCGTACCCCAGCTGAAAAAATATGATGACATGATCCCGAGCACGATTCCCGCAGGTATGAAGAGGTATTTTGTCCGGCGTGCAAAAATCAGGTATTCCAGAATGAGAAACACGAGCAAAAACATGGCTCCGGTAACCGGATTCACGAGTCGTGTCCATACCAAAAGATACGAAGCATCTGCGGAACCGCTCAGCAACTTGGCGGTCGCTTGAAGGTTCATGATGTCGTACCCGAAAATGACCGCGAGCCCGCCTGCCAATGCGGTCATCCGACTGCCCTCGGATTTTTGTTCCGAAGCAAGAAGATACACCAGCACATACGCCAGCAAAAACAGAATAGCCGGAAATAAAAATTTACTGACGATGACGGCGGTCACCAGTGATGCGCCGCTTAATAAATACAGCAGCACGTACAAATACTCCCCAAACGGCAGAACCGGCGCTATGGAAGATTTATACTCAAAAAGGAGCGGTGATCCGACCAACGGATGCCCGTCCAGTATTTCACGGATACGGTCAAGGTAGGTGTATTCGTTATCCAAAAAAAGAAACGGCACTCCCTGGTACTGCCCCTGCAACGAATAGACGGCGAGGAAATGAGGCGCAACGGCCGTGACGCCCACCAGCAGGGCAAAAGCAAGTGCCAGCCGGTGATAGCGGATGAGCGGTACAATACGGCGCGCAAATGCATCCATAGGTCCTTATTTTTTTCCGCGGACGATCCAGCCGTTATCGTTCGGCGGCGATATAATGCTGACATCGCGGAACCGTGCGACAAGCTCGGCTGCCTGCTCCTTCGTATAGTACCGCGCTATCGGGGGCAACAACTGATCAAAGAGAATGCTGTGCAGATGCGATAACGAGAATGTCCTTAACTGCTGAAAGTATTTACGGGACGGTCTTGTAAAGCGCAAGTAGAGATACAACGGCACCGAAAGGCCATAGGTCAAAAAATGAAGAACCTGCAAATTCATCTTGCTCGTCACACGTTTCCGTATGGGGTCAAGAATCTTGGGGATAAATTCAAAACCGACGACCGAGTACACCCAGAGCAAAACTTCACCGCCGGGCTTCAGCGCCGTATAGAACCGCTCCATCACGCGCTCCGGATGTTCCGTATGATGCACGACACCTATCGACAGAACAAAATCAAATTCATTATCCCAGGGCAGCTCTTCCAAATCGTACTGGTACACTTCGACGTTCGGAAATTCCTTCAGGGTTTCCTTCGCTGCAGCGACCGACCGGGCATCGTGATCACACGCGACAAGACGCTTTGCCCCCCACCGTAAACACCAATAAGCATTCCTCCCCATGCCGCAACCGGCATCGAGAATCGTTTTACCCTTATAGAACTCGGGTTCAATCGGATACGTCCAATTGAGAAACTGCTGCAAATACTGCTCGTGATATTCCGGCTTGATATCGTGATACCGTTGCCATTCAAAACCAAATCTGTCCTCGGTTTTTGCCATGTTATTTTTTTTGCAAAACGTAATAGGTGAGGGCGGCCGCATACGGTGCTGTCGAAAACCTGAATACAATGAGGTCGAAAATCTTGATGGGAAAGAATATGAACAAACTTACGTTCATCAAAATCCAGAACAGCTGTTTTGAATTAAACGAAAATACGGTAGCAAAAAGATAACAGCACAAAACGGTCAGTGCCGAAAAGGGCCCCGCTCTGACGCCTTTTTCACGAACCGTGAAGTCGGAAAAAAGCAGCGCGACCCCCGGTTCGGTCCAGCGCGAGAAATCGGACGGAGAAGCATGAAACGGGTATAAAAACGGCATGGTCAGGTACACCGATCCACCGGGTGTCACAATTCGGGCGATTTCCCGCGCGAGCTCCTCCGGTCTCTCCACATGCTCGATCACCTCGTTACACACCACAACATCCACTGAATTGGTTGCAAACGGCGTGCGAACGGTGTCAGCGATGACCGAGACCCCTTTATAGGGAACGATGTCGAGATTCAGGATCCCTGCTACCAGCGGCCGAGGTCCCGAACCAATATTGACCGACAAGAGATCCGGCGTGCAGTAGCGTGTGGCAAACTTCTTAGGGCTTATTCCGGTAAACATCAGCGGCCCGAATATCGTAGCAATAAAATAATACGCTCGCGGCCACCGCTTAAAAAAATTGCGTATTCGAATATCAAAACTCTCCGTTACTTCGTCCTTGCCGTTCAAACGAAAATCGGCAACGCCGTGCTTCACCGGATATATAGTTCCGCATCCGATACAAGTAAATGACTCCGAAGCGGCATGAACAGCAGCACCGCACCTGGGGCACTGCCAGCGGATGTGTGGGTTGAAATCTTGATGCATTATAACTTTATCGTTCGTCCGTAAAACTTTATATCCTCGCTCGCAGCCAACGCCGGTGCCACTCCATGAATACGATAAGCGACCAAAGCTTCATCCGGTTGTCCGACCGATGGGTCAAATGCTCATCAATCAGCCGGCTGACGTACACGCTTTGTAATCCTGCTGCCGAAACCGCACGAGGGCGCAAAACCTCGAGCATATACTCCTTAAGCTCTTTCGTAAGCCAGGAGGCAATCGGGATGCCGAATCCTTTTTTTGGACGATCAATAATTTCGTCCGGCAGTTTTCCGCGCATGAGTTCCTTCAGCAAAAACTTTGTCACTCGGTGCCGCAGCTTCCAAGTATACGGTAAATTGTTGACATATTCAACGATCCGGTGATCCAAAAAAGGAGCGCGAACCTCCAAAGAACTGTACATCGCCGCACGGTCGACTTTTGTAAGAATATCGTCAACCAGATATCCCTGCTGCCAAAAACGGAGTACGGCGGTTTCATCGCTGTCTGCGGAATTGGTTAAACTCTCGGCAGCTATGCGCTCTCGCTCCTCCGACACGCTCTGAAATACGTCATGCGACAACAGATGCTGAAGTTCCTCCGGAGCAAAAGCGGCGGTCCATGCGCGGTCTCGGGCGGTTCCCGACAACGAAGCCCCCTTAATGAACTGCTTCAGCTTGAAATCAAAGCTGATATTCCGGTGCGATACGGGTATCGTACGCACGATCTTCTCGGCCCACGTACGGGCAAAGCCCGGCACGGACGCATACCTGCCTGCGAGCGTATGTGCAATAAACGTCGGATACCCGGCAAAAAGCTCATCGGCACCGTCCCCGCCCAAGGCAACGGTCACTTTTTCCCGCGTAAATCTGCTTAACAAGTAGGTCGGCAAAATGGAAGCATCGGCAAGCGGCTCATCTAATCTGTCGAAAATGAGCGGAATGACATCCAGCAATTCCCGCTCGGTAAACAGGTGATGAGAGTGCTCGGTGCCCAATCGCTTCGCAACGGCGTTAAAATATTTCGATTCGTCGAACGACGGATCGGTAAAGCCGATCGAAAACGTCTTGATCCTCTTTGTGGCCGCCTGAACGGCATAATACGCGACCGTACTCGAATCGATCCCGCCGCTCAAAAAAATTCCGAGGGGGACGTCTGAAATCAAACGGAGCTTGGTCGCGTCGGCGAGCAGCGTACCCAATCGATCGGTGGAAGACTCGCTGCTGCCGTCGAACCGCAAATTCCAGTACCGGGTGGTCACGAGTTTGCCACGTTCCCACACGGCATACTCTCCGGGAAGCAGGCGAAACACGCCCCGGTAGATCGATTGCCGACCGGGAATGAACTGAAGCTCAAAAAATAACGAAGCGGCGGCTTGATCCATCTCCCGCGTATGCAACGCGAACAGCAGCGCTTTCGGCTCTGATGCAAAATACAAATTTCCCCCATGCTCGACATAGTAGATGGGTTTTTTGCCCATGCGATCGCGTGCGAGCAGCAACCGGTCGGCCGAAGCATCCCAG
>Ga0209542_10003485_pt1 | contig 33655 bp, 41 predicted proteins | sample RifCSPhighO2_01_FD_184028 | JGI IMG/M metagenome (GOLD analysis project Ga0209542, IMG submission 184028) | Soil microbial communities from Rifle, Colorado - Rifle CSP2_plank highO2_0.1 (SPAdes) (version 2) | ecosystem: Environmental > Terrestrial > Deep subsurface > Rock core/Sediment ... | reverse complement strand
TCCGATCTTTGCCCACTCCCGCTCACGATTTACCGCATCGGCTCGCGCTCTCTGCCAGCCAAGCAGGTACTCTTGTCGTTCCTGTTCGCACTCTTTCAGGCGTTTCCGTAGCTTCTTTAGTGCGTCGGCAGTAGTAGTACCGAGCTCATCTTCAGCGACGATGTCGTCAACATTCTGGTCTACTTCATTTTCTGTGTCAATTTTTGAGATTTTCTTTTTTGGCATATAGCACAAGAATCAGTATTCTCGCCCAAAATTTTACGCAAGAAGCCCGCGCATAAAGGAAGAGTTGAAGAGAAGCGGTTATCTTAGCGCTTACTCCACTGTGGCGCGCGCCGTGCTCCCACCACCATTCGCTTCGCTCAAGGTGAGGGACTGCGGCTTTCTGTGGTGAAGAACTCGGCTCATGGCAATTGACCACTACCGTTAGCGTTTGCTCCACTGAGGAGCACGCCTTGCTTTTTTAAGACCGAACTTACGTCGTTCTTTAGCGCGAGGATCACGCTTGAGGAATCCTGCTTTCTTTAAATCTTTTCTCAATGCCAAGTCATGCTCCACAAGAGCACGGGCAATGCCATGCCGAAGCGCTTCCGCTTGAGCGTGAATACCGCCCCCTTTGATTCGCGCGGTTACTTTAAATGTGTCGTTGCTGTCTGGAAAAAGAGCGTAGGCATCGCGCACTACCTTCTGAAGCTCTTTTGTTGGAAAGTAACGTTCAAATTCCGCGTCATTGATCATAAAGCTTGCACGAGATGCCTTGGTAAGGCGCACGCGGGCAGTAGCGGTTTTACGCCGTCCAATTGTTTCAATATACCGTTCGTTTTTCGTCTCCGCCATATTATTTCTCGATAATTAAACGCTTCATTCGGGGTGCACGCAAGCGGTTTCCCGGAAGCATGCCGTACACTGCCTTGTGGAGTACTTCAGCCATCCCCCCTTTTGCCACCACATCAATGAGTCGCGCCTCTTTCAGTCCTCCGGGGTATCCGGAGTACCGCATATACTTCTTCGCGAGTGATTTTTGGGGAAGAATATCAATCTTTTCGGTGTTGACAACGCGCACAGAAACGTCTGCAAGCAGATGCTTGGTGAAGTGGGGAGTGTGCTTTCCCAAGAGTACGTGCGCAGCTTCAGCCGCTACGCGTCCCAACTTTTTTCCCTGTGCGTCGATTAGGTATTCCATATGTTTATACAAATTCAATTACTGCCCGTTTCCGCGCATCATGCGAGAGAACAGAGAGCTTTGTGATTCGGGTGTACCCTCCTGCTCGTTTTTTGTATGCAGGAGCAATCTCTTCTTTCAATTTCTTGGCGACCTCCGTGTCCCCACCAAGGCGGGAGAGAATGAGGCGGTATGACGCAAGGGTTCCAGTGTTGCTCTTGGTGATAAGCTTTTCGATAAACGGGCGAAGTTCTTTTGCCTTTGCTTCTGTCGTCTCGATTTTACCATTCACAATGAGGGAGCGCGCTAGAGAGCGCACGAGAGCTTCTCTCTGATTCTTAACTCGTCCGAATTTTCTCCCCTGTTTGTGATGATTCATAATACTTTTTTAACGAAGCGTGACCCCAAAATTGGAGAGTGCGCGCTTGATCTCCTGCAATCCCTTCTGCCCAATTCCTTCAATACCCAAGATGTCTTCTTCTCGCTTGCGTACCAATCCTCCAACGGTGCGGATGTTAGCATTTGCCAACGAGTTTGCAGTTCGCGGCGAGAGCTCCAGGTCTTCAATTCTGGTTTTGAGAAATTCAGCGTCTATCTCTTTCTTTTCAGCCTCTTCCTCCTTAAATTCGAGTGAAATTGCTGGTGCAAGCTCGAGTTCCTCTTCTTTGAAACCGACAATTGCCTTAAGCTGATTAATCATAATCTCAATCGACTTCTCAAGAGCTTCTTTGGATGTGATGGTGCCGTCTGTTTCGATAAAGATTCGCAGGCGGTTGAAGTCGGTTCGATCGCCAACGCGCATGTTCTCTACTTCGTAGTTAACGCGGCGAATAGGAGTAAAGATTGCATCGAGCGCGATGACCCCGATCTCTACGCGCTCCTTCTGGAGCGTCTCTTTTGCAACGTAGCCCAAGCCGCGCTCAACGGTTAATTCAATTGAAAGCGTGGTGTTTTTGTCCGTAACCTCTGCGATATGCTGTTCCGGGTTGAGAATTTCAACCTGCCCCGGCGTCTTGATGTCTGCCGCAGTGACGGACTTTGGTCCCTTTATTTCTAACGAAAGAACCTGGGGCTCGTCCGTGAGCATTTTGATTCGGACACGCTTGAGATTGAGGAGAATGGTGATCACATCCTCTTTGACGCCCTTGATTGTCGAGAACTCATGCTGTACGCCCTCGATTTTCACAGACGTAATCGCTGCTCCGGGAAGCGATGAAAGAATGATGCGACGAAGCGAGTTGCCGAGCGTGTGTCCATAGCCGGGATAGAGCCCGTCAATCTCATAGGTGCCCCCAAACTCCTTCTCGGTCACGATCCTTGGCTTTGATGGCATTGCGACGTTATAGTCCGACATACTACTACTGTTATTAAGCGATTAATAATTATTATCTGCTGTAATACTCGAGCACTACCGAGAGATTAAACGACGCCTCTCCAGGTGCAAGGTGCGGAATCTCTTTTATAGATCCTTCTTTTTTTCCAGAATCAAGAGAAAGCCATCCTGGGATTGTCTTGTTTGCAAATTGCTCATCGAGGTTTGCAAACAGCCCCTTACTCATGCTTTGTGTGCGTATTGAAATCTTCTCCCCCACTTTCGTTTTGTATGAAGGGATAGTCACGCGTTTCCCATTAACGAGAATATGGCCGTGAGAGACAAACTGTCGTGCCGCACGCCTCGTTAGCGCAAATCCGAGGCGATATACGACGTTATCAAGGCGCTGCTCAAGTCCCTGATAAATTTTGTCTGCGGAGCCGGTAACCGAATGAGTTGCTTCCTCAACGTAACGAGAAAGCTGTTTTTCCGTAATGCCATAGGTAAATCGAACCTTTTGTTTCTCAAGGAGTTGTCGTCCGTAGTCAGAAAGTTGGCGTGGGCGCTTTCCTCTTCGCTGTTTTGAGCGCGCTTCGGAGAGCATAAATTTCTGCGTCTGGCATTTTTCAAAGACGCTTGCGCCGAGTCGCTTCCCTATTTTGTATTTTGGTCCAATGATCATGTTAGAAATTATTAGCGAGTGCTACGAGCTTAGAATTTCTTACACCCCACACCACTTTTGCGGTAAGCGTCGTTCCAAAAATTTGTCTGAAAGACAAATTTTTATTTTCATTTTTTATATCAGTTGTCATAATATGTTTACTTGTATTGTCTGGCAAAAGTGGTGTGGGGTAAGCAACTTGTAATTCGCTCTGCTCATAACAAGTTGCTTATACTCGTCGCGGCTTCTTTTGGCGCGGCCCGTTGTGCGGCATCGGGGTTGCGTCCTTAATGCTCGTAATACCGACTCCTTTTGCCGCAAAAGAACGCAGTGACGACTCTCGTCCTGATCCAACGCCACGCATAATGACGTCCGCGTCCCTCATGCCTAAAAGCGCTGCTTTTTCTCCGATCACCTCACCAACTTTTGCCGCCGCAAACGGCGTTCCCTTTTTTGCTCCCTTAAATCCAAGTGCTCCGCTCGAGGAGGCCATCAGGGCGTTCCCACTCTTATCTGAAAGGAGCAGTTTGGTGTTGTTATACGATGCTTGAATATGGAGAATGCCGGACTCAACTCTCTTTTTAGACCCACGCGCAAGAGAACGCGTTGCAAGTCCCGCATTCATCTCTCCTCCTGATTGTTTGATAATTCTCTTCTTTCCCATACGTATTATTTCTTATCAACCGTCTTGCGTCCTGAGGCCATAGTCTTGCGTTTGTTTCCTCGTACTGTTCGCGAATTTGTCTTTGTTCGTTGTCCGCGAGCCGGAAGATTCTTGCTGTGTCGGCTTCCTCGGTACGCCAGGATGTCCTTTAGGCGTTTAATGTTTGAGGAAACGGTTCGTTTCAGTTCACCTTCTATAGTAAACGCTTCGATTTTCTCGCGGATAGAGTTCTCCTCTTCTGTGCTAAGCTCACTCGGTTTCTTACCAGGATCGATATTAGTCTCCGTAAGAACCTTAAGCGCACGCGGTCGTCCCACACCATAAATTGCAGTGAGGCCGATCTCAAGACGCTTGGTATCTGGAATGGTTATGCCCGCGATTCTCATGTTAGAAGTTATTAGCGAGTGTTACGAGCTTAGAATTTCTTACACCCCACACCACTTTTGCGGTAAGCGTCGTTCCAAAAATTTGTCTTTCAGACAAATTTTTATTTTCATTTTTTATATCAGTTGTCATAATATGTTTACTTGTATTGTCTGGCAAAAGTGGTGTGGGGTAAGCAATATCTAATTCACTGCGTTCATAAGATCTTGCTTATCCTTGACGTTGTTTATGCCGCGCGTTCGAACAAATAACAAAAATTCGCCCTTTCCGCCGAACGGTTTTGCAATTGGCACAAATTTTCTTTACAGACGCTCGTACTTTCATCTTAGATGTACTTGTGAACGACAGTGAACTAGGAAATCTTAGACCCCTCACCCAGCGCTCGAATACCCCGTCTAGTGAATGTTTTTTGGAACAGACTCAAATATATGACTGGGTGAGGGGTTAAGAAAATTATAGTCGCTGACGCTCCTTAATTTTCTAAACAAAAAACCAGCGCTTTTTCCTTGTGGGATGTAGTCCAAAACTCAATCGGTTCTCACTACAAGCGCTTCACAATTCTTCCTTTTCCTCCGTAGGGCTCTAGCTCTACGGACACCTTGTCTCCAACGAGCACCTTGATTCGGTGCATGCGCATCTTTCCAGAAAGGTAGGTTAAGATCTTTTCTTCGCTTCCTTCAAGGGTTACTCGAAAGAGCGTGTTTGGAAGAGCTTCATCTACCGTTGCTGTAACTACTTCTGGTTTTCCGTTTGTCTGCCCCATTGGCTATTGGAGTCTTCCGATAATACCAGAATTGCCCCTAGGAAGTCAAGAAAGTCCTATCTAGGGCGTTTTATTAGCGACGTAGAGCACTGCCTGCCGGCAGGGAGAGGAGTCTGTATAGGTTCTACACTCCGCAGCTTGCTGCGGGGAACCTTTATTCTTTGATTACGGTAGCTACTTTGATGTCCTCCGATTTTTCGGGGAACGTCTGGCGCCAGAACGGTCGAAGGACAATCTCTGCCTCGTCAATGCTTGGATACCCAGAAAGTATGGTCTCAAAAGCCCCTTTGGATTTGCCCGCCAGGTCGCTCTTGAGCACCCCTTGGTCGAATACCCATACCACGTGCGCGTTTCCTTTGAGGGTAAACTGGAATTTTTCATCTTCCCATGGGCGGATCTTATCTTTCTCTAAGACAGCAAACAAGAGTTCCGAGGTGTCATTAATGGCAACTTGTTCACCCTCAAACCCTGCGACAGTATTTTGCGCGAGGAACTTTGCAAACGCTTCCTGATTAAAGAGCACCCCGTAGAGAGTTGCCTTTTCCTTGATGAGTACATTATCTCCCTTTTCTTCACTTGGAAGGGATTCAAAGGTCACAAACAGCCCATCCTCAAAGAGTTCAAATCCTTGTGGCTTCTGCGAAGAGACATCGTTCTGAAGTTGTGAACGAAGATTGTTTTGAATGTCCGTGCGAGCGCGCTGTTCATCATCTGCGCTTACTACCTTGCGGATTCCTGAAAAGCCGCCGGTCATGTCGGTCTTTGAGCGAGCATAAAACTTTTCGAAACGCGGATCTCCTTTGAAACCGGGAATTGTGAAATCAGTCTGGCCAATGTTGTACTTTTCTCCAGATTCGTCAGCGTACACTACAACCTCGATACTGCCTGGTGAGACTGTAGTCCCGCTCTTGCTTTGACCGGGGACTACTATGGACTCATTGATGCGATAGATCAGCCCCTCGGGAGTCTGGAATCTGGTGTTACGGATCAAACGCTGCGGCGCAGTGCTGTAATCATTGTAGATTGTGATGGTGCCGGACGCCTTCTCCTCAACGTTGCTCTCACCGCTCGGGGCCGCTTCAGCAGAACCCTCTTTTGTGACAGTCATGATTTCGTAACCGAGTTCTCCGACGCTAGGTGTTTTAAACGCACTAAACTGCGAATCAACGAGTACGGTGCGCTGTTTAGGAGTCACGACGACTTTCGCTCCGGAAAACAGAAGCGTGAAGGCAAAGCCGAGAATTGCAATTGAAACAAAGGCGACAATCCATAACCCCACGCGGGACGATCGTCGCTTCCTTCCTTCGTACCGTGGCGGCTCTTCTTCCTTGGGAGGTTTTCGCTCTGCGCTCGCTCTTTTACGGTGAATAGCTATTTTCCGTATCGAGCGATCCCCTGAAGGGACAATGTCATCAAACGATCTGTTCATATTCCTATAATGGTTACTATATCACGGCGCCTATGGGCTTTATAGAGTTATACCCTGTATTCTATCGCAAAAAAGAGTGTCGACAATCAAGAACGGGTCCTCTCCGGCACCCTCGCCAATAGTACAGAATCCCTCGATAGCCCCTTTGTTGCGAAGAGGAATTATAGAGAAAGGACCTGCCGTCGTAGTATACTCCCTGAATTCATCCGACCCGATTAATTTGAGGAACCATCCGCAAAGCTTACCGTCGGCAACAAGGAAGACTTTTTCAGGAAGAGGAAGCATTTCTTTAAAGAGAGCGACGCAGGCGCCTTTGAAGGTGTCTTTCCACTTCTTTTCTTCTTGTTCAAGTGCTGCGCTCACACTCTGTTCGTTGTGCGACAGAGAAAGTGCGATGCGAGATTCGACTTCTTCAGGAATACTGCCGAGAGTCTGCGCAACGTTTCTCACCAGTGTATTTCTTCCGTACGGAAACGACAGAAATTCAGTTGGCACCATGTTCCGAACAACAATGATTTCTGTCACTTCTCCTGTCACATCAACTAGCAAGAAGTCGCGGTCTTCTTTGAAGACGTCGCGCATAACAGAAAACGCTGCAAGAGAAAACGAACGGAACAGAATAGGGGTATGCCCGAACGCCTTTTCAATTGCCGATGTAGCTTTGCGGTGAAGCGAAGAAGAAATGGCGCTTCGCATCATGGCGACAGAAATCCGTTTAGCTCGCTTCCCCAGGGGTACCTCTGTCGCGTAACCGTTTAAGGAAGACTGGACAACCACTTCTTCTATATTGACTGATTCTTTGGGAACAGCCGCGGTCTTCGTCTTGATTTCTTGAAGAAGTCCATCCATGATCTTTTCGGTCACCTCAATTCGCTCTTTTCCATTATAGGAAGCGGAAAGCGTCTCTGTGGTGTGCCATGGAGAAGAAATGATGCACACAACACGATCGGGGCGGATGTGTAGGGCGCGATAGTAGTCGCTTTTCACTATCCCCTGCGCCACTGCCTCGAGTTGCGCGACGAGTCTCTCTTGCGTGCGCACTTCTTGTATATCGTCTTGGAAAGGAATGTATGTACGCGAACAGTGCTCAATGTGCGGCGGCTTATTGTACGAAAAAGAAACAATTGCGGAGCCAATGCTTGCACTCCCAATATCAAAAAGAATAATTCGCTTTGTCTTCTGAAAAAGCGCCATGATTGATTTAGTATAAGCTCCTTTTGCGGGCACAGCAATTATTGTGCTACGCAAGCGCCGCTTTTACTCGGCGCACGCCGGCTGAAACCGCTTCTTCTTTCAAAATTTTAAATTTTGCCCTGAGCGAAGTCGAAGGGCTACTTGGTTCACCGAGCTCGCGAGTATTCAACACATGGGGCCCGCCGCAGAGTTCTTGCGACCAAACTGTTCCATTTGTATCTTTAAATGTGTACACAGAGACGACGTCCGGATACTTTTCCCAAAAACTTCCTTCAATGCCTGCCGCTTTCGCTTCTTCCTTTGGCATTTCTTCAAGAATGCGTTCTGCTCCTGCGGCAATCGCATCATTCACATACTGTTCCACCTTATCAAGTGTCTCTCGTCCCACTTTTTCTGGATGCGTAAAGTCAAAACGCGCTCGTTCTGCCGTCACATTCGATCCCGCTTGGTGCACATGATTGCCGAGGTGTTTGCGCAGTCCTGCCAGCATTAGGTGCGTTGCAGTGTGAAGCTTTGTTGTTTCTGCGCCGCCATCCGCCAAGCCGCCTTTGAATTTCTGTTCTGCTCCCAAGCGTGAAGCTTTCTGATGTTCTTCATACTTCGTTCTATACTCAATATCAAATGAACTACTTAGCTCAAAACTGCCTAATTTGATGCTATCCCTAACAGAATCAAGAAAGGTCTCTCTAGGGATTCCAAAAGTCGAGAAATAGTAAAATGCATCTTTCCCGTTGATAATCCCTTTAGGGATTGAACTAGCATCAGTAGCTACATATCTCTTAAAGATTTCAGCAAATCCTTTTTTGGCATTCTCATGAAAACCAGAGAATTCTTTTGCGTACACCTCCTTGGCTTTAGTAGAAGATAATCCTGGATACACATTCTTGTATTGTTTCTCAAAAGAATCGAAGATTAATCCGACATACTCTTCAATACTTTCCTCTCCCATCGTTCTCCGTAATAAACGACGCAAGACGTACCCGCGTTCCTTATTACCAGGAAGAACGCCGTCTGAAATTAAAAACATACCTGCCCGGAGGTGATCTGCTAGAATACGGTTCCTTCTCACCCACTCTTTCTGATTCTGGAGGGCATCAGGTATATATTTAAATGCTCTATGTAGCTGATCTCGCCTTCTCCAATCGATAATTTCAATAACGGGAACCAGAATATCGATATCAAAGACGTCAGGATTGTTTATCGAGGCAGCAACAATACGTTCCAATCCTCCGCCGAAATCAACATTTTTCTGCTGAAGAGGCATAAAGCTCTCGTCTTTTTGCTTGAGGTACTCCATAAAGACGGAGTTGCCGATTTCCATAAATCGCCCGCAGTCACAATTAGGGTGGCAGTGCTCTCCAAATTTCTTGTCGTGCTCAATCTGCGTAAACTCATAAAATACTTCCGAGTCCGGTCCGCCCGGCTCGCCTGCAGGCATTTTTTCGGGAGTTCCGGCGCGGCTCCACCAGTTTTTATCACGGTATCCAAAGATTCGTTCATCTCCTTTCATTCCACGCCTTGCGCCCTCTTCTTCCGTATTCATCTCGGCATACTCGGCATTAATGCTGTGTTCGCCAAACAATTTCTTCCATATCAAAATGGATTCATCGTCTTTGCCGATGCCATATCCGCCCGAAAAAACCGTCACATAGAGGCGCTCTGGCTTTAGTCCGACTTCTTTGGTCAAAAATTCAAAAAACCATGAGAGTTGTTCTTCCTTAAAGTAGTTGCCTAACGACCAGTTGCCAAGCATCTCAAAAAACGTCGTGTGCCGATTGTCACCAACTTCTTCAATGTCCATGGAACGGAAACATTTTTGAGAATTCACAAGACGTATCCCTTTAGGGTGCTTCTCTCCGAGGAGATATGGCAAAAGCGGCTGCATGCCCGATCCGGTAAAGAGCGTCGTTGGGTCATTTTCCGGCACTAACGAAGAGGACGGGATGACTGCATGCCCCCGCTCTTTAAAAAAATCGAGATATCGTTTCCGAATTTCAGAAGAATCCATAGGATTGGTAGTACAGAACCTCAAGAATGTACCCGACAATCATAAAGATAATGCCTACGATTGCAAGGTTGCGCTCCCGCCGCATCTCTTTAAGGACCACGCCGTCAATTTTGTGCTCTTTAACGATCTTTAAGTGGACTGCGATGACCGTGACGCCCAAAAGTACCTTACCGATAATCCCCAGCGTGAGGCCCCAAAATAATACGTTGGCTAACATAAAATCGAGTATACCACGCCGCTCTATGCTGATACATTACTCATGATGTCAGTTTTTTCAAACGCGCAATGTCTTTCTTGACGCTCGCGAGTCCTTCTTTAAAGAGCGCAGGGCTTTTGGTGTTGATGCCGATATCGCCAAAGATATCTTCCGGGCTCTTACTACCGCCCGCTCTCAAAAATTCTTTGATCTTTTCCATGTACGAGGGGTCGGCTCGAAATTTTTCGTAGAGCGCTTTGCTGATGAGTTGGCCGTAGGTGTATGAGTACACGTAAAATGGCCGCCGGAAGTGCGAAACGGTAACAAAGAAATACCCGTCTTCTGGCATAAATTTCATCGATTTGCCGATGTACGCCTTCATGTGCTCATTAAGCATCTCTGCAATCTTCTCCTTCGGCACACTTCCCTCTTTTCGGATCTTCAAGTGAAGCTCAAGTTCAAAATTGAAGAAAGCAATCTGCCGATATATGGTCGAGATGTCATCTTGGATACGATCGTGGAGTGCGATGGTTTTCTCCGCATCGCTTAATTTCTCAAAAATAGTATTGAACGCCGCAGTCTCGAAGAATGTGCTTGCGGTTTCTGCGACAGACATCGTGTAGTGCTGATAGAGCGATCGTTGCGACTTAGAGAGCTCCGTGTGGATCGCGTGGCCCATCTCATGCGCAAATGTCATCAGCGAATTAAATGAATTCACATGATTGAGCAGAACGAATGTCGGTAACCCGTACGAGTTGGCACAGTAGGCACCACCGCTTTTCCCCTTCTTAGGAAACGCGTCAATCTGGCCTTCTTTCACGAAGTGCTCGAGGATCGAACTGTACTCTCCCCCGAGAGAATGAAAAATCTCGCGAAGGATTTGGTATGACTCTTTAAAAGTGAATGTTTGTTTGACCTTGCCGATTCCGACGCTTCGATCGGCGTACTCTAGGTGCGGCAGTTTGAGGATTTTCTTTTTGAGCGCGTAGAAATCAGCGCTGGTTTTGAAGTCGTGCGTGACTGTCTGTGCCAAATTCACAATACCTTTTTCATCATTTTCGTATCCGAGAATCGTTGCTGAATACGGATGTTTGAATCCCCGCAATTCATCATTGATTTTTTTGTCGGTAAAGACCGCGTTGATTTCGCTTTCGGCAAAATCTCCAATCTCCTGCAGGGTGCCCATCGCCGCCTTGTGGAGCATTCTGCGCCGCTTCACAGGGAGCGTTTGAACCAGATTGAGCGCCTCGGCTATCGGTATGTCTTTTCCTTCAAACAAAACGGTTCGTTTGTTTTCCGCCTTTTCCCTACCGCCAATCCACAGTGCGCGCGCCGGCAGGCTCTTGAGATTAAGGATTTTTTCTTCTTTCTCGGTTAGCTGATGACGACTTTCAAGAAAGATGCGCTTCAGGAAGTATCGGTACGGTGCAAGGCGCCTGCTCTTCAAGAAGCGTCCCTGTTGCTTCTTTTCGATAGTGCCGAGTTTGAGCGTAAAGAAGACGATCTCATTTCCCGCCTTGGTGAGTCGATCGCTCAATTGCGCAACCTTAGCTTCTGCTTCCGTATCAAAGCTGTTTAATTCGTGCCGAAAGCTAAAATAATCAATCGCGCGACTTCCGGGAACGGTCTGGTCATTGAGCGCCTCATACTCTTGGAGTGCCCGCAGAAGCGCCTGTTCATTTTTCAGGTACGTTTCGGTGTCTCGGTATTTTTTTGCAAAAGCTTTGTACGCCAACTCTGTCTTGCGCACATCCTTTTCAATACGCGGATCTTTGGGTGACGCATACAGGAGCTTTAGATTCCATTCTGCCTTCATATGCTATTTTAAGGTGATTAAGAGTGCACCCCCCGCCATGAGAAGGGCGCCGAGAACAACTTTCCAGCCAAATCCTTCTCCAAGGAAAAGTGCGGCAAGAACAACAACAAAGACCACACTCAAGCGGTCAATCGCTACTACGCCGGTTGCGTTTCCTATCTTCAGCGCAAAGAAGTAGAAGAGCCACGAAAGCGCACCGGCGATACCGGCAAGTGTAATCAAAAGCCATTCTTTCGAGCCGAACGATGTGAGCGAGAATCCGTCGAATTTTTTAAGGAAAAAGCTCACGATCACCAAGAAGCCCGCCATGATAATCGCGCGAATGGTGGTTGCAAGCGTTGAATCAATGTTTTGAAGACCGAGCTTCGCAAAGATTGCGACGAGTGCCGCTCCTAAAGCCGAGAAGAATGCGTAGAGAAGCCACATATGTGTTTAATTATACGCCGTTTGGAGAAAGATGTGGTAGCGTTCGAATGTTTCTCGTAAGCGCTGTGCAAGCGGATGATTTTCTCCCAAACTATTAATGATAATTTCAACAACTCTGCCATAGTACTCTGCGCGGTGCTCTTGCTTGAAATCATTGCCGAATATTTCTTTTCGCTCTCCATATTCATCAAGAACAGAACTGAAATTATGAATTTTATCCGCAGCTGAAACAAGAAGAGACTCTTTGGGCGCGCGCTGTAATCCTCGGATATATTCCTTTTTCCGCTCAATCCAGGGGAGTTCTTCACCATCTTTCATTTTTGGTTCTGTCACGCCTTCAACGATTTCTCGCACACGAGGCCCAAAATCTCGCTCGAGTTCTTCCGGTCGGTAATCCGTGTCTTCGAGCGTGTCGTGGAGAAGCCCGGCGATAAGTACGTCCTCGTCATCAGTATACTGCGCCAAAATAGCAAAAACGGACACGAGATGTGTGATGTAGGGGAACTTCTCCGGCCCCTTTCTGGTCTGATCTTTGTGCAAGGAGGCAGCCACTTTAATGGCTTTTTCAATCCGATTCGTGTGAGTCATGGGTTTACGTCGCATTACTTATTCCTAAATTCTTGAGAATTTAGGAATAAGTAGAAGGATACATTAATGTCTCTGGCATGATAGCAAAGAACTGCCACCCTTGCTATATCCGCACACTAACTTTCAAAAGAGTTGGTGTGCGGGTACACTGTATTCCAATGACCGAAGGCGAACATATCCGCATTGCTGAAGAATGGAAAAAACTCCTGCTCGAAGAGTTTTCAAAGTCGTATTTTAAAGAATTGTCAGAGCGGGTACGAAAGGAATATCTAGAAGGGCCCGTCTTCCCTCACCCCTCGCGTGTCTTTCGGGCTTTCGAACTAGTAAAGCCAGAAGACGTGCGCGTGGTGATTTTAGGCCAAGACCCGTACCACACGCCAAATGTTGCCGACGGCTTGGCGTTCTCAACCCTGCCGGGCAATCCAGTCCCGCCCTCGCTTCAAAATATGTTTAAAGAAATAGAAGCGGAGTTTGAAGTTGCCTGCGACAAAAATCCCGACCTCACCCGCTGGGCGAAGCAGGGCGTACTTCTTTTGAATGCCTCTCTTTCGGTACGCTCCGGCATGGCAAATTCTCACGCCGAGTATGGCTGGCACCTCTTTACTGACGCGGTCATTTCCGCCATTTCAGAGAGATGCGAGCATGTTGTGTTTCTTTTGTGGGGCGCATTTGCCGGCAAAAAAGATTTTTTAATAGACGAAACTAAGCATCTGGTGCTCAAATCCGCGCACCCGTCTCCTCTCTCCGCACATCGAGGATTTCTCGGCAATAACCATTTCAAAAAGGCCAACGATTACTTAGAGTCACACGCCCGCAAGGCAATAGACTGGAAATAACCGACACCCCTAGGATGTACCGGTTAATCCTCCAAACATATCTCTAATTCGCGCGAATAGGAGAATGGTGGTGGGAGTGGTCAGTAACGTGAGTATATAAAAAGAAAAGCCGCCCCTGTCGTTAAGACAAGGGGCTAGCATTTTCAACCTTCGTCAGTGCGCTTTGAACTTCACCAAAACCGTTAGTGTGACAAATTTCTTACAAGTCCGCTTGTCTCGCATGAGGTACTTTCCCACTGGAATGAATCCCTCGCGCGGCACATGAATCAGGTCGTCTTCCTCGTTCGCCAGTATTTTATGTTCATAGTGGTCTACTACGACATAAAAGTCTTCAACTAGCTCGCGGTTGACCGCGTGTTGCCAAAGAATACTGGTGACAAACGTCTTTCGCAGATCGGTCAGGCCAGAGGCTTGCAGAAGACCTGCAAAATCTTTGGGAAATCCTACATCGGGGTGCATTTCAAACCTCCGCGTTCAAATTTGTCTTGAAACCGTTCGGCTCTATGTCTACATTAAAAGATAACATGAAAAGTATAAAAAGTCAAGACACCTCTGTAGGCAGGTTGGAAAAGGGCTTTGGAGGTTACCTTAGATAGAACCCTCTTGTATTAACAATTTGCGCTTTCGCCATGTCCCACCGTTATAGTTTCCCACTGAACCGTCTGACTTAATGACACGGTGGCATGGAATTTTTGGGTCATGATTCCCTTTTAAAATAGTACCCACGGCCCGATAGGCCCGCAAAGATCCGGCAAGCACCGCGACCTCTCCGTACGAAAGCGTCTTCCCTTTTGGGATTGCACGCACCACCTTCAATACGCGCTCTTTAAACATACCTAGAAAAGAGATCCGGTGTTTTGTTCTGACGAAGCAATTTTCTGGGAAGCCGGCTTTGCTTTGGGGGTAATCTTTTCAGAAGCATCCATGTGTTCTTTGTATTTTTGTTGAAGTTTCTTCCCCGTCACTTCACGGTAGCGACAATAGTCACATTCAGGATTGGCTTCCGGCAGTGCGTCACTATCGAGACATTTCTTTATATCAGCGAGCGCGCCTTCGACCCAGGAACTATTACCCTTGTGTGGCACTAGGGTAATTTCGAATTCCAGTTTACCGTCAAAAGCTTTTTTATCTTTCGACGCATTGGCGTACACAAAATATGCCATATCAGAAACGTGAAAGTCGTTTTGACGCAATAACCATTGGTAGATTTCCACTTGGCGCTTGTAGCCGTCATGCCAATCTTGATCAAGCTCGGTAATGCGCGCGTCTTTGCTTGTCGCCTTGTAATCAACGACAATGAGTTCGCCAGAAGGCATTACCCAAATGTCGTCAACGCCGCCGCACACCGTCATACCGGTTTTGTGCTTATGAACAATCCCGCCCTTCAGTGAATCGCGCCACTCATCCATCTTGGGATGATCAAACGGCACAGCATCAAGCTTGTATGCCTGCATCAGCGGGTGCGCGGTTCCATTCATCCGATGCACGTCAAATTCTTTTTTAAGCAGTGCGTCTACTGCGCTGTTGAGATTGAACGGGAATCCCGGCGGCCTGGCAGTGCCGAGTTTGTTGTCCACATAAAAACAGCGCGGACAATCCATGAACAAGCTGATCTTCGAGCGCGACAGGCGCCAGCGCGGTCCGCCATAGTTCCAGTCCGGCTTTCGGTCAGGTTTATAGTACGAACTCATGGAGAAAGTATATCACGCTCCCGCTTGAGGTTTTTTCTCTTCCTTTTCCTCCGTCTTTATAAATTGGATGCCGTTCTTGAAACGACTGATGCTCTTGAGCCGATCCTCGATGTACCACAGTCCGGTAAAGATACCGAGAGTAAGAAGGGTCGAAAAGATTGCAATAATGTACATCCCAAACGAGACCGCAACACCGACAGCCGCCGCAACCCACAGTCCCGCGGCGGTCGTGAGGCCCTGTAGTTTATCTCCCTGAAAGAAGATGAGTCCTGCTCCGATAAAACCGATGCCGGCAACGATTCCCGTCGCCATGCGCATAGGGTCGAAGTTAGCAAGCCCAAGGTATCCTGATGTTACCCATATTGAAATAACCGAAAAAAGACACGCGCCAAGCGAAACAAGCGCATAGGTGCGCATACCTGCCCGCTTGTCTGCCACCACAGCGCGTTCGGTACCAAGAAGCATGCCTAAAAGAGCAGCAAGAAAGAGCTGCCATAGTATTTCCGCTGTTCCACTAAAAAATACGGGTTCCATGTATGCTTATTGAGCTGTAAAGGTTGTAAGAATTGGCTGATTACCGCCCGTAAGAATCGGAAAATCGGATTGCAAATCAAATACTTTATCACCGTTGTCGTGGTACAAAACGGCGCGATAGACATTTCCTGCTATCGTTGTGCGGAGCACGTGCACCTCCCCCGCACTTTCGCCTGCGGGAAACCGCGCCGCACCGAGTGCGTTCCCGATCTTGCCGTCGGTTCCTTCATGTATCACGACCCACCCTTCTTCATCGAAAACTGCTCGAGTAACAACTACCCGATACCCTGCCACTTGATTGGGGACCGCAATACGTTCGTTTTGGACAAAAGATGTGACGCTCACACTTCCCTGAAGTGGCAAAGCAGATCCCGTGTCTTCTTCTTGTAGAGACAGCACCACGTCTTTTTCTTCAGTAACATCTACTGCAAGAGAATCCTGTGTTGCGCTCCACATCCAAAAGCCGAAGACGCCAACGAGAACCCCAATAGCGAATGATGCAAACATCCTTATATAGTACGTGCCGGAAACGAGGTTCATAGGAAGGTAGTGTGTTATATGTTCCATATTACACTCCAGCTCCCCTTCGACACAAGGCGCTGATTTCAGTGAGAATCTCGGGGACCTTCGCGGGGGCAACCCCGTTTTGTTCAAGTAATGACGGGTTGTCCTTTACCGTCTTGCAAAGCACAATTTTGTTTTCAAGGAGCGACCGCTTGTCGCGTCCCGACAATGTTGTGAGACATGTGATTGGATGTAAGCCGGTTTCTCCAATGAGCTCATAAAGGTTGCCCTCTCGCGGATAATCCCAGCCAATCATCTTCACATGATTACATTCGCTATACACAATGGCGTTTTCAGTGAATTTGGTGTTGGTGATAAGCACCCCTTCTTCAATCGGATAGTTCGTCTTTCCCTCCTCCACACCTTTTATCAGATCAACAAAGCGGGCGTGCACATAGAGCGCAATTTTCAAATCAGTTTTGATTCCTAGGTGGTTATGAAATTTTATCTCCGCCACAAACGTCTTTTCTGGAGAGCGAGCGAGAAGATCAATCTCATGCTCTGCACAGCGACCGTGCACCATGATACCGGTCATGGTGGAAAATCCTTTTGCCTGATACAGTGCCGCAATAAAATCCTCAAAGGGGAATCCTGATGGCCCGAGATTAAAGACGGCGCGCTTTAAAGAATATTTCGCCGCAACCGCCTGCCCGCCGGTAGCCGAGGCCTTTTCTTTCTTACGCAAAAGTGCAAACGCGCCGCGATAGATCTGCTCTGTGGTCATCCCATCAATGATGATTGCTTCCATCTTTTGCGCGATATCGCTCGTGACATCTTGTGATGCACCAGCGCGGTGGAGCGAGTGTTGCAGTTTTGTAATATCAAATGGTTCTTCCGTTCCGTCGGCCTTCTTGATGCGCGGTATTCTTTCCATGCATCCATCATAGTACGCCTTCGGTATCCACTCAAAGGAACAAATTTGCCCGCCCTCCCTACACCAACATCCGCACACTTATTTTAAGCTATAGCTTAAAATAAGTGTGCGAAGAAAATGAGTACCCCAAGTACTCCTTTGAGCTTGGGTTTGAGCCAAAACGCCGTTTTGAGATATTAGATTGCTTGAGTAGCAAAACTATGAGACTATCCCTCCCCCGAGGCATGTCTCGCCGTCATATAAGACGATGGATTGGCCGTGCGCCAGGCCGTGCTGTGGCTCGCGGAAGCATACAGACGTACCTGCATCTGCGAGAGTGCAGGCGTGAAGCGCTCCTTGATGGCGAAAGCGGGCCTGATATATTTTCCCTTGTTTGGGCGGTAGCCCCTCTACCCAATTGATTGACATGAGTTCGACCATATCTTTTGTGAATTCGGGATCTTTCGGATCGTGGGAGACAGTTAGCACATTGCTTATAGGGTCTTTTTCTACCACATAATACGGCGAGCGCTCGGCTGTTTTTTCATCAATTAAAAATCCATGTCGCTGTCCGAGTGTATAGAGCACCGCTCCTTCGTGCCAACCAACATGCCTTCCTTTGGGATTGATGATTTCCCCTTTTTCGGTATCAATAAAGTGCTTAAGGAATTCTCGCATATCAACATCTCCCAAAAAGCAGATGCCCTGACTGTCTTTTTTCCCAGCTGTCGGCAGATTGAATTTCCGTGCGAGCGCCCGCACTTCTTTTTTTGTGTACCCGCCAACAGGAAAAAGAGTGTGCCGCAACTGCTCTTGCGTGAGAGTCCACAAGAAATACGTCTGGTCTTTCACCGTGTCCTTTGAAGTTAAAAGTTGAAAGTTGAGAGTTGAGAGTTGATTTTGTGCGTAGTGTCCCGTCGCAACATAATCCGCTCCCTGCTTCATTGCCCAATCAAAGAAACCGCCAAACTTGATGTGCTTGTTGCACATCACATCGGGGTTCGGCGTATACCCCTTGCGGTACTCTTCGACTAAGTAATCAGCGACTTCCCGCTTGTATTCGGTCTCAAGATCGAGCGTCATAAATGGAATCTCGAGCCGAGCGCACACCCGCATGGCGTCTGTGCGTTCTTTTTCCCATTCGCACGGCAAAAACTCCGGATGCCACACTTTAATAAACACCCCGACAACATCAAACCCTTGGTCTTTGAGGAGCGCCGCGGAAACTGAAGAGTCCACACCCCCCGACATGCCGACAAATACAGTTTTGTTTTTCTTTTTTACACCCATTACCGCACAGTTATACCATAAATAGACAGGGATTAAACAGTGTGGTATGAAGAGGTTGCACGAACGTGGGATGAAAAAGCGTTCGTTGCAAGAAGGAGATCTTTGAGATGACTAAGATTAGCATTGACCTGCATACAGATGCAGGCGTCCGTATCAGCGGAAAGGCACTTCAACGAGCAACTGCGGGCTGTCTGAAGGCTCTGGAACTACTGGGGCCTCTTGGCGAAATGGTGACGACGTTTAGAATCACCTTCAATAGACACGGGGCGTACTACAATTTAATGCCGGACGGCCCTGATTTCACTGTCTACTTCAAAGACCCGCTGGGTCGCGAAACGTCTTTCAGTTGTCACTCTGCACTATTTGGTGTAGGACCCAACCCTTCCCCCCGCGAGATTGCAAGAGGACTGCTGGAAGATCTTCCGCAACTTATGAAGGAGCATTTGAGCAGAGCGGTCCCCGCCGTGCGTACTGCGGAGGATAAAATCTCGGAAATGATTGCCAGCGCGGACTGATGTACAAATTCCACCCACTCGAGGGGCTATATTGGCCCCTCGGTGAGGTGTTTTTTATTTTATTTTGCGGGGTATCTATTCTCAAATTCTTGAGAATTCCAGAATAGATACGGGGTTCTTTTTCTATAATCTAGACCCCCTTTCTAATTAAGATACAACTCTTTCTTTTCTTTATGCTCATCAAATGTCTTGCTGAAGTGTGTTTCGCCTTTTTTATCTGCTAAGTAGTAGAGGTATTCGCTTGAAGACGGCGTTGCCGCCGCTTTGATTGATTCGAGACTTGGGTTTCCAATCGGGCCAGGAGGAAGCCCTCGGTAGCGATACGTATTGTATGGAGAATCAATATTCAAATCTTCCTTCGTAAGCGAGTCACTGCCTTTACCAAGAAGGTAGACGAAAACCGCATCAACTTGAAGCGGCATGCCGATATCAATCCTTCTCCAGAGTACCCCTGCTATCTTCTGCTTCGTGTGCAGATCATGCGCTTCCCGTTCGAGAAGCGAGGCCATAATAACGACCTCTTCAAGCGGCCTGCCAAACGAATCAATGTCTGAGGCGACTTCGCTCGTCCGCACTCTAAAAGTTTGCCGCATCTGTTCAATAATTTCTTCCGGAGAAACAGTGGGGAGAAAATAGTAAGTATCGGGGAAAAGGTACCCCTCATACTCTTCAGCAAGCGAAATGAATTTCTCGGCATTAAATGGGTTTAGACTCCTTTCAAGCAGGGCCGCGATTTCCTTAACATTTGCCCCTTCGGGGACTCGCACTGCAACAGGCACGAAGCCAAAGTCTCCGACAGAAAGTCGATGTGCAATGGTAAATACTCCCTGTCTCTTTTCAAAATAATATTCTCCGGCGTGAACGGCGCGCTCTTTTCCAAGCAGGATGATTGCACCCCGCAGAAGAAACGGGGATTGAATAATGTGCTTCTCTTGGAGAGTTCGGGCTGCTTCTTCTAGTGTCATGCCACGAGGAATCGATATCGTTTCGCCAACCGGGAAAGAACGAGGTGCCGAGTACACAGCGGAATACAAAAGAAGCAGTAATACCGCCAAAGCGAGTGCAACAGCACGAAAGGGCTTGTTTTTTGCTACACGAGCAATCTTAGAAAAAGCATCCCTCCACAATAAAAAGACGGGGCGTAACAATTTTGGCGGCGTCTTCATACTGGAAGGTTTGGTGGCGCCTCTCCCTTAGTGGACGGAATGCGCCCTAAGGTCGGCGCCTGAACGACTGCTCCGGGGAAGTGGAAAATTGTCGCAACCTCTTCCGTGTTAAGAACAAATGACGGTGTCTTAAACGGCGGATGAAACCATGAGCGCCGCTTGTATGCCTCAATAATTGCACTGCGCATTTTTTCTTGTTTTTTCCCTCGCCAGTCCTGCCAAGGATAATCAAATTGAGTAAACCACCGAGTCGGCACAAAGCCGTTAAGATTGAGGGAACCAAGTTGTTTCAGGGACGCAGTCAGGGCGGAAATATTTACTGCGTTGAACTTGTCTTTTTCTGCAATATAAATCCCACGAATGCCGGCGTCAAAACCGTACTTTGAGATGCTTCGTTCAAGCGCCGCGACAACATCTTGCTGACCTTTAGAAAGATTGAGAGTTGTTGGGTTTTTTTGGTCCACGGTCTTAATGGTCGCTTCTTTAACAATCTTCTTTATTTCCTCAGCCGCTTCCTCCTTCCAGCTTGTTGTCGAGCCGGTAAGACCACCTTTGTAAACAAATTTGCGATTCTCTTTCAGGTCATCCTTATTAACCCGAATCATCAGCTGAAGCCAAATCTGCTCTCCTGGCCCAACACTCGCCAAAAATTCAAAGAATCCGCCCATCGGGTCAATCTTGAATTCTTCCTTCGGGTCTTTATCGAGACCGTAATCAATGTATGTTTTTATCGGATACGGGTCCGGTTTTGAAAGCTTAAAATCACACCCCCACACACTCATTTGCCCGGGACGATACTGCACTTTTTGCGCATAATCATCAACTTCGTGCACTTCAACCATTGGGTACTGTCCGTAAATTTGGGCTTCTACTAAATTCTTGAGAGCTTTTCTGGTCCAAATATAAAAATGAATCTGACCCCCAAGAGACACCATCTCAAGGGAGAACCATGGGCGCACCTTCCCTTCTATGTAGCGGTTGATAAAGGTTCCTTCTCCCGGCCCGATATGCAGGTTAGTGAGCAGGGTATCCATGGCGAGCGGGCTGCGTAAAATCTCTCGCGGCAGGCGGATTTCAAGAAGAGTGTACTCTTGGGCATGTATGAATTTCGCGCGAATGTACTCAAGCCACAGGTTCCAGAAGACTTTTGCGAGAATAATAGGCACCAGAATCGGCATGAAAAACAAAATGACCTTCAGTGCCGGCGACACATACACAGGAATCTGCGCGTAGAGGATCCACAGGAGCACACCAAAGGCGACGAGCAAAAAACCCGTCGCCGGAATCTTGAACGTATCAAGAATCTTTACAGGATTTAATTCCATCCCGTACGAAATAGTCCCAAACAAAACAGGAAATGCGGAGCATTTCCGTCAGGACTATAATTTACATGCTGATAATGATTATTCGACATGATATCTTGGTACATCGTTTCGTACGGGACGCTATTTCGTACGGGATCCATGTTTGCCGATAATTATAACGCAAAAGCGGCGTGGAAAGTACACGTCGCTGTTCTAATGTGACAAAAATCGAATTATGCGAGCGCGTAGCGTCCTTCTTTGTCACGCTTAAATACCGAGGAGTCTTGGAGATTAACGAGAATGGTGTTGTCTTTCACGTACCGCTCTTTTCGTACACGGTCAATGATTTCATCGCGAGTGAGCGGGCCTTCCTTACAAAGAATGTCGCGGAGCACGTCCTTGACGACGCCAGTTGTGTACCCCCACTCGGAAAGCGCGTAGAGCCCGCGGCCAACTAGTACGAATCGCTTGTCCTTAATAAGCTCATTGTGACAGGTTGCCACATGGGCCTTTTTATTGAAAAGTTCAGAAATGGCCTTTGCGACTTCAGTAAAGTGCATCGGGGAGCCGTGACGCTTAATAGCAAGGTACGCGTAGTCCCGCATACCCTTTGCGCGCACATTAGGAGAGGAAGCCGAGCCCCATTCGCCAAGCGGATTCTTCGCAATTGTTTTCGAAAGTGACAACCAACGTTTAAGTATCTCATCCTGTCGATATTGGGTATTGAGATTTTTCAGTTCGCTCAAAAATCGTTCGAGCAGTTCGGATTCAGGGATAAGCTCATCGTCCGAAAGATTGCCGTACAATTTTTTAAGAGCGTTATGAATCTTGTCGGAGAGCGCTGGGTCTATACACCAGCGGCTGACAAACTCGGTATCCTCTTTTCTCTTCGTAAACGCCTCACCAATAACCAAGAGGAAGTGTATGTGGTTTTGCGTGCTTTGGTCTTTTGAAACTGAGTCAAGCAATTCATCTTCAGCGATTACTCCTCCGAGGGTCCCCATGTGGGATTCGAGCTCCTGGAATACAGCTGCCGATTTTTTAAATTGGTCGGATTTGCGAATACTTGAAAGCGCGTAGTTTTCAATCTGTCGAACGCGTTCACGAGTAATACTGTAGGTCTTTCCGATTGCTTCCAGCGTCTGTCGTTTTGGTTCACCTCCCAAACCGTATCGCTTAATAAGGACTTCTTGGGCACGATCCGGGAGAGCTGAAAGCAGCGTCTTGATCGCCTGTTTTGGTTTAAATGTAAGCTTTACTGGGGTCATATTGCGTAATATTCAATAGTGTACTCTAATTTCTATCACTTGTCCAGCGAGTCGTCAACTAGATTTAAGAACGATGCTCAAAAGCTTCCCTTTGACGTAAATGGTCTTCCCAACTTCCCTCCCCTCAATCCATTTTGAAACAAGCGAATTCTGAAGCGCTACTGCCACAATATCGCTCTCTGTAGCTTCGCGCGAAACGGTTACTATCCCCCTGGTCTTACCGTTCACCTGCACAGCTATCTGCATTTCTTCTGATTGGATCCTTGAAGCATCAAACTGCGGCCATGGTTCCAGATGAATCGAAGAATTGTGTCCCAATCGCTCCCACAGCTCTTCACTAAGGTGTGACGCAAATGGCGCAAAAATTCTCAAGAAGCGTTCCAGATCGAGCTGTGCAATTCCCTCTTTCTCCACCATGTTGACAAGGATCATCATCTGGCTGATTGCGGTATTGAATTTGAAGGCCTCAATATCTTCACCTACTTTCTTGATGGTCTTATTAAGTTCAATCTCAATGGACGCTGGAGTGGTATCAGAAGTTTTGTCGCAGAGGCCAATGACGCGCTCCAAAAAGCGGCGCATGCCGACCAGTCCTCCCATGTCCCACGGGTAGCTCCCCGCTATGTGGTACGGACCGATAAAACCAAGGTACAAACGCACACTGTCCGCCCCGACATTTTTCACTTGCTCGTCCGGGTCAATTACATTTCCCCATCGCTTACTCATCTTCCGCCCATCGGGACCAAGAATAAGACCGCGGTTAAAGCGCTCGGTGTACGGCTCTCCCTCATTCACCAACCCAAGGTCAAAGAGCGCCTTGTGGAAAAACCGCGAATAAAGAAGGTGCATGGTAGTGTGTTCCGCGCCGCCCGAGTAGCGATTAACCGGAAGCCATGCGGCAAGCTTCTCCTTTGATGCAAATTCTTTTTTGTTTTGTGGGTCAGTGTAGCGCAGGTAGTACCACGACGAATCAACAAACGTATCCATGGTGTCGTATTCGGGAGTCCATCCTTTCCCGAAGATTTTCTCTACTCGCTCTTTCAGCTCTTTCGAGCGCGCCAAGGGCGCTACGCCGGTCGGCTTAAAATCAACATCAGTCGGCAAGAGCCACGGCAGATGTTCATCAGGAATCTGGTGCGGATTCCCTTCAGGGTCATACACAATCGGAATCGGGCATCCCCAGTAGCGCTGGCGCCCAATAGACCAGTCCCGCAGACGGTAGGTTGTTTTCTCTTTCGCAACACCCCGATGAGATAATTCTTCTGTTATTTCTTGACGAGCGTCTTGAGAGAGTAGGCCGTCTGCCCAAGGAAACCCCCCGCTATTAACGACAACTCCTTCTCCTGTATAGGGAAGAAATGTTTCCCCGGATGGGTCTTCAATAACTTGTTTGATCGGTAAATTAAATTTCTTAGCAAATTCAAAATCTCGTTCGTCATGAGCGGGCACCGCCATAATTGCGCCGGTACCGTAGCCCGCAAGCACATAGTCAGCGATGAAAATCGGGATTTCTTCTTGGTTTGCGGGGTTGATTGCTGTAATTCCCTCGAGCTTTACGCCGGTTTTCTCTTTATCATCTTTTTGCCGCTCAAGTTCGGATTTCTTAGCTGATACTTCGATATATCGAAGTATCTCGTTCCAATTTTTAATGGAATCTTTGAGATCGTTCACTACTGCATGTTCCGGTGAGAGCACTAAGTATGTTGCACCAAAGAGTGTGTCCGGCCTTGTCGTAAAAACTTCTACGTCACCTTTAAACTTTTCACTTACAACTTTGAACTTAATCAATGCTCCTTCGCTTTTCCCAATCCACGCGCGCTGTGCTTGCTTGATTTCTTCAGGCCAATGGAGGTCTTCGAGGTCATTCAGGAGTCGTTCTGCGTAATCGGTGATCTTCAAAAACCACTGCTTGAGTTTCTTTTTCTCCACAACTGCACCAGAACGCTCCGCTGTGCCGTCCGGAAGCACCTGTTCGTTAGCAAGCACGGTTTGGTCAACCGGATCCCAATTCACGACGGCTTCTTTTTGGTATGCAAGTCCCTTGTTGTAGAGTTGGAGAAACAGCCACTGCGTCCATTGGTAGTATTCCGGGTCCGATGCAATCACCTTTCGCGACCAATCAAACATCGCCCCAATACTCTGGAGCTGTGCGGTCATTGTCTTGATATTCTGGTAGGTCCACTCTTTCGGGTCGACATTGTTCTTGATGGCCGCGTTTTCGGCAGGAAGGCCGAAGGAGTCAAAACCGATTGGATAGAGCACATTGAATCCTCGCATGCGCTTGTAGCGCGCAAAGATGTCCGGTACGGCAAAGGCATACCAGTGTCCGATGTGGAGGTTCCCTGACGGATAGGGGTACTCGACGAGTGTATAGTAATTTTCTTTTCCAGGGACAGAGTTTGGAATGTGGTACAGATTAGTTTCTTCCCACTTTTTCTGCCACTTCTTTTCAACCTTCTTATGGTCGTACGAACGCATGAATGTAAAAATACACCAAAAAGCTTCTAAAAACAAAACGCCGCGCAGGGAGACTCCGAGGAGCCTCCGTGCGGGCGAGTGATACTGCCGTTAGGACGAGTGGATCTTAAAGTATGGCAAATTGGTCACGTACACATTGATGAGCGTGGTGTCCACCAGCACACAGAACGTTCCGATACTCCGCTCGGGGCGCATGATGAGGAATTTGCACTCGATTTCTTTATCGCGTAGAGCAGGGATCTCGCTGACGCTTTTCACTAACGTCTTCCACACCTCCTGCTCACGGCCGTCAAGCGTACGTTTGAAGAAAATGCTCGCCGAGTACAGAGGCCGCTGGATATAGAAGCCCTCGGGCCCCATCTGACAGGCTTCGAGATCCGTTGGAGGATTTTTGAAATCAAAACCGGCTTCGACGAGCTGAGAGACCTTGATTTCGGAGAGCCAGTCAGGCAACCGGACCTCAAGGTCCTTAAGGCCACCATCCAAACAGCCGTTCACATCGCCCCGATTACCCCGATACCAGGTGATCTTGGTTGTCTCCCCCCACTGAAGGGTCTGTCGGGCGTCTTCATAGACATCCTCGATGTCTTCCGGAGTAAGACAGACGTACATTGCAACATGACCCTTCCGATCGGTCTCCCGAACGCAGAAGAGCCTTTCTCCACGCGAAAGAGCCGGGTACTTGTGTAACTCTCCTTCAACAGGGAGTTCGTGGAGCTGCGCGAGGATAGTGGTTTGGTCTTTTCGAGAAAGATTCCCGAACCACGTTCCGCCCATTCCGCCGCCAAAACCCATTTGAGGCATGATGATCTCCATTACCAATGTCCAGATTACTTAACTGGAGAAGCTATACCACTATTTTTAAGATAAGTAAAGCCTGAAAAGAATCAACCGACACCCCTTAAGGGGTGTCGGTTGATTCACAAATAGGTCAGGGGAAATTAAATCCGAGCTTTTATTGGCGGAAACTTCTCCGGATCAATGGTTCGCTCGAAACAAGTTCGACCCCCTTGGTGGTTCCAGTTTTCATCAGCATATCCTCCGTACGGAGCGTAGCTTTCAACTGCATACGGCTTGCTTCCCGGTCCTGTTGCAGCACTCTCGCGACTGAAGGTCGCGCACAGCTGGAACGTCAGGTTCCCTGAAGTGGAGTATTCGTACGGTTGCTCCGTTTGAGGATCCGTGGGTACGATAAACCCGACAAGCGGATCTTGGAGCTCGGTGAGATTTTGAGGGAGTTCTTCTTTCTGTTGGTAAAAGTAAACGATTTGGCCCTGAATCATTGAAAGGTCGTTAACCCGTTGTTGGTCAAGCCGGAACATACGCGCATCTTGCGGCGTCCCGACGATAAAGAAACCAGATACGATAGCCGCAAGGACGACCACACCGACTCCCCAATTCACCGTCATTGCCCTGTTTTGATTGCGATTCCAGTAGCCGCGCAAATCAGCCAAGAAGTGTAAGAGTCCACCGCCTGCCACAAGCAGAACGACAAGCACTTTAAGAAGGAAGGCAGTGGTTATAGATTCTCCATTAAGAAATGTCGTCAGAAGCACAATTAAGTCGACAACAACAGTTGCACCGGCGACAAACACAGTAAGGTAGAGCGCCCAGCGACGAATCCAGACTTCCGCGCGAGAACTGTCTGCCGCAATAGACGCGCGAATTGTTCGCATTAAGACAAGAAATAGGGGCACCAAGATGATGAGTGATGCCATTTGGTATGACATGCCGCCGCTATATGGATCTGACGTGTAGCGCAGAGGGTCTGGGAACGCGTAGTTAATGTAATTAAAAAGGAGCGTGATGAGCGCGATGACGCTGCCATAGAGCGAAATCATTGCACCCGCCCAGAGAAAGAAATCTTTCGGAGTCGTTTTTACAGCAGGAGTGTCCATAGGGGTTACATAGAGTTGATTAGGGGTAATGAAGCTATAGTTAATATTAAGATAAAAAACATGGAGAGTAAATGAAGAACTAATTAAAGCGAGCCAAATCGTAGACTCTTAATAAGACAACCCCTCTAGATATCGTCTTTTGATGCGTCTGTAGTAATCTGTTCTCCTTTCTGTATATCTCGGATTGCCACATCACAGGCGTTTTTGATGTCTTGGACTGTGTTTGAATTTGATGAATGATTTACATATCGTTCTGGTATTGAGTAAAGGTACTTGATATCGTAATGAGTATGAACAAAATGTTTTTCTTCATTTGAAAGACCCTTAAATTCATCATCTGATAGTTTCTTCAGATTATATCGAATTACAATCTCGCCTTTCTTGAAGTTCTTATTCGCATATACCCCCTTTCCAAATATTTCGCCTTTACCGACACTAATTTCAGTCATGGTTTGGTTTAGATTTTGAATCATTCATATATAAGACTCTCACAAGAAAAATTATATATTATATGAAAACTTCTTACACGCACCCCTTATGGCACCATCCCTATTTATGATATATCATAATACCAGGTAATTCCCTATGAAACGAAAAGCATCGGAACTAAGCGAGCAAGAACGTGTCGAAACTCTCGATGCGCTTTATACTGCAGCAGGATCCCTGCGAGGTCGCGAAGCTATGAAACGTTTCCTTCGCGACCTACTAACGGAAAGTGAGAGAATCATGCTCGGCAGAAGAATACTAATCGCCCGCATGCTTCTTATAGGCACTTCCTCTCAAGATATTTGCGAGGGAATGCGAGTAGGGATGGATACCGTCTACCGAGTGGAACGCTGGCTACAGGATCAATTCCCCGGACTGGAAGATGCAGTCAAAGGGCTTGAAAAAGAACTTGATCGTAGAAAACGGAAAAAAGAGGCTTCTCAACCATTCACCTTTGCGTATCTAAAACGAAAGTACCCTCTTCATTTTCTTCTGTTCAATATCGTCGATGAATTGCGTGCAACTAGGCGACTAACGGGTTTGCACCATTCTAAAAGGCAGAAATACAGAGCCCGCAAAAAATTATGATATATCATAATTAAAAAGAAACAAAAACGAAATAGGACCTTGTATCTAGTTTATCAACTAAATTTTGAATTCGATAACATCTCCGTCCTGTACCACATACCCCTTTCCTTCGGTGCGCACCCACCCCTTCTCCCGCGCGGTGCTATAGGAACCCGCTTCAAGCAGTTTTTCAGTGGAAATGATATCCGCCCGAATAAACTTGTCTCGAAAATCACTGTGGATTGCGGCACCCGCTTGTGGCGCGGTAGCATCTTTAGAAACAGTCCACCCGCGCGTCTCATCTTCTCCTGTGGTAAAGAAGGTAATGAGATTGAGAAGTGTATATCCGGCACGAATGAGCCCGCTAAGTCCATCGTCTACAACTCCGAATTCTCGCCGAAACTGCATTTTGTCGTCAGTTGAAACATCTTTGAGTTCGTTTTCAATGCCGACATCAACAATCACATAAGGTGCCCCAACCTGCTCTAGAAACTCTACAAGTGTTTCCCACCGTTCTCTGTTTTCTTCATCGAGATTGAGCGCCCCTGATTTTTTATTAAGCACATACAAAATCGGCTTCATGGTAAGCAGGTGGAACCCGCGCGCGATCTCGCGCTCTTTTGGAGAGAGGTTGAGAGTACGCGCCAACTGTCCGCCCAAGAGCACCTGCGAAAATTTTGCAAGTACTCCCTGTTCAGCAATCGCGTCTTTATCTCCCCGCTTCGCATCTCGTTCGATTGTCTGGAGTCGTTTTGAAACGCTCTGCAGGTCGGCCATGATGAGCTCCAGATTGATGACGCCGATGTCCTCGAGCGGATTAATTTCGCCGTGGACGTGTAAGATGTCCTCGTCTTCAAAAATACGCACGACTTCCGCAATCGCATCCACTTCACGAATGTGTGAAAGAAATTGATTGCCGAGGCCCTCGCCTTCGGCCGCACCCTTTACCAATCCGGCGATATCAACGAATTCAACTGCGGCCGGTATGGTCTTCTTAGAATGAGAGAGTGTCGAAAGCTGTTCTAATCGCTGATCCGGTACCGCAACGACGCCCACAGAAGGATCAATGGTGCAAAACGGGAAATTCTCTGCCGGAACAGACCGCTTTGTTAATGCATTAAAAAGCGTGGACTTCCCCACATTAGGTAAACCAACAATCCCAATTGATAGCGACATGGCTGAATTATTTTGCCTTAGCGCCGAGTCGGTGCATCAACCTGTGCCATCTGTTGCGCCGCCGTTCGGGCGCGTTTTCACAAGGGCCAAGCGTCGTGATGTAGACAGGTGACATGCCTGAAAACCCAAGCGTCCCACGGGCGATTTCATTCGTAAAATCCCCGAACATGAGTCGGATCAAAAGAGGGTGCGTACCGGTCGTGACAACAACCCGCGCGCTTTTCCCTTTCAGAAGCCGTTCAACCCATTTTGTCTTTTCCCCTTTCGAATTCTTCTTAAACCGAAATGCAAACCCCGGCAAAAACATACGATCAAACATGCCCTTTAGTATCGCGGGCATTGTGCACCACCAGTTAGGATAAAAGATGACCACGTGGTTAGCCCACTTGAAATTTTCCTGTACGGAAATCAAGTCCGGCTCAAGCTCCTGAATCACTTTGTACCCCTTGTGCAAAATCGGATCAAACTGTAACTCTCCGATATTCATGCGGCGCACCTGATGCCCCGCTTCCTCAGCGGCTTTTTGATACTCAACCGCAAGCGCAACGGACGATGACTCGAGGTCTGGATGTCCTACAAGGATAAAAATGTTCTTCTTCATGCAATTACTGGATTTCTTTTAATTATCGTCTTTCATCAATGCCTGCAACTCCTCTTGGTGACTTCCTATCACTTCCGTAACCGCAGACATCTGGTCGTGACCCCCCCTTCATCTTCCCCTGAATTTCTTCGGCGACCTTCTTGAAGAATTCGGGATTTTTCTCTATCGCCGTAAACAGCTTCTCTTGCATCTCTTCGGGAACATCCTTCATCTTGGACTGAAGCATCTTCCGCATCAAAAAATTTCCAAACATACGCGGCTCATTGTAACAGAATCAGTGCCAAAAACCATGCTCCTTGCAGGGGTACAAAGGAGTGGTTAGCGACCAAGACCGTTGTCCTTGCCTATTTGGTGAAGAAGCATTGCCCGCAGGGTTTTGCCACTGAAATAGAGTGCAAAGAGGAAAATGATTGCGAGAAGTTGTCGAAGCGCAGAGAGAATAAATGAATCGTACTCATACCACACAACGGCAGTGTACTCAAAAAGTATGACGCCAATAGCTGCGATCACCGTGTTAGAAACAACGATCCAGCGCTGAAATGGATTCAATATTGCGGCGCCGAGCCCTAACAAGACAACAAAAGTTGTGAGAAACCATGCTCCAATAGGGAGTAAGTTTCTAAAGAATGGAAGCGAAATGAGGATGACAACGCCGCCAATAAGGAAAAGGTTACGGACTATGTCTCCGTGATAGTGACGTACTGGCGGTTTCGGCATATACGAGGCGTACTCTGACGGGTCAAGCATACCTTCAGTATGTCACGCTCTGACCATGCTGTCAGGGCAATTATGCACCGTGCGAGAGAGTCCAAAAAGGCAGTCTATGAGGGTTTTGAGGAGAGCGCAACAACAACATCTGCAGCATCTTCTTTTTGGACTTTGTTTCTCTTTTTATGGCCGCAGACAATACAGCGGTGCACGATATCATGCTGTCCACTTTTTTCCTCGAGCAAAACCGGCTCCATAAGGCCACCACAAGCTGCCGCACGATCTCCCGGATCAATGTCGACATGCTTACTCCACAGGCACGCTGGGCAATGGTTGGTATACCCATTCCCCACCACCTCGCGGTCGCAGTGCTCGCAGGTAAAATTTTCGGTCATCTTTTTGAACATGGTGATACTGAATAGTATCCTCTAGAGCAAGGGCAAGTAAAGTATCGCCTCAACCTACTATCGATTCATGCTGAGCTGTATCAGCTGTGTTAAAAGAAGAAGCCGGCGATGCTCTGCCGGCCTGGAAACTATTGATTTGTTTGAAGCAACTATTATGTCTTCCGCTCACTGCTCTCAACAAGTTTTCTGATTTTCTCCGTCTTGTAGACGATTTGGTCGAGGCTGTCGCAGACTGCGATGCGGTCAGTCGAAGTCCGGCTAGCGAAGAGTACGAAAAGGGCGTCATCGGATTCTTCAAGGATATCGCTGAGTCTACGACTGATTCCTTGAAGTTTTTTAATAACTGCATCGAAATCGTCAGAGGGTCTCCGAGTACGGTTCCCGATGCGCGGTTTGATGCCCTCTGCCAACGATGCGCGGCGAATGTGACGCCGTGCTTCGACTGCTGTTAGCCCATTCTTTACAATGTGCTGTGCGAGCGCTTTCTGAAGGTACTCTGGGTATGGGACGAGGGGTAATGCAGCAACCATCGTCAGTAGCCCTTTCCTTTGGCCACTTGGGTCTGGAACCATGAGCGCAAGGACCTCTAGGGGGAGCTTTAAGAGCCTTTTATGGTTTAGCACGGTCTGCACCGAGACACCGAACGCGAGCGCTGTCTTTTTGTAGCCCCACTTGAATTCGCTCATGACAAAATGAATTGCCCGTGCGAATTCAACCGCGGTATTTTGCGCTCGTCCAAAGTTGGCAACCGCCGAACGGGCAAATTGTAATGCATAGTCCGTACGACCGACCGGAATGATCCACAGATCCTTCCCGATAAGTGTGCAGGCGCGCCAACGTCGCTCTCCGTCTTCGATTTCCCAATCCACATCGGGTTCATCAAGAACGGGATATGCAAGAACGGGGATGAGCTGTCCAACCGACTGGATGCTTCCCGCAAGCTCGCGCAGAGCTTTTTCGTCGAAATATTCTCGCGGCTGACCTCCTTTCATTGGTCGCACTCGATTCGTTGGCATCATAATACCCACTTCCAGTGTTCTTTCTTTGGCTGGAAGAATATATTCTGCCGTGAGGCGATCTTGGTCGGTAACGGAGGAGTCGCTTTCGTCCTCGGCTAATTCTTCAGTACCCGCTTCAGCTGACCGCAAGACGCTACTAACGGGTGTCGGCAGAATACCGCTAGGTTTCTTTGCTGATGGAATCTTTTTTGACGACCCTGCCCTAGATGCAGGCGATTCGTCTTCTTTGTATTCTTTATCCGTAAAGAGCGCCGTTTCTCTATTAGGAATAATGCGTCGACGAAATCCTTGGTTCACCCCTCTTTGCACTTCAGTGCCATGAGTTTCGTGGAAACCGCACAGTCCTGATTCACTGTTTAGCACCACAGATTCTGCGAAATCGTTGAATCCTTGCTTCCTACACGCAAGACATAGCCGCCATTTTGATGCGCATCGCAATCTCGTACACGTGCCCTCGTTCTTGGGGACGATTTGCGATTGTGAATGGCAACGATCCTGATCGGCACCCGCCTTTGGAAAAAAGGGGCAGTCATGAACCAACGCTTCAATAATGCTATCCATCTACCCCTCCTGTGGGCTTGAGTTGTTGAAGGTACAAGTGAATCTGGCAATAGTATCTAGAAAGAACCCATCAATTGCAAGCATATACAAAAAGGAAACGCCGGCGACACAATGTTCGCCGGCTCCCTCATCGGGATTCCCAGTATTTAATTTCCGAAATGTCGACACCGCGAGTTGGTCGCATCTCCCGGACAAAACGCCCAAACGCCGTCCACAGTTTGTCGGAATTGTCTCCGCTTTCGAAGCACACCGAAAGTGTGCCCTCGAAGTGTTTGTCTTTGGGGTACGTTCCACCGACAAAATGAGATTCCGCAAGATGCAAGATGATATTTGCGGAATCATCCGGATAGGAGTGGTGCGGCTTACCGAGGATTGTCATACCGCAATCCTCGAAAGCACGATCGACGGCTTCGTACAGACCGGCTCCAACAGTGAGCGGGCCTTCGCAGCCATGAAGATTGAACGAAATACGAAGACCGCGCGCCATGAGCAAATCCTCCCCCTGGCAGACAGTAAAGAACAAAATTCAAGCACCAGTATACGGCACTCTGCTCACAGCACAAGGGTCTTCCGAGAAAAACTGCGGATAACTTTTATGTAGGTGCATAATCCGATTGCAAAGGAAACCGAGAAGACTACCATGGAAGCTGGAACTTCAACGTGGGGGCGATCATGGACTCGACACTTTCTCTTGAAAAGACAGTCACAACCGGAGCGTGGGCGCGCCTCCGGGATCACACGTTCATACTTTTTTCCCACTTTGGCGAGACTGGGTTTGCCGTGTTCAGTATCGTCTTGTTCGGCATCACCCTCGCGGCAGTGAGCAGTCCACTCTTGCTCGCAGAGATGCTCCGGGTGTTCTTATCGAATTAAGTAGCAGATGCAACATCTGCTCGAAAGCCGTTCCGCGTGGAACGGCTTTTGTGTCTTTTGTGGTCACGAGTTACTAAGTATATTTTTCGTTCCGCCTTAATTCTGTTTTTGTTTCATTACTGTGGTCACAAGTATTTTTCCTGACGGAAAAATCTCGCGACCCCGTCTCGCGGTTTTTGCCTTTCGCTTCGCTCAAACAAAAACATCGCTGCGGCTTCCACATAAGCGAAAAACCTGCCGCAGGGCAGGTATTTTCG
>Ga0209542_10003483_pt1 | contig 33667 bp, 30 predicted proteins | sample RifCSPhighO2_01_FD_184028 | JGI IMG/M metagenome (GOLD analysis project Ga0209542, IMG submission 184028) | Soil microbial communities from Rifle, Colorado - Rifle CSP2_plank highO2_0.1 (SPAdes) (version 2) | ecosystem: Environmental > Terrestrial > Deep subsurface > Rock core/Sediment ... | reverse complement strand
CCCGAAACCCAAACGGCTTGTATCGTGAATTCCAGCGGGCGCGCTTGCGCTCGCGTACACTGAAGCCGGAGCACCACCACCAACGGCTTTGGAATCTCTTTCGAGATGTCCATTAGTTTGAGCATGTGGTGCCTCCGGCTTTCAGTTCAGCCACGTATTAGAGGTTGGGGGAGATCGCTCGCCCCGCATAACCGACAAGCCTGTGGCCGTGGAGGCAGTATACCAAAGAGGTATGCGCGGAGTGCTTGAAAAGCTCCGTCTCTCTTTTCTTCTTTCTTCTTTTCTCTCTGTTCCTTTAGAAACCTAACTGGTTCTCATATGATCATCATTGCATTTGACGTTTCCAAACTTGAGCTCGTCGGCGCGCGCATGCAGGGAGCGGGACGTGTTGCCGAGCGATACATCGTCGTCAACACTCCCGAAGCGATCGATCAATTTCTCGACACGTTGCCGAAGAAGAAGATCACCATCGGCTCCGAAGCGACCGCCGAGTACCATCTCTATCTCGCACGCGCATGCCTCGCACGCAGCATTCCCTTCAAGCTCATCAATCCGCTCATCACCAAACAATTCACCCGCGCGACGATACGAAAAAGAAAGACCGACCGCGACGACGCCGAGATCATCGGAAAGTGTCTCTTGCAAGGTGCGGGACGTGAGCTCACGTCGCACGATCTCATGCCTGCAACGCGCATCCTGCGTACGGCCTGCGACCTCTCCCAGATGGCGCGCACGATGCACCTCAAGCACAAACGGTTCGTCGAACACTTCCCGGAGACGACCGCCGTGCAGGCCGCTCTCGCTGAGACGGAAGACGCGCTGCGGAGAGCCGCACGGCTGCTGCACTCGCACGGCGCCGGTCTCGTTTCGCATACCGAACGCGCGCTCGCGCAGAGTATCGTCGGCATCGGAGGCGAACTTGCTCCGGTCATCGTTTCAGAGATCGGGGACCCCACGCGCTTCAAGGGCGGCAAGCAGCTCGTCGCGTACGCGGGACTCGATCCCAAGGTCAAGCAGAGCGGGAAATCTCTTGCACGCAACACCGCGATCACGAAGCGAGGTTCACCGTATCTGCGCCGGGCGCTCTTCATCGCCGCCTCAGTCGCACAGCGATACGATCCGGAGCTCAAGGCGTACTACGAAAAGAAGCGCGCCGAGGGAAAGCATTACTCTCCAGTGACCATCGCCAACGCCCGGCATCTTGCGCATCGTGTGCTCGCGGTCCTCAAGCGGGGCACGCCGTATGTGAAAAGAGAGTTATCCACCGCTCAAAGTTGACGCCTGATTAGAGGTCTCAAATGCCAGCTAGTGAGCCGTTACCCTCCGAGCCTGAGCCGATTACGCCGCCCACGCCTGCTCCACCGTCATCTGCCCAGCCTTCGCCTGCAGCAGTACAAAGTGCGCGTGACCTGCTTGTGAAAGCGAACGCAGCAAAGCAGAACCGAAAACAAAAGAAACTCGAAAAGATTTTGGGACTTCTGAACACGAAAGGTAAAATCACGAACGACGAAGTGGAGAAACTCCTGCACGTCTCGGATGCGACCGCGACGCGTTATCTGTCAGCACTGGAGAAAGAAGGAAGGATTCGACAAGTCGGGAAAACGGGAGCGGGGGTTGTATATACCAAAGTGTAAACCGTTACGCCGGTTTCGGACTCCTCGGCTCGGAAGAGTACATGTACTCATGTACTCTTCTCTCGCTCTACGTCGTCCGTAGGATTTCGGTCGCCAAAAAAACAGGTAGAATAGAGGGCGTGACACTCAATACACGAGGCACACGAGCCCTACCGGAAGTTCTTGCCGAGCTACGGACGAGCGAGCATGGTCTCTCTGCCGATGAAGCAGCAAAGCGCTTGCGTGAGGGAGGCCGCAATGCGCTGCCCGTGCAGAAGCCCGACCCGTCCGCGCTCATTTTTGCGCGGCAATTCCAAAGTCCCCTCATCTATATATTGCTCGCCGCCAGCGCGGCCGTGTTCCTCATGGGGGAAACAGTGGACGGCGCTATCATCCTCGCAGTCCTCGTATTCAATGCCGTTGTAGGCACGATACAGGAAGGGAAGGCGCAAAACACACTCCGCGCGCTAAAAGGCCTTGTCGAAACCACGGCGGTCGTAATGCGCGAAGAGAAAGAGATGCTCATCCCCGATCAAGAAGTGGTGCAGGGAGACATCATCCTTCTGCAAGAAGGGGCGAAAGTTCCCGCCGATGCGCGGCTCATCCTGGCGCAGAATCTTCGCGTCGACGAATCGATGCTGACGGGCGAGTCCGAGCCGGTGAGTAAAACGGACGCGGCACCCGAAGTAAAAAATCTTGAGGTCGCCGACCAAGTCGGCATGGTCTTCAAAGGTACGAATGTCGTCGCGGGAAACGGTACGGCGGTCGTCACTGCGACGGGGCTTTCGACCGCTATCGGTAAGATTGCAAAGGAAGTCTCTTCTATAGATACGGAAGTACCGCTCAAGACGAATATCAGATATCTCTCGCGGGCGATAATCGCGGTCGTCGCCGGTGTCGGTCTCCTCATCTTCGTACTCGGCCTTTTTGCCGGATACCCGGTGCGCACGATGTTCGCGACCGTAGTATCGTTCGCAGTTTCTGTTATCCCCGAAGGGCTCCCCATCGTGATGACCCTCATCCTTGCCACAGGCGTGTGGCGCATGGCCAAGCGCAACGCGCTCGTGAAGCGGTTGCAGGCAGTTGAGGCTTTGGGACAAGCGCAGGTCATCGCCGTCGACAAAACGGGAACCATCACGCGCAACGAGCTCATCATCCAAGAGGTGTGGGTCGGCCAGATGTTCCGTATCGGCGGCATCGGCTATGAGCCGAAAGGCGATATCTGGCTCCGCGACAGAACGATCGATCCGGCGGAGAGCCCCGCCCTTCTGTATGCGGGGAAAATCGCGGCACTCTCGGCTTCTGCGCGGGCGCTGTATTCGGAAGAAGAAGCGCGTTGGCGTGTGACAGGGGACCCGACCGAAGCCGCGATGTTCGTTTTTGGGCAGAAGGTCGGTTTTCACAAAGACACACTCGAGCAGTCCTCACCGTTGATGGGAGAGATACCCTTCGACTACCGATTGAAGTATCACGCGACCGTACACACTCTCGAAGGAAAGAATTTTTTGACCGTCGTGGGTGCTCCCGAAGAGATCCTCGGCCTCTCGACCCATATCTGGCGCGAGGGGGTCGCGCATCCACTCGTGGGTCACGACCGGGAGGAATTTGAAAATGTAGTTAAGAGCATGTCAGGGAAAGGGCTGCGCGTTATCGCTTTTGCCGTCCACGCCACTCCACCGCACGCAGCCATCTTGCCCGAACACATCGGCGGCCTTACGCTCGTCGGGCTCTACGGCATGAAAGATGCGCTTCGCGAAGAAGTCCCCGACGCGATGCGCCGCGCCGAAGATGCCGGCATACGGGTAGTCATGATAACGGGTGATCATACGCTGACCGCGCGCTCGATCGCGAAAGAAGCAGGGATATTTCGCGAAGGCGACGCGGTCTTGACGGGGAAAGATATCGACGCTCTCTCGGATGACGCGCTTTCGGGTCAGCTCGCCCATGTTTCGGTCTTCGCGCGCGTCAACCCCGAACACAAACTGCGCATTATCCAAGCGTACAAAAAACGCGGGGAGATAGTGGCGATGACGGGGGATGGCGTCAACGATGCGCCGTCGCTTGTCGCGGCCGACCTTGGCGTCGCAATGGGGAAGCAGGGGACTGAAGTCGCCAAAGAAGCAGCCGACATCGTGCTGCTCGATGATAATTTCGGGAGCATCATCTCGGCGGTCGAAGAGGGCCGCGGTATCTATCTATCGATACAGAAAGTCATACTCTACCTCTTCTCGACGAGCGCGGGGGAGGCCGTGACGATCGTCGGGGCCCTTCTCTTGGGACTTCCACTCCCCTTGCTCGCGGCCCAGATCATCTGGCTCAATCTCGTGACTGATGGATTTCTCGATGTGGCGCTTGCCATGGAACCGCACGACAAAGGGATGCTCAAGGCGAAATTCAAGCGGCCGCCGAAGTATATGGTAGACGGCGCAATGACACGGCGAATCGTACTTGTCGCCCTCGTAATGGCTATCGGAACACTCTATCTTTTCAAAGACTATGTCGGCGACGACATGCAGAAGGCGTGGACCATCGCGCTCACGACACTCGCAGCATTCCAGTGGTTCAACGCATGGAATTGCCGCTCCGACACCCACTCGATCTTTAGCATGGACTTCTTTTCCAACACATACCTCCTTGGGGCAACTGCGATCGTTGTCGCTCTACAGTTTCTCGCCGTCTACCATCCGCTCTTGCAGCGGATCCTGCACACGGTGCCGCTTTCGTTTTCCGAGTGGGTCATGATCATCATTGTCGCTACAACCATCATCATCGCGGAAGAGATCCGCAAATTTACCTATCGATGGCGCACAGGGAATGCATAGCCTTGCCCCCACAGTAAACGCGCGGTTCGGTGTACAATCGCTACATTGCTATGGACGTATTACGAGAGTTCGGTCGATCAACCTTTTCATCGCTCAAGATCCGGAATTACCGGATCTATTTCATCGGGCAAGGCTTTTCGCACATCGGTAACTGGATGCAGACGGTCGCGATGGGTTGGCTCGTTTTGCAATTGACGGGTTCCGGTGTGCATCTGGGTGCCATGCTCGCGTTGCGTTTTGCGCCACTCTTGCTCGGAAGCCTCTTTGCGGGAATTCTCGTTGATTCGACAGAAAAGCGCCGGCTTTTGTATGTGACACAATGGATAGCCGGATTTCTTGCACTCTTGATGAGTGTGCTCATTTTTGCGGACGTCATGCAAATGTGGATCGTGTATATAGCCGCACTTCTGTTTGGTGCAGTGGACGCCGTTGACCGTCCACTACGACAAACCTTCTTACACGAAATGGTCGGCCCCGCAGAGCTTCGTAATGCGGTGACGCTCAGTTCGACAGAGGCCAATCTTGCGCGTGCACTCGGGCCGGTCTTTGCCGGTACGCTGATCGCCACAGCCGGTATCGCGTTGTGTTTTTTTGCCAACGCACTCTCGTTCGTTGCGGTCATTATCATGCTCACCTTGCTCCGCGCAGATGAATTTCATCGAGAGGTGGGGCGCATGGAAAAAAGTAACGATCTGCTCGCAGGGCTCCGCTATGCCGCCTCAGTACCGGTCATACGGAATGTTCTCATCGTCATGGCCTTCATCGGTACAATATCGTATGAATTTCACGTGTCTCTGCCTCTCTTGGCGCAGCAGACATTTCTTGGCACTGCCGCAGATTATGCCGCTCTGCTTTCCGCAATGGGTGCGGGCTCTGTCGCAGGCGGTCTCTTTGTCGCGAGCCGTCGCGAGGTAACCGCATTCGAATTCGTTTTGTCGGCTTTTTTGTTCGGTGTCGCAATGTGTGTAACTGCGATAATGCCAACGCTTGGCCTCGCGACCGTAGGAATGATATTTATAGGATTCTTTTCCATAAATCTTACATCGGTGGGTAATACCATAGTCCAACTTGAATCCCCGTCGTATATCCGCGGTCGCATCATGGCTCTCTGGACGATGGCCCTTTTCGGCTCGACCCTGATCGGTGCGCCCCTCATCGGGTTGATAGGAGAATACGCGGGGGCGCGGTGGGGTATTGCAATCGGCGGCATCGCGGCGATCCTCGGGGCTGGGTATGGAGTACGGCAACTCCTCAAACACGATCGGCTGCAGACAGTTCCTGCCGAGGTTGCACTCGTTAATGAGGAGGCGGCTGCGCAAAACGCAAAACTCTAATATACCCCGTAGTGAATTTTGACGATGGGCTCGGCCCGTGCCTTTGGCACTTCGCCAAAATCTACTACAGGGTATAATGCCCGCATGAAAATCCGATCTATTCACGCGCGCGAGATATTGGACTCGCGCGGCAATCCGACCGTTGAGGCCGATGTCATTCTCGAAGATGGCACTGTGGGACGGGCGATAGTGCCATCGGGTGCCTCGACTGGTTCGCACGAGGCGCACGAGCTGCGCGATGGTGATAAAAAACGATACGGAGGCAAGGGTGTATTGAAAGCTGTCGAGAATGTGAACAGTGAAATTGCGAAGGTCATCGTTGGCAAAGAGGCTGAAGCGCAGCGTGATATTGATAAAACACTTGCCACCCTTGATGGCACAGAGAATAAGGAGCGTCTCGGAGCAAATGCGATACTTGCGGTTTCACTCGCCGTGGCAAAGGCTGCGGCGGGTGCGAAAAAAGTTCCGCTCTTTGAATACGTCCGTTCGCTCTCGAAATCGCCGCGCGAGCCGCTTTTGCCGCTTCCGCAGTGCAACGTCATAAACGGCGGTGCGCATACCAATTGGGAGTCTACGGACATTCAGGAGTTCATGATCGCTCCCGTGGGCGCGACGTCGTTCCGCGAGGCAGTGCGTACTTTGTCCGAGATTTTTCAGGCACTCAAAAAAGTTCTCACCACAAAAGGCTATGGAACGACCGTCGGCGACGAAGGGGGATTTGCGCCCAAGGTAAAAGGAGGGAATGAGGAGGCATTTGAGCTCATCGCCGAAGCTATTGCAGCTGCCGGATACAAGCTTGGAGCTGACATCGTGTTCACGCCTGATGTTGCATCTTCCGAGCTCTATGAGAACGGCGTCTACAAGCTTCCACTCACAGGAAGAGAGTTTTCGCCCGACCAGATGGCCGCATGGTACGGCGAACTCAAGAAAAAATATCCAATTCCATCAATCGAAGATGGACTTGCGGAAGACGATTGGGACGGATGGAAAAAAATGACGACCTCGCTCGGTGCTTCGACCCAACTCGTTGGCGACGATCTTTTGGTTACAAACGTTAAATTTCTTGAGCGCGGCATCCAAGAAAAAGCTGCGAACGCAATTTTGATAAAGGTCAATCAGATAGGCACATTGAGCGAGACCATCGACGCGGTGGAAATGGCGCAGGCCGCCGGATGGGGAGTCGTGATGTCGCACCGCTCGGGGGAGACCGAGGACACGACCATCGCGCACCTTGCGGTCGGCCTCGCGACAGGTCAGATAAAGACCGGTTCCGTCTCGCGCTCCGACCGCAACGCAAAATACAACGAACTTTTGCGAATTGAAGAATATCTAGGCAAAAAAGCAGTATTTGCCGGTAATATTTTCGCGTAACCATGGCGCATCTTATTTTAGTGAGGCACGGAAAGAGCGCGTGGAACGCGACAGGACAGTGGACCGGCTGGACCGACATCGAGCTCAATGAAGACGGCATCGCGGAAGCGAAGCGTGCGGGCAAAGTGATCGCAGACATAGAAGTTCACCACGCGCATGTCTCCGATCTCAAACGTGCGAAGCAAACCCTTGACCACATCAACGAGTCACTCGGTAAAGATATCGAGACCAAAATCGATCCGGCGCTCAGGGAACGTCATTATGGGATTTATACGGGCAAGAATAAATGGCAGGTGAAAGAAGAAGTGGGGGATGCGGAGTTTCAAAAGATCCGACGGGGATGGGATCACCCCATTCCGGAAGGTGAATCTCTCAAAGATGTCTACGTCCGGGTCGTGCCATATTTTGAGAAGTATATTCTGTCGGATCTAAAAAAGGGGAAAAATACGCTCATCGTTGCACACGGGAATTCTCTGCGCGCGCTCATGAAAAAATTGGACAACATCAGCGATGCCGCCATTTGCGATCTGGAAGTGGGACTCGGAGAAGTGCATTGTTATAGTTTCGACAAGGAGGGCAGAGTTATCGGTAAAGAAATTCGCGCCTCGAATCCGAACAAAGGAAAAATCTGATGGCTCTAATGAAGAAAGATCGTCAGATAGAAAATATCATTTTTGACCTCGGAGAAGTTTTACTGACAGCTTCTCGACGATTTTATTTACGACAGCAAGCGATCTGCGAATTAAGTTGAAAGAAATTCTGCCCGATTTTGAAGTTTGACTACTTTCATTTATTCGTGTTTAATATATCCAATCTTTTCTCCAGTATCTCGCGCATCCATGATGGGCGCCCGAGAACTCTGGAGGAAAGAGAGTTCCTTCAGAAATGCGGCACACAAACACGAGGACGAATCTCATGCCGATGAAAAATCCTTCTACAGGCGAAGGTACAGTCGCCGACTCGGGACTTGTTGGAACCGATGTACACCAGCACCCCCCTCTTGCCGAACCTCCGAGGACCGGGCAAGTGGGTGGACCGATCGACCTCCGGCGCGATCCGGAAGAGGGGTTTGAAACCTCCGGTGGACCCAAAAGCATCAGTTAGGCTCATGAGCGAGCCTCCGCAACCATTACACCGCGCAGATCCCAGTCGGGTTTGCGCGGCCGTGCTTTTTGACAGTCTTTGAGGTGTGTGGTAACGTGCTCCAATGAAAGGGGTAAAAGTGCTCAAATTTGGCGGGACATCGATGGGCTCAGTCGGATCGATACGGCAGGTCATCGCTATCATCAAAAAGCCGTCGCGCGAGGCACGAACAGCTGCTGTCGTCGTTTCCGCGATGAGCGGCGTTACCGACCAACTTATCGATATCGCACGACGAGCTGCTGCCAAGGATCATTCGTATAAAAAACTCATCCGGAATATCGAGAAACGCCATATTGTCGCAATAGAAAAACTTGTCGGCAAACGCCGACGCGAGGAAGCGCTTGCCAATGTCCGCATTCTTATTGATTCGCTCGAAGGTGTCGCGCACGGGATTTTCCTTGTCCGTGAGCTCTCGGCGGGCGCGCTTGATTACATCATGAGCTACGGTGAGCGACTCTCCGCGCACCTTCTTACCGATGCGCTCAATGACCGAGGCATAAAAGCCGAGTATCTCAACGCACGCAACATCATCACGACCGACGAAAACTTCGGGAAGGCCGCCGTTGATTTCAAAACCACTAACCGTAGCGTTCGGGCGTATTTCCGAAAACACCCGCGCCTCCAGGTCGTGACAGGATTCATAGCGTCGACTGCGGGAAAAGCGACGACGACGCTCGGGCGTGGCGGCTCGGATTACTCCGCGTCTATTGTCGGAGCTGCGCTCAATGCACACGCAATCGAGATCTGGACGGACGTCTCGGGTGTGATGACCGCCGACCCCCGCAAGGTCAAAGACGCACTTCCTGTCGCGTCGATGAGCTATCTTGAGGCTGCCGAGATATCCTATTTTGGAGCCAAAGTGATACATCCACCGACGATGCGTCCTGCGATGGAGCGCACTATTCCGATTTACATCAAAAACACCTTCCAACCGGAGGCGGCGGGGACAGTTGTCGGTAAAAGATCCGTCTCTGAAACACAGATCAAGGGGATCACGTCAATAAACGACGTTGCAGTTATACAGGTTGAGGGAAACGGAATGGTGAATGTGCGCGGCGCTTCCGGCCGCCTCTTCGGCTCGCTTGCACGTGCAAATGTAAACGTCGTCATGATCACGCAGGCTTCCTCGCAGCACTCGATCTCGCTCGCGGTCTCTCGCGCGGATTCGGAGCGCGCGCGGGACGTAATAGAAGAGGAATTCGTGATCGAGCGGCACGCACATCTGGTAGACCCTGTCAGAATTGAGCACGACCTGTCCATACTCGCCATTGTCGGCGAAGGCATGAAGGAGCGGCGCGGTATTGCGGGACGGTTTTTCCAGACATTGGCCCGCAACGGCGTCAACATCGTCGCGATCGCGCAAGGATCTTCAGAATTGAATATCTCGGTCGTAGTACAAAAAAACGATGCTGTAAAAGCCCTCAACGCTGTCCACGCTGCGTTCTTCGCTCCGGAACGCAAAGTTCTCAATATCTTTTTAGTTGGTACGGGTGTTGTCGGAGGGGCGCTCTTGAATCAGATGACGCAGCTCGAAGCATCACTGGAGCGGGAACACGGCTTTGTGGTCCGCCTTGTCGGTCTGGCAAACGGGAAACTCATGGCTTTTGATGAGGAGGGAATACCCCCCTCTGGTTGGAAAAAAAGCCTCGATGCATCACAGATGCGCATGAATATTCGCGACTTCATTGAGACAATGAAAAGAATGGAGATGCCAAATAGCGTTTTTGTGGATTGTACTGCGAGCGAGAGTGTTGCGACGGAATATCTCGAAATATTGAAGGGAGGTATTTCCATTGTCACGCCGAGCAAATGCGCCAATTCCGGTTCCTATCAACGCTACTCGGCACTCAAGGCCGCTGCGGCAAAATATGGCGTGAAATTTCTCTACGAGACCAATGTCGGCGCGGGGCTTCCCGTCTTGAGCACGCTGCGCGATCTTCTGCTCTCCGGCGATAGGGTGCGCAAGATCGAGGCGGTGCTTTCGGGAACTCTGAATTACATTTTTGATGATTTTTTCGCCTCCTCCAAAGGAGGATCGTCCTCCGGAGGACAAGACGGATCCGCCTCTCCTGGAAAAGGAGTAAGGCGCTTTAGTGACATCGTACAGGACGCGCGCGCGAAGGGCTTCACAGAGCCCGATCCGAGGAACGACCTAAGCGGACTCGATGTCGCGCGCAAAATCCTGATACTGGCACGCGAGATGGGATATCCCTTGGAACTCAAAGATGTAAAAGTCGAAAGCCTTCTCACTGATCGCGCGCGGAAGGCGAAGTCTGTCGAGAAATTCTTCGAAGTGCTTCGCAAAGATGATGGGTGGTATGAGAAAAAGAAGCGCACAGCCTCCAATCGCGGAAAGGTACTGCGCTACGTCGCAATTTTCAACAAAGGCAGAGCAACGGTGTCGCTCCAAGCCGTTGATTCTTCGCACCCGTTCTATGCTCTCTACGGCAACGACAACGTCATCGCGTTTTTCACCGACCGATACAAAGCTTCGCCTCTCATCGTGCAGGGCCCCGGCGCCGGCGCCGACGTGACAGCAGCCGGAGTATTCGCCGATATTCTACGAACAGCCGTTAATGCGATATAATATTTACATGAAAGAGAAAATTCCTGTCGGCATACTTGGCGCGACCGGCATGGTCGGGCAGCAGTATATTCGCTTGCTTGGCAGTCATCCGTGGTTCCGTGTTGCCTACGTTGCCGCTTCTCCGCAATCGGCGGGCAAAAAATATGCTCAAGCTCTGAAAAGCGGGTGGCTTGTGCCGGGAGAAGTTCCGGCAGACGTTGCAGATTTGACGGTGCAGAATGTTGATGATGTACAGAATTCAGTGGGGAAATGCACGTTCGTTTTTTCGGCATTCGAAATGCCCGACAAAGAGGCGATCAAAAAGGCTGAAGATTCTTATGCCGCGGTGGGGATACCGGTCTTCTCTAATGCATCCGCACATCGATGGACGGATCAGGTACCCATGCTGATCGCCGAGGTTAATCCGCACCATCTCGATATCATTCCGGAGCAGCAAAAAGCGCGCGGGTGGAAAAAGGGTTTCATTGTCGTGAAGCCCAACTGTAGCGTCCAGAGTTATATTCCGCCGATTTTCGCGCTGATCCAGGCTGGATACGAAGTGGACAAGCTCGCTATCACAACACTGCAGTCAGTCTCCGGTGCCGGATATCCGGGAGTTCCCTCTCTTGATGTCGTAGACAATGTCGTGCCATTTATTTCCGAGGAAGAAGAGAAAAGCGAGCGTGAGCCGCTCAAGATTCTGGGCGATGTGATAGACGGGAAATTCTCCGACTACAAAGGTCTCACCATCTCGGCGCATTGCAATCGCGTGCCAGTGAGCGATGGACATCTCGCGTGCGTGAGTATCTCATTTAAGGGAGGGAAGCCTTCAATCGAAGAAATAAAGAAGATCTGGAGAAGTTTCAGCGGCGAGCCGCAAAAGCTCGATTTGCCGTTCGCCCCCAAGCAACCGATAATCTATCGCGACGAACCGAATCGCCCGCAACCCAAAAAAGACCGCGATGCCGATAAAGGGATGGCGGTCTCGGTGGGTCGCTTGCGTGAAGACAATATCTTCGACTACAAATTTGTCGCGCTCTCCCACAACACCATCCGCGGCGCTGCTGGCGGCGGTATCTTGAATGCCGAGCTTGCTCTCAAGAAGGGATACTTAGAATAAATTCCCGATTTTCATTTGAAATCGGGTTGTGTTAGTCTGCGCTTTTATGCCGAAATTGAAACGCTTGGCGGCATTGATACGACATCACATCCTGACCTCCTCGACAGTCGCGGGTTCCGGCCATCTCACCTCGTCACTTTCTGCGACTGATCTCATGGCGGTGCTTTTCTTCGCCGGTTTTTTCAAATTCGACGTCAAGAATCCCAAAAATCCCAACAATGACCGATTGATATTCTCGAAAGGCCATGCATCGCCTCTGTTCTATTCACTCTGGGCGGTGGCAGGCGGTTTCGATAAAAGGGAGCTCAACACGTTTAGAAAATTCGGTTCGCGATTGGAGGGGCATCCGACGATGGAATTTCCGTTTACCGAAGCGCCTACCGGCTCGCTCGGGCAAGGATTGTCGGTGGGCCTTGGCATGGGCCTTGCGGCCAGGCTAGACAAGCTGTCGTACAAGACGTACGTGCTTCTAGGGGATAGCGAAATGGCTGAAGGGTCTATCTGGGAAGCGATTCAGCTCGCATCGTTCTACAAGCTCGATAATCTCGTCGGCATCCTCGACGTGAACCGCTTGGGGCAAAGTAGAGAGACAATGTACGGGCACAGGATTCAGGCGTTCCAAAAGAGAATTGCGGCTTTTGGATGGGAGGTGATCGTCATCGATGGCCATTCATTTGCCGGGATCAAATCTGCATATCAAAAAGCAGGACGAGTGAAGGGAAAACCCGTGATGATCATTGCCAAGACTTTCAAAGGCAAAGGTATCTCATTGGTCGAAAACAAAGAAGGTTGGCACGGCAAGGTATTGAAGCCCGAAGAACTTTCAAAAGCGCTGTCCGAATTGGGCAAGGTCAACACCAAAGAGACGGGACAGCTCACCAAACCGCTCGTCCGCAAACCCAAGCAAATCGCATCCCGTGCTGCAGGGACTCTTTCGTACAAAAAGGATGACAAAGTCGCTACACGAAAAGCATACGGTAACGCACTTGTCCGGATACACGCAAAATATCCGCAGATGGTCGTGCTTGACGCGGAGGTCAGTAGTTCCACCTATGCCGACGGATTCAAAAATGCACATCCTGAGAAATTTTTCGAGATGTTCATTGCGGAGCAGAACATGGCTGGCACCGCGCTCGGGCTAAGCCAGCGCGGCAAAATTCCCTTCGTCTCGACATTCGCTGCGTTCTTCTCGCGTGCGTACGATCAGATACGCATGGCGCAGTACGCGATGGCAACCATCGTATTTACTGGCTCTCATGCCGGTGTCTCGATAGGTGAAGATGGGGCGTCGCAAATGGGGCTCGAGGATATCAGTATGTTCCGGAGCATTCTCGGGAGCGCGGTCCTGTACCCGTCCGACGCGGTATCGTGCGAGAAGTTAGTCGAGGAGGCACCGAAACATAAGGGGATCGTTTACATAAGAACGACGCGGAAGGAGACGCCGATTTTGTACAAGAACGATGAGAAGTTTCCGACCGGCGGCAGCAAAACACTGCGACAGAGTTCGCGCGATGCTGCAACTATCGTAGCAGCCGGTATTACACTCCATGAGGCGCTTGATGCTCACGATAAATTAAACAAAGAGGGGATTATGGTACGCGTCGTCGATCTCTATAGTGTAAAGCCGTTGGATATGAAGACGCTCAAGAAGGCAGCGAAAGAAACGCACACCATCATCACTGTCGAAGACCATCACATCGAAGGAGGCTTGGGCGAAGCGGTCGCAAGCGCACTTTCGCCTGTTGACGGTAAAGTGTATTCGCTTGCGGTGAGTAAAATGCCGCACAGTGGTAGGCCCGAGGAATTGCTGGAATACGAAGGGATCTCCGCATCGAGCATCGTGAAAAAAGTAAAAGAGGTTGTTCGAAATGCAAAGGCTAGAGCGTAATCACGCGATTTCTTCCTTAAACTTAATTAACGACATCGTAAGTCGTTATAACGACTTACGATGTCGTTATGTGCGAGAAGTCATTTCGCGCAAAAAGAAAAGTAGGTGTATGATACTTGTATGATGGACCCCGTTAGAAGCTTCGAGAAATTTCTTTCAAAACCTAATTTTACCCGCCGTATTTCAATATCTTATGGCTTCTGACGGGATGGATTGGAACCGTCTGGCGAATTTCGTTCTGCGCGCAGGGGTGGCGTTCGCGTTTCTCTATCCGCCGATCGCTGCAGTTTTCAATCCCAATGACTGGATAGGGTATTTCCCCAGCTTTATGCATGGGTACGTGCCCGATATGGTGCTTCTGCACGGCTTTGGGCTCGTAGAAGTAGTTATCGCGCTCTGGATCCTCTGGGGCAGGAATATTTTCTGGCCCTCGCTTGCCGCAACCGCCATACTTCTTGCAATAGTGATATTTGACTTTCAGGATTTTGTCGTTATCTTCCGCGATCTCTCGCTTGCCGCCGCTGCACTCTCGCTCGCGCTCTCAAACGTCCCGAAGAAGGTCATTTTCCTGCCGGCTGGCAAGTCTGTTTAGCATCTGCGTCAATAGGTAGTAGTATGGGGCGCAATGCGCTCGATGGATACGTTTATACAAAAAATCGCCAAAGAGGCGGGTGCTGCCGTTTTGAAGCGATTTGGCAAAGACGGGATCCACTACATGAAATCTGAAGGTTCGTGGGATGGGGTAACTAAGGCAGATCTTCTGTCGGAAAAGATCATTATCTCCGGTATCCATCGGGCCTATCCGGACCACGGAATTATCTCCGAAGAAAGCGGCGTTGAAAAAAAACATGCGGAATATAGATGGATTATTGATCCGATAGATGGGACGTCAAATTTTGTAAACGGGATCCCGTTTTTTGGCGTTTTAATTGCTCTTGCTCACAAGAAAAAGGTTATCTTATCTGCAGTGTATTTGCCGGCGACCAAAGAATTGTTCTTCGCGAAGAGGGGGAAAGGCGCTTATCGCAATGGTAAGCGCATCCGCTGCTCGAACAAAAAAGACTGGAAGAGTTCTCTAGGATGCGTACCAGCCATTCTTGATGATAGAACCGTCGTCTTTTTTAAAGGATTCATGGATCAAGCGAAGGGTAAAGGTTTGGTTATCAACAATTTCGGCAGCGCCAATGGTGTTTACGTTGCGTTAGGGCGAAGGGATTGGTGCGTATCGATCGGTGCACATCTATGGGACTATGCTCCCGGTTTTCTCATTCTAAAAGAAGCTGGCTGCACCGTCACAGACTTGAAAGGGAAGCCCTGGCAAATGGGAGACAGGGAACTCATGGCAGCAAATCCACGTTTGCACAAGCAGCTACTAAAGTTGACGAAGGGCATCTGATCAAGAGGTATACTGGGGCATGGCACAGAAGTCCTGGCATCAGCTGTACAAGGAGCATCTCCGGCTCGCACGCATCGAGGACGAGAAGCTTAAGAAGGTGTTGGAGCTTTTAGAATCGCGCTAGCGAACAAGGTGCTTTAGTTGACAAAAGCACTGCACTTTGCTAAAGTGGCAGGATGAATTGGAATAGTAAGCAAAATAAGGCTTTAATTGAGGCGTTTTTGACGTTGAAAACCCCCGCCGAAGCGCAGCGTTTTTTGCGTGACATTCTTACGGAGAATGAGATCGAGGAGTTTGGTAAGCGTCTCCAAACCGCCCGCTTACTTACCGATAAAGTGCCGTATTCCGAAATTGAGGCACGAACGGGACTCAGTTCTACGACTGTCGCTCGCGTCGCGCGTTGGCTTCATAAAGGCACTGGAGGCTATTCTCTAGTTTTAAAGCGTCTTAAAAATTAGCGTATGCATTTCACCTACACAGCAGAGAGACAGCGAATAGCGATCCAGAAAAGCGGGCGGCTCTTTCAGGCCAGCATGGATTTTCTTGTTTCTCGTGGGCTGTCTTTCCCGAAGAACGGAAGGTCTCTCATCCACCCGAGCGACAATTTCGAGGTCGACCTTCTGTATCTGCGCGATGACGACATACCGGAATATGTAAGCCGTGGTGTTGCCGACTTTGGTATCGTCGGACAAAATGTACTCGCTGAAAAGGGCATTGAATTGCCGGTGGTCTCGAAGCTTGATTTTGGTCGCTGCAAACTGGTAATCGCAGCACCTCGGAATTCAAGGATCAAAGAACCGCGAGATCTGCAGGGTCGCAGGATCGCAACCGGATATCCAAAATTACTCTCGGATTTTCTGGCTCGAGAGGGTATTGAAGCGAGCATCGTCCCCATATCGGGCTCGGCCGAGATCACGCCGGAGTTGGATCTTGCGGATGCTATCTGCGATATTGTTCAGACCGGTGCTACTCTTGAAGCACACGACCTCGTGCCGCTTTTTACGCTCATGGAATCCCAAGCTGTGCTCATCTCAAGTCCATTTGCAAAGCAGGCTAAGGACCGATTCTTATCCGAGATTGGCATCAATTCAACCGTATGAAAATAGTATCTACAAAGAAATCTTCGCTACCGGCGATAGTAAAGTCGATAAAAAATCGACAGAGCAAAAAGGCCGATGTCGAAAGCACCGTTCGGGACATACTTAAGCGCGTACAAAGGGACGGTGATACGGCTCTCTTCGCGCTGACAAAAAAATTCGACGGCGCGAGTCTACAGACACTCAAGGTATCGAAACAAGAAATTACTGACGCCTACGCACAAGAGGATGCGAAATTCATTAAAACTCTGCGGATAGCCAAGGCAAACATTGAAAAATTCCACAAGACCACCATACGAAAAAAAGAATCGGCGGTTATTACCACCAAGGGCGTAAAGGTATGGCGGGAATTCCGGCCGATCGAACGCGTCGGTCTCTACATCCCCGGAGGCAAGGCGGCATATCCTTCTTCCGTATTGATGCTCGCGGTACCGGCTACGATCGCTGGCTGCAAAGAGATTGTTCTCTGCGTTCCTCCCGGCAAAGACGCAAAAGTCTCGAGCGCGGTGTTGGTCGCCGCTGATATTTGCGGTATCTCAAATATCTTCAAAGTTGGAGGGGCGCAGGCGATCGCTGCCATGGCCTACGGCACCGAATCCATACCGAAAGTATCGAAGATATTCGGGCCCGGCAACGCGTATGTGACGGCAGCAAAGATTCTTGTGTACGGAGAAGTTGCTATCGACATGCCTGCGGGTCCATCTGAAGTTTTGGTGGTCGCCGATGAGACAGCCAATCCCGCGTGGGTGGCTGCTGATCTGCTTTCCCAACTGGAGCACGGGGAAGATTCACAGGCAATTTTGGTGACGTTCACCGAAAAGTTCGCAAAACAAGTCCAAAGAGAAATATTGCGCCAGACGAAGGAGCTTTCCCGACGCGCAATCGTCAAAGAATCTCTCGCAAATAGCGCCATCGTTATTCTGCAAGATCTGGACCAAGCATGCGCTCTCATCAATGACTACGCACCTGAACACTTGGAGATCGTAAGCAGAAAAGAATCCGAAATACTCAAAAAGGTCAATAATGCGGGATCGGTATTTTTGGGAAGCTACTCAAGCGAACCTCTCGGCGATTACGCAACAGGCGCCAATCACACGCTGCCCACTTCCGGCTACGCGAAGATGTTTTCCCCGCTTTCCGTCGAATCCTTCGGCAAGATGATGCAGATCCAAAAGGTTTCCGCATCCGGTATCCGGAATCTGCGTCGGACGGTCGAGGTCTTGGCGGAGCGGGAGGGGCTCGATGCCCACAAGAACGCTGTCAGTATCAGATTCAAAAAAGCCCTATGATATCTTCTCTCATACGTTCAGATTTACAGAATTTCCAGCCGTACCGTTCGGCACGCAGTCTCTATGGAAAGGGGATGTTTATGGACGCGAATGAAAATAGCTTTGGCAGTGCTGTCGAGAATGGGGTTGACCAAGAGCTGAACCGGTATCCGGATCCGTATTCTACTGACCTGCGAAATGCACTCGCAAGGTTTGTTGATGTAACACCCGACACTATTTTCGTCGCAAACGGCTCCGATGAGGCTATAGACCTTCTCATCCGGCTCTTTGTGGAGCGCGATGAGGAGATTCTAATCGTGGAACCGACATACGGTGTCTACCGTGTCGCGGCGAACATTGCAGGAGTGAAGGTCGCAGGCTTCTCTCTCTCCGCCGATTTCAGTTTGGAGATGAGCAGTCTCCTTGCTCGGGTAACTCCCAAAACAAAAATGATCTTCTGTTGCTCTCCCAACAATCCCACGGGAACACTCTTGAAATCGCAGGATGTTGAAACGATCTGCAAGAGTTTCAAAGGCATCGTTGTCGTTGATGAAGCATACATTGAGTTTGCTTCGCGGGCCTCTTTTGTGAAGGTGACGAAAGAAATCGAGAATCTTGTCGTTCTGCGCACATTCTCCAAGGCATGGGGCCTCGCAGGAATACGCGTAGGCTATTGCGTTGCGAACGAAGTCGTCGTTGAATACCTCAACAAAATAAAGCCACCCTACAATCTCAACAGGATTTCTGCGAAGATCGCACTCGAGGCACTCCGTAATCCTTCAAAAATGCTTGATATGAAGGCGGCTATTCTCACAGAGCGTGCACGGCTTGCGAAAGCACTGGCTGATCTCGGGTTCACCGTGTACCCGAGCGAAGCGAACTTTCTTCTTGCACGGTATCCGGGCGTAGGGACGCCCGCAAAGCGGCTCGCAGAAGAATTCGGCATCATCATACGGGATTTCAGCACACAGCCGCTTCTTAAAGGTTGTGTGCGTATTTCGGTCGGCACGTCGGAACAAGACGACCTTTTAATAAAGTCGCTTAAAAAAATATTATGAAAAGATCTGAGAAAAAACTCACCAAGGTGGTCTTCGTAGACCGTGATGGGACTATGATATATGAGCCGCCTGACACGAAACAAGTCGACTCACTCGATCAGCTGAAAATCTTGCCGGGTACTGTTGAAGGACTCAAGAGATTAGTAACGGAGGGGTATGGGTTGGTAATGGTCACGAATCAAAACGGAATAGGTACTTCCTCGTTCCCCAAGAAAGATTTCGACGCCCCGCAAAAGCGATTTGAGGAGATTCTCGCCGAGCAGGGAATCACATTTAACGAAGTGTTGATATGTCCGCATTTTCCGAGCGATAGTTGCGCTTGTCGAAAACCGAAACTCGGATTGGTTAAGAAACTCTTGAAAGAGAAGCCGATTGATCTAAAGCGATCGTTCGTCGTAGGAGACAGAGAAACAGACATGCAGTTCGCAAAAAACATCGGCATTGCAGGATACCTGACGGAAACGAACACCGTTTTTCCTCGCATAGCAACGGTCGAGCGCGATACTAAAGAGACCAAAGTTTCTGCGCGGTGCAATCTTGACGGGCGGGGCGTATATGAAATTAATACCGGAATCAATTTCTTCAACCACATGCTCGAGCAGCTCTCGAAGCACTCACTCGTCGATCTTTCGATACAGGCGAAAGGCGACGTACATATTGATGACCACCACACGATAGAGGATGTGGGACTTGTCATCGGAGAAGTAATCAGTCGTGCGCTTAGTGAACGAAAGGGAATTCGCCGCTACGGATTTCTCCTTCCCATGGACGATACGCTCGTCGAAGTTGCGATCGATCTCGGTGGCCGTCCGTACCTCGTATTCAATTGCGATTTCAAGCGGGAGAAGGTGGGCGACTTGCCGACCGAGATGGTCGAGCACTTCTTCCGTTCTGTCGCCGAGACGCTCAAAGCAAACATTCACATCAATGTGAAGTACAGCAAGAATGAACACCACAAAATCGAAGCGATATTCAAAGCGTTTGCCAAGGCCTTGCGTATGGCGACAGAAAGAGACCCGCGTCAGAAGAATATCCTTCCTTCCACAAAAGGGGTCTTATGAACCCCGCCCCTTCGAACAGAAAGAGCGGAGTGAGCATCGCGGTGATTGATTACAACGCGGGCAACATTGCTTCCGTCGGAAATGCGCTTCGCAAGCTCGGCTTCGAGTATACGATCACTAAGGATCCAAAAGAAATTCTTGCCGCTGACAAAGTGATTTTTCCCGGACAGGGTCGGGCCGCTGCGGCTATGGATGATCTGCGCGCCTCGGGACTAGACAAGGTGATACGCGAGATAAAAAAACCGTTCCTCGGGATATGCCTCGGGCTGCAGCTTCTTTTCGAATCATCGGAGGAGGACGATGCGCAATGTCTCGGGATCATTGAGGGGCGTGTAAAAAGATTCAACGAACCTGATCTGAAAATCCCGCAAATGGGCTGGAACATCATTTCGATTGTCCAAAATGATCCGCTCATCAGCGGTATTCCCGACAAAGCCTACGTCTACTTTGCGAATTCGTACTATGGGGCGGGTGACAATTATGCACTCGCTACATCAGTCTATGGCTCGACCGAATCGGGAGCAATTATCCGCAAAGACAATTTCTACGGGACGCAATTCCACCCCGAAAAGTCCGGGGAATGGGGGATGAAAATACTGGATAATTTCTGCCGCTTATGATAATTATCCCAGCCATCGATATATTAGATGGTCAATGCGTACGCCTCAAGCGCGGCGAGTTTTCTGATAAAAAAATCTACTCTACAGATCCTGTTGCTGTTGCAAAAGAATGGGAGCGTCAGGGTGCCCAAATGTTGCACATCGTGGATCTTGACGGTGCGAAAACCGGCGTTCCAAGGAATACTGAAGTTATCCGAAAGATCGCGCAGACAGTAAGAATTCCAATCGAAGTCGGTGGCGGCATACGAAGCGGGAAAATTGCCCGCGAATATCTCGAATTCGCCAGGCGCATCGTGCTCGGCACGAAGGCGCTCGAAGATCCGCTTCTCATCAAAAATCTTGTGAAGGACTTCGGCAGTGAGCGTATCGTCGTCGCACTCGAATTGAAAGATGGAAAGCTGACAGTGGAGGGTTGGCAAAAGACCAGCGCAAAAGACTATAAAGAGTTCGCTGCAGAACTAAAAAAAATCGGCGTTAAAAATATTCTTTTCACCGATGTGCAGCGCGATGGCACGCTTACGGAGCCCAATTACGATATAGCTCTAGCTCTCGCGGTCGCGGGAGCTAGAGTGATATCCTCCGGCGGCGTCTCGAGTACAGAAGCTATCCGGAAATTGAAAGATCTGGGTGTCGACGCTGCGATCGTCGGTACCGCGCTCTATGAGGGGACGCTTACGCTCGCTGACGCGCTCAAAGCCGCGGGATCTTCGCAGCTGACCAAGCGCATTATTCCGTGTCTCGACGTCACAGGTGGCAAAGTCGTCAAAGGAGTTTCATTCGAGAACCTGCAAATAGTGGGCGATCCCGTTGCGCTTGGTAAAAAATATTCCGACGAAGGGGCCGACGAGCTCGTATTTCTCGATATCAGCGCGTCAAAAGACGAACGGGAGACGCTCTACGACGTCGTCGCTGCGGTCGCGCGTGAAGTTTTCATTCCATTTACCGTCGGCGGCGGTATCGGAAGCGTCGATCAGATGCGGAAACTCCTGCAGCTTGGAGCTGATAAGATTTCCATCAATACAGCTGCAATAAAAAATCCGGCGTTGATCACAGAAGCGTCGCGGGCCTTTGGCGAGCAATGTGTTGTCGTTGCGATCGATGCGAAGAAAAAAGGTGACAGCTACAAAGTGTTTTTGAAAGGCGGGACCGTGGAAACAGAGCTCGATGCTGTTCAATGGGCGAAAGAGGCCGAAAAAAAGGGAGCCGGTGAAATACTTCTCACCTCAATGGACAAAGATGGTACACGTTCGGGGTATGACATTGAGCTTTTGCGTCAGGTTTCCGATGCGGTCCGGATTCCCGTGATAGCATCGGGTGGGGCAGGCTCGATGGAGGATATGAAAGCCGCCTGCATTGAGGGGAAAGCCGATGCCGTTCTTGTCGCGAGCCTCCTGCACTATGGGGAGCTGACGATACCGCAAGTAAAGAAGTATTTATCAGAACATGGCATTGCGATGCGAATATGAAAAAACGGAACATCGATTGGAAAAAAGGAGATGGCCTCGTGCCGGCGGTTATCCAGGATGCCGACTCGAAAGCGGTCCTGATGCTCGGCTATATGAACAAGGAATCCTTTGCCAAGACCCTGAAGACAAAGAAGGTCTGGTTCTACAGTAGAAGTAAGAAGCGCCTGTGGATGAAGGGTGAGAAAAGCGGCAACGTTCTGAATTTCGTCGGCGTGAAAGTCGATTGCGACGGCGATTCGCTCCTCGTGCAGGCGACTCCCACCGGTCCCGTGTGCCACACCGGCAACGAAACCTGTTTTGAAAAAACACAGCCGCAGAAGGATCTGCAGAGTCTTTTCGCACGCATACAAAATCGCAAGAGGGAAATGCCGAAAGGCTCGTATACGGCATCGCTCTTCAAGGCTGGCCTCAATAAGATCACACTGAAAGTCGCGGAAGAATCGATGGAAGTAGTCCAAGCTGCACAAAAAGAGACGAAGCAGCGATTGAAAGAAGAGGCGACAGATCTCATCTACCACCTGTTCGCACTCCTCGTGGAGCGGGGCATTACTCTTCAAGATATCGATGCGGAAATACGGAAACGCAACGAGAAAAAGCGAGGGAAATAAAACTTGCGTTTGAGTAGATTTTCTTTAAGATACAGCCTGTATTTGTACAGAGCTCGCATTCGCGAGCTCTGCTCTTTAATGTCCGACCTAATGAGGAGAAGGATGGGCAAGAAGTCAAACAAGGCTGTTCGTGGATGCCCTTCGATCTTACGCACTCTCGAGGAGGAGTTACGTCGGCAAAAAAGGATCCCTGAAGCCGACGAACTTCGTGACTTTATAGGGCCATTGGATCCAGATCCTCTTGCGGCCGCGAGAAAGCGATGGGGCGCTCTCCTGAGACGGTTGGGAGACAAGCCATGAAAAAAAGAGGGAGCGGGCCCATACGGCAACCCGCTCCTTTACCATTTAACAGGGGCGATACGTATGGCCTTGCATTAAAACCGGAGTGTGCTACTGTCTCAATACATGCAAAACATGACTTCAAATATCGCCAGCCGACGAGCAGCTTCATTCGAGGCTGTTTAGAGGCGTTTGTTTTTTCTACGAACTTCTCCTATCGGCCTCGAAAGAGGTCGTTTTGCGTTATACTTAGCTACTAATTACACGTTATGAAAAAGATAAAAGTCGGCGTTGTGGGGGCTACCGGATACACGGGGGAAGAACTCCTGCGGATTTTGGTGCGCCATCCACACATTGAAGTCACCTACGTATCGGGCAAAGAAGACCGCGCTGAAAAAATTCAAGATGTCTTCCCCTACCTACAAGGTAAACTCGATCTGGAGTGCAATGCATTTTCGGTGGACGAAGTGATTAAGAAGACGGATCTCGTTTTTCTGTCGCTTCCGCACACCATATCAATGGACGTAGTTCCGCAGCTATTGAAAGCTGGAAAGAAAGTCATAGACGTCAGCGCGGATTATCGTCTGCAGGATGAAAAGGCGTACGAAAAATTCTACAAAGTTTCGCACAAAGACCTCCAGAATTTGAAACACGCGGTGTACGGTATTCCGGAGTTGAACAGGGCGAAGATCAAATCAGCGAAGCTTATAGCCAATCCCGGTTGCTATCCGACTGGAAGTATTCTAGGGCTCGTACCGGGCCTGAAGGCGGGCGTTTTTGCGGTTGACACTATTCAGATAGACGCCAAAAGTGGTGTGACGGGCGCTGGCCGCAAAGCTGACAAAGGACTCCAATTCTCCGAAGTCAACGAATCGGTGAAGGCGTACAAGCTCTTCGAGCACCAGCACGTGCCGGAGATTGATCAGGCGCTCACGAGCGTTGCCGGAAAAGAGGTGAGCGTTGTCTTTGTGCCGCACCTCGTTCCCATCAACAGGGGAATCTTGAGCACCATCTACGTGAAGTTAACCCCGACCGGAGCTTCGGGGCTCAAGAAAAAACTCGATACCGAAGGACTTCTCGCGATATACAAAAAGTTCTACACAAATGAGCCGTTCGTCAAAGTCTACGACGCAGGACGCCTGCCGGAGGTCAAATACGTAACCAATACCAATCTGTGCCACATTGGCCTGAAGGTAAACGAAGAGAAAGGTCTTGCGGTGATAGTGACGGCGATAGATAACCTTGGGAAAGGTGCGGCGGGCCAGGCGGTGCAGAACATGAATATATTGTGCGGCTTCGACGAAACAGAAGGCCTATGAAAATGACTAAAGGCGGTATCACAGCCCCCAAAGGCTTCACGGCCAGCGGAATGAGTGCCGGCATCAAAAAGTCCGGCAAAAAGGATCTCGTACTCATCTATTCAGAACAGGAATGTGAAGCGGCGGGACTCTTTACGACTAATAAAGTGCAGGCCTCCTGTGTTGTCATCAATAAGCAACACCTCAAAAATGGAAAAGCGCAGGCAATTATCGCCAATTCCGGCAATGCCAATTGCATGACCGGAAAAAAGGGTTTTGCAGATTCGCGCACCATGGCATCAGCCGTCGCAAAACTACTCGACTTGTCGAAGCAGGACGTGCTCGTCGCCTCGACCGGCGTCATAGGGCAGCCGCTGCCTATCAAGAAAATAGTTACGGCAGTACCCGTGCTTGTAGGCGCCTTAAAAAGATCGGGAAGTAAGGACGCCGCCCTCGGAATTTTGACGACGGATCGCACAGTGAAAGAAGTCGCCACTGAAATTATAATCGGAAAAACGAAAGTACGCATCGGTGCTATCGCAAAAGGCGCAGGGATGATCCATCCACAGATGGGTCCCCCCTCCGCACCCTCCTCCGCCAAAGGCTATGGACGGGCACAGCAAGGCTACGGCGGGGCAAAGCACGCCACGATGTTGTGTTTTGTCTCGACCGATGCGGCAATTGCGCCTACGGCGTTGCGCGTGGCGCTCAATACAGCTGTAGAGAACTCGTTCAATATGATAACCATCGACGGCGACATGTCGACCAATGACATGGTATTGCTCCTCGCGAATGGTATGGCCAAAAACAAGCTAATCACGAAAGATTCAAAAGAAGCCACTGTTTTCGGCGTTGCGCTTCAGAGCCTCTTCCTCACCCTTGCGAAGCTTATGGTACGCGACGCGGAGGGCGCTACGAAATTCATCGAGCTCGACGTTACGGGCGCGCGCAGTACAAAAGACGCGCGCAAAGTGGCGCGCTCGATCGCATCGTCCAATCTCGTCAAATGCGCACTTTTCGGCTCGGACCCGAATTGGGGGCGTATCGCGGCTGCTGCAGGCTACTCTGGCGCGCACGTCGATCCGTGGAAGATGCGCATCTATATCGGCAAAGAGCTCGTGTTAAAAAACGGTGGCCCGACGAACGTAGCTACTGCTGTGCTCGACGCGGCATTCGCCAAAAAAGATATACAGATACACGTTGATCTCGGACTCGGCAAACAGACCGCCATCGCCTACACTTGCGATCTTTCCACCAGCTACGTGAAGAAGAATTCGGCGTACCGCACATAATTGTATGGAAGACATCATCAAAAAAGCGGATGTGCTCATTGAAGCATTGCCCTACATACAGAGCTTTTACGACAAGCCGATCGTCATCAAGTACGGCGGCGCGGGTATGACCGATGCTGCAATTCGCCGCAATGTGCTCGAAGATATCGTATTTATGAGTTACGTCGGCATGTGCCCCATTTTGGTGCACGGCGGCGGCCCCACCCTTAGTAAAAAGCTCAAGGATCTCGGCGTCGGCACGAAATTCGTACAGGGTTTTCGCGTGACCGATGAGAAAACTATGCAGATTGCGGAAGAGGAATTCATGAGAATCAATACAGAGATTGTGCGTGAGATCAAATCGCTTGGCGGGAGTGCGATGTCTTTAAACGGCGACGAAGACGGCGTCATCGAAGTACAAAAGCATGGCCCCATCGACGGAGAGGACGTTGGATATGTTGGCGATATAACGAAAGTGAACGCTGATGTACTACAGAAAATGTTGGTGGGGGACATCATCCCTGTGATCCCGCCGCTTGGCTTTGGTACGAACGACGATCACGCGTACAACATCAATGCAGATCAAGTGGCCGCCGAAGTGGCTTCCGCGATCGGCGCACTGAAGCTTGTGGTGCTCACGAATGTGCAGGGAATTCTGAGGAATCTCGACAATCCCGATACGTTACTCTCGCATGTCACCCTTGCCGAAGTAGACACACTTATGAAATCGGGAGTTATTGCGGGCGGCATGATTCCGAAAGTAAAAGCCTGCATCAAAGCCTTGGAGGGTGGCGTTCCAAAGACGCACATACTGGACGCAAAAATTCCACACGCACTCTTACTGGAAATATTCACCGATAAAGGTATCGGCACGGAGATCGTATCCTCCGGAGGAGGATCCGCCTCCGGCGGAATAAACGGCGTATGAACACGAACGAGACCATAGCAATGTATGGGAAGTACGTAATGCCAACGTACACAAAATACCCGCTCGCGATCTCACGCGGCAAAGGTTCTCGTGTTTGGGATAACGAAGGAAAAGAGTATCTCGATTTTTTCCCCGGATGGGGGGTCGGTGGGCTTGGGCACAACCATTCCGTAGTTGTGAAAGCGATCAAAAAACAGGCGGGGAAGCTGATACACATCGCCAACAACTATTATCATGACGGACAAGCGCTGCTTGCGAAAGAGCTCATTAGCCAATCGTTTTCGGGAAAAGTATTTTTCTGCAATTCGGGAGCGGAGGCCAACGAAGGCGCGATAAAGCTCGCGAGAAAATTTGGTAATTCAAATAACCCACAGCGCAACGAGATCATCACCATGGGCGAATCTTTCCATGGGCGCACAATAGCGACGGCGACGGCGACGGGACAAAAAAGGATCGGTCAGGGGTTTGAGCCACTTTTGCCGGGCTTCACCACGGTTCCTTTTAATGACCTCGCCGCTCTTAAGGCCGCGATTACGCCCAAAACGGTCGCGATAATGCTGGAGCCCATCCAAGGCGAAGGAGGAGTGCGCATTGCCGACAAGACGTATCTCGCCGCCGTGCGCACACTGTGTGATGAAAAAAATATTCTTCTCATCTTCGACGAGATACAGACCGGCATGGGAAGGACCGGAGAGATGTTCTGCTACAAGAATCTCGGCGTGACGCCGGACATACTGACGCTTGCGAAATCTCTCGGCGGCGGTTTTCCGATCGGCGCGTTCATCGCGAAAGCCGAGATCGCGGACACGCTGCAGCCGGGGACGCACGGAAGCACATTCGCGGGCAGTCCGCTTGCGTGCGCTGCCGCGCTTGCGACGTTCGAGGCGATAGAGAAGGGAAAGCTTCTGGAAAAAGCCGAGCACATGGGCGCGTACCTTATGAAAAAGTTGAACGCGCTCAAGAAAAAACATGCCGTCATTCGTGAAGTGCGCGGCGTCGGACTCATGGTCGGCGTCGAGCTCACCGTCGAAGGCAAGAAGATTTACGAGGAATGCCTAAAGAGTGGTCTGCTTATCAACTGCACACAGGCAGTAGTTTTGCGCATTATGCCGCCGCTCATCGTGAAGAAAAAAGAGATCGATCAGGCGATTGCGATCCTCGATGAGGCGTTTACTCGTTGTACTTAGTAGTGCTAGACTCTAGAATTATGGACGAAAAACAGACATATCAGAAAGTCGCCTCGTATGAGGTGAAGGAGGACAAGATTGACCGCGTTTTGCTTCTATACTCGGGCGGACTGGACACTTCGGTGATGCTTAAATGGCTGCACGATCATTACGGTGCCAAGGTTACGGCTCTCACGCTCGACATCGGTCAGCAGAATGACAATCTGGAAGAGATCCGCCAGAAAGCTATTACGCTGGGAGCCGAAGAAGCGATCGTACTCGATGCGAAGAAAGAATTTGCCGAAGATTTTATCGCAAAGGGGATTAAGGCCAACGCTTCATATCAGGGCGACTACCATCTTTCGGACCCGCACGGACGCGCGATCACCGCGAAGAAAGGCGTTGAGATTGCGCAACAGAAGGGCATCAAATGCATTGCGCACGGTTCTACAGGCAAAGGCAACGATCAGGTGCGCTTCGATGGTTATATTCTCGCGCTCGACGGTACGATGAAAGTCATTGCGCCTGTGCGTGAATGGAACATGGATCGCAATGCGGAGATTGCGTATGCCGAAGAACACGGTATACAGGTCACGACTAAAAAAGATTTCCCGTATTCGGTCGATGACAACATGTGGGGTATGACGTGGGAGGGCGGGGAAGTCGAGAATCCCGCTTCGATCCCAAATGTGGAGAAATTCCTTACCACATACACAAGGCCGGAGAATGCCCCCGCAAAGTCAACCAAAGTAAAACTCTCGTTCGAAAAGGGTCTGCCGATCGCGATCGACGGTAAGAAAATGCATCTTGCCGACATCGTTCAGGAATTGAACAAGACCGGCGGCGCGCACGGCGTCGGTATTGTGTATATGCTCGAAGACCGCATCATCGGTCTCAAAGACCGCGGTGTGTATGAACAGCCGGGCGCGCACGTTATCATCGAAGCGCACAAAGCGCTCGAGCGCGGTGTCTGCACCAGAGAGTTGAACGAAATTAAATCTACGCTCGACCTCAAGTGGGGATATCTCGCGTACGGCGCAAAGTGGTACGACCCTGCGATGGATGCGATCAACGCTTTTAATGATCAGGTGAATGAGAAAGTAGAAGGCGAAGTAACGCTCGCACTCTTCAAGGGCACCGTGAACGTCGTTGCCGTTGATTCGCCCTACATGCTCGGTCATGCGTCCTTCAACGTAAAAGAGGGATATTCCTATAATGTGAACGCATCCGCAGGCTTCATTGAGGTTTACACGTTGCAGATGAAAATCGCCAACGAGATCGCGCGCAAGAATAAAAAGTCCTCCGGAGGAGGATCCGCCTCGGGCGGAAAATAGCGTATGGCAAAGCTCTGGAAAAAACAGAACAGCACGATGCATCCGGCCGTTGAGAAATACACGGCGGCGACAGACCCTATTTTCGATATAGAGTTTTTACCGTTTGATGTCGAAGCGGCTCGCGCTCACGCCAAGGGTTTGGAGAGGGTCGGCATTCTCTCAAAAGACGAGTTGGAGAGTCTTTCAGCTGGTCTCGATAAGCTCCTCAAAGATTTTGAGGCGGGAAAGATAACCATCACGCCAGCGGATGAAGATTGCTATACCGTCATCGAAAATTACTTGGTCGAGCATGTCGGCGAAGCAGGAAAGAAACTGAATACGGGCAGAAGCAGAAACGAGGTCGTCACAATGGTGCGCCTCTACATGAAGGCGAATCTCGAGGTACTACGCATGGCATGTATCAAGCTTGCGGAGCAATTCGTGGACTACGCCGAGAAATACAAAGATGTGCCGATGGTCGGATATTCACATACGCAGCAGGCGATGCTCACGAGCGTTGGCCACTACATAGCAGCTTTTGCAGAAAGTCTTCTGGATGACGCGGAGTATCTTGCAATGACTTTACGTCATATCGATAAGAGCCCGGTAGGTTCTGCCGCGGGATTCGGTACATCGATTCCCATCGATAGGGAGTTCACGGCTCGCGAGCTCGGGTTCGCCACGGTGCAACTCAATTCGCTTTATTGCCACAACTCAAGAGGGAAGTTTGAAAGCGCGTACATGGAGGCACTTGTCCAAGTCATGTTGACGCTGGGAAAATTTGCCAACGATATGATGTACTTCACCTCGCAGGAGTTCGACTATTTCGCCATCAACGACTCACTCATTACGGGCTCGAGTATCATGCCGCACAAACGCAATCTCGATGCGATGGAAATTCTGCGCGGACAGGTGTCGGTCGTCATCGGCCATGGACTCATCGTCAAGGAAGTCACCAAAAATCTTCTCTCTGGGTACAACAGAGAAGGACAGCTTATGAAAAAGCCCCTCGTGGAGAGCACTGGCATCGTCGCCGACTCCATCGAGATAGTAGGCGTCGTGCTGCAGGGTCTCACTCCGAAGCAGGAGAACATGAAGGCACGCATCAATCCGGGCATCTTTACCGCTGATATTGCAAGCGAACTCGTCATCAAAGAGGGAATACCGTTCCGCGACGCTTACAAAAAAGCCGCAGATATGAATACAGGCGACGTTGATCTCAATAAAAACATCGAGTCGAAAAAGAGCCTTGGTGCGCCGGGTAATCTCTCACTCGAAACTTACCGCGAGCGCATAAAGAAGGCTCTATGAGGCATCTTATTTCACTCAAGGAGCAGAGCGCGGATGACATTCGTGAGATTTTGGATATCGCTGCACGGCTCAAGAAAAAATACAAGGCAGGGGAGATAACGGATCTTTTGCCCAACAAGACGCTCATCATGCTCTTCCAAAAAAATTCAACGCGTACCCGCCTTTCATTTGAAGCGGGGATGACCGAGCTCGGTGGTCACGCTATCTTTCTTGCCACAGCGCATGCACAGCTGCCGCTTGCCGATTTTCGCGACGAGATACAGGCGATGATGCGTTTCGGCGACGTACTCATGATGCGTGCGATGCGCGCGGAGGATGTGCAGACCGCCGCATCCTTCAATCGCATTCCGGTCATTGACGCATGTAGCGAGAAATATCATCCATGCCAAGCACTCGGCGACATCCTGACAATGGCCGAATACTCCGATGGGTTGGACAACGTCAAAAAAATTGCGTGGCTGGGGATCGAAAACAACGTATCAAATACGCTAAAACTCGCATGCGCAAAGCTCGGTATAGAAGTCGTACTCGCTTCGCCTGAAGTGCATCCGGCGAGCGTGGATGAGGAATTGAATTCGCAGGCCGACGCAACGGGCAGGGTAAAGCGTGTGCAGGACCCCGCGGAGGCGGTCAAGGGTGCAGACTACGTGCATACCGATACGTGGCTTGATGCCGAATATTTCACGGTCGGGAAACCGAGACCGGAATTTGCGGAGGAATTTGAGCGCCGTAAAAAAGTTTTTATGCCCTATCAAGTTAATGCGAAGCTTATTGATACATATGCGCCTAAAGCCCGCATCATGCATTGCATGCCGATGCACGTGGGGTATGAAATCACCCGCGATGCCATCGACCACCCGAATTCGGTCATTTTCGATCAGGCCGAAAACCGCAAGCACGTCCAAAAGGCGATACTTTTGTGGTTGCTCGAGAAGGCGGTTTGAAGCCCCATTTTGTTCATCAGGCATGCTATAATGCCTGCTTCGATATGCCACAACCCCCGACAGTAAACTTCCGTCTAGTTTTGCGAAATCATCGAGACGGAATGGCAACAGCTATTTCCCCAAATTGCGTAACGGTATGAACAGGCCTTCTCCGCGGCAAAACGAGATAGAGACGGAAGTTACTACGGGGCACGTCGGAGAAAAATGCGCGGTTTTCGGGGTCTACGGAAAAGGACTCGATGTCGCGCGACTCTCCTTCTTCGGTCTCTTCGCGCTCCAGCATCGCGGACAGGAATCATCCGGCATCGCGACAGCTGATGGCGATACTATTACGCTGCACAAGGGAATGGGGCTCGTCTCGCAAGTATTCAATGATGAGCTCATCGGAGGCCTGAAGGGCCACGTCGCGGTCGCGCATAACCGGTATTCGACGACCGGCGGCTCCAAGGTGAAGCACGCCCAGCCCATGCTTGCCGCGGGTGCTTCGTCTTTGCAGAAGCTTTCCTACGAAGATCCACACCCGAGCCTCAACGATTCGGTATCGCTGTGTTCCGGCTCCGACGACGGAGCGATCGCACTGGTCCACAACGGCAACCTTCCGACCACGACCGAACTTGCTCAATTTCTCCGCTCGAAAGGCGTTGACCCGTCGGAATTTTCCGATTCCCGCATGATGGTCGAAGCTATCGCAGCGCGTATGCGTGAGGGAGTGGAATTGAGCGGCGCGATCAAGGATGTGTACCCGCTTTTTACCGGCGCGTTTTCTCTTTTGATCATGTCGAAGGATACGCTCGTTGCGGTGCGTGATCGTTGCGGCATCCGCCCGCTCGCCCTTGCCAAATTGAACGGCGGATACGTGATCGCATCGGAAACGTGCGCGCTCCCGCCCATTGGCGCCGATTTTGAGCGCGAAATAAATCCCGGCGAGATGGTCGTGATCGATGAGAAGGGTGTGCGCAGCGAGCAGGTCGTGCCACCTGACCCCAAGCTCGATATTTTCGAATTCGTCTATTTTGCGCGGCCCGATAGCCAGCTTTTGGGAAAATCGGTCTACGATGTGCGCAAGAATTTCGGCACACAACTTGCAAAAGAGTATCCGGTAGAAGCTGATGTCGTGATCCCCGTGCCGGAGACGGCGATCCCCTCGGCGATAGGCTATGCGCAAGCGCTCGGCATTCCGTTTGAAATGGGTCTCGTGAAAAATCGCTATATCCACCGCACATTCATCACGCCCGAGCAGCACGTGCGCGAGCAGGGTGTAAAGGCGAAGCTGACGCCGCTCCCCGAGGTGATCCGCGGCAAGCGCGTAGTCGTCTTCGACGATTCGATAGTCCGTGGGACTACATCGCAGCAGATAGTCAAAATGGTCTTCGAGGCGGGGGCAAAAGAAGTGCACTTTCTCGTCGCCTCACCTCCGGTAAAATATCCCGATTTTTACGGCATAGATACACCGAAACAAACCGAGCTTATTGCGGCCGTGAAGTCGGTAGAAGAGATCGAGAAATATCTGGGCGCCACATCGCTGCGTTTCCTTTCATACGAGGGCATGATCAAGGCCACGGGAATTTCCGAAGATCAATTCTGCACATCGTGCTTCACCGGCGTCTACCCGATAGATATCAGGGAGCGGGCAGTGGAGATCAAGAAGGTGTAAATGTAAGCAGATGTGGGATAATGCGTCTTCACGATGAGAGCCATCCCTCGAACAGCGGGAATATGGCTCTAAATCAAGACCTTAGTAAGTATTAATTATAATTCTATGAACATCATTCGTAACTCTATTGCGGCTGTGACCGCAGTTGTTCTTTCGCTCGGTTTTGCGCTTCCTGCGGCGGCGCAAGGCGCCTATGGGACCGTTGATTCTGCGACGCAAGGTACGGTCAACGTTGATAGCTCGAACAGCACGAACGCCAATGTCGGTGTTGACGTCGGCGTCGGAGTCGGCGGCAGCGCGGATTCCAACAGTGGTAGCGCACAAACGCAAGGGGAGACAAATGCGTCTGGCGCCGCCGATGTTTCTGCTACAGGAGACGTGAGCGTGGATGTAACTCCGCTCATTATTACGCGCGCCGACGTTGATTCCAATGCGGTAGAAGCAACATCAGCCTCGGCATCTTCAGTGAAGACGCAGGCGGAGCTCTCCGGATTCGTCGCAGCGCAGGTGAAAGGCGACAACAACATCTCTGCGGTTGAAGCGGCCTCGGACAGTGTCGCGGTGACCTACAAGCAGCACGCGAAGCTCTTCGGCTTCATTCCGGTCACTCTGGACGCGACTGCGACGGTGGACGCCAGCGGCAACGTGAAGATCTCGTATCCGTGGTACGCATTTCTCACGGTTACCAACCACGATGACCTGCAGGCCAGTATCCAGAGCAACGTGAATGCGCAGTTGGGAGTGAGCGGTTCTGTGAACGCTTCGGCGCAGGAATCGGCACAACTTGCTGCCGGCGAACAGGCCAGGATCGTTGCCGCCGTACAAGCGGCAATGCAGGCGCAGTTCGACGCTGATGTGAACGCTCGCGTGAATAAAGTGGACGGCATGACCCTGAAGCAATAACCTTACGCACATGTCGCAACAAAAAGCCCCTCACGGGGCTTTTGCATAACCTCAGATACATATTGCACTCCTTCACGATGAAGGAGCATGCGGATATCCAACATTAATAGGGGCGTCAAAGGTTCTCGGACAGCACAGGAATACGCGATACGGTTCGCGTATATGATCA
>Ga0209542_10003482_pt1 | contig 33667 bp, 39 predicted proteins | sample RifCSPhighO2_01_FD_184028 | JGI IMG/M metagenome (GOLD analysis project Ga0209542, IMG submission 184028) | Soil microbial communities from Rifle, Colorado - Rifle CSP2_plank highO2_0.1 (SPAdes) (version 2) | ecosystem: Environmental > Terrestrial > Deep subsurface > Rock core/Sediment ... | reverse complement strand
TGCATCCTTTGAATTCAACATGTTGCAATCTGATCATGGACCAGAGTTTGGTAAGTGGTTCGTCACACAAATACAAAAGAAACATAGATATACTAGAATTGGTAAACCAAATGACAATGCTCACATCGAGAGGTTCAATCGAACAGTGCAAGAAGAGTGTTTGGACAGAGTACCAAGAGATGTGAAGAGTTTAAACGAAGCTTTAGAAAAATACACTTGCTACTACAATCACGAAAGACTACACATGGGAATCTCACTTCGTTCGCCAATACAATTATTAACAAAACGCGTCCAAGCTATTGACTAGAATACGATCAGATTAAAAATATCATGACCGGTAACAACTAGCATCAAAATTATTAAGCATGCGAAGCCGAGAATATTTGTCCACTTAACTATGTTCGGCGATATCGATCTTCGTAGGATAGCCTCAACTCCGACGAACAAAAGCCTTCCTCCGTCAAGCGCAGGAAACGGAACAAGATTTATTATGGCCAAGTTAACGGAAATGAGTGTGACGAGAGATAGAAGGTATGCAAATCCAAGTTGGGTTGCTTCTCCCACAATCTTTGCTATGCCGATGGGCCCGCTGACCTGAGAAAGATCGGATTTAAGCATAATCGTATTCCATAGAAATATTCCAAGGCTTATGGCCGTACCTTTTGTCAGAAGATATGTAGTACGAGCGCCTTCAAGTAAAGCCAGATGGGGTGGAAGTTTCAAAATACCCATTTCGTCCAATGCAACACCTATAGAACGCGAGCCAAAAACCATATCGGCGGTAGGCGCGATAAAAATAGTAGCCGGAGGATTGTCCCCTCTCTTGTATAAAACTTGTATGTTTCGTCCAGCGCTCTCAGTAATAAGATTTTTGAAACTCTGCGGATTGAGACTTTCGTTCTGTAAAGAAGTTTTGCCCGAATTAGCAAAAACTATCAGGTCGCCCGCCAACAGTCCCGACTCTTCAGCCGGTGAACCACCTAAAACTTCCGTGACAATAAGATGTGGATTTGTGATTTGGCCATATTCAGAATATCCGGCCGAGGATGGGAGGCCGATTGAAAATCCTAGAGAAATAACCAGCCAGGCAAAAATCATATTGAAAGCAACACCGGCCACTAGGACCATAGCCTGGATAAATCTGTTTTTGTGAATGAAACTTCTAGACTTATCGGCCTCCGATAAGGATTCTACATGAGAGTTCTCGCCAAATATCTTTACAAAACCTCCGAACGGGATAAGGTTCAGGGTATATCTTGTTTCGCCCAACTTCACAGAAAAAATCCTCGGCGGAAATCCTAGGCCAAACTCGTCCACCCGTATTCCACACATTTTTGCCACAATAAAATGCCCAAATTCGTGGACTAGGACTAAAATAGCGAGAATGATGAGGAAAATGATGATTGACATATTCAATAGAAATTTTTAATTCTTAATTTTGTAATTTTTAAATAATTTCTAATGAATTAATTTTTAAACATTTGAAATTAAAATTTATTTATAAAATTAAAAATTCAAAAATTATAAAATTACTCCGTAATCTCCTTCTCTTTCTTTGCAAAATTCTCCTCAAGCATCCGCCCGGCATCGTCCAACATCTTCTGAAGTTCCGCTTTAAAACGAAACTTCTCGTCCTCAGACATCCCTCCTTCTTTTTCTTGCCTGTCGATATCCTTTATAACCCTTTCCCTCTCGGCGCGTAAAGTGACTCTGGCATCCTCCAGTTTCTGCTTAGCGATTTTTACAAGATCCGCTCGCCTATCCGAAGTCAGCCCCGGAAAAGTTACCCGCAGTCCCTTATCGTCCAGAGCAACCGAAAGCCCGAGGTCTGCGAGAACTATTGCCTTTTCTATAGCCTTGGCCACCGACATGTCCCACGGAGTAATACGCAACATCCGAGCATCTTCAATGGAAATATTGGCGAGCTCCATTACCGCCATGTCAGCGTCGTATGCCTCCACCCTAACTCCGTCCAAAATAGCCGGTGTCGCTCGTCCGGTGCGGATGGTTGTGAACTCACGCCGGAGCCAGTCTTCTGTGTCTTTAACAGACTGTTTAAATGTAGCGAAATTGTATTGCATAGTCATTACAGCATAACATATTATGCTGAATTTTCAATTTTTAATTTTGTAATTTTTAAATAATTTCTAATGAATTAATGTCTAAAAAATTAAATGTTTAGTAATAAATTTTCCAAGATTATTTTCACCGGCGCACCGCGATCGTATAGAGAGGCCCGAGCTTCCTGACAAAGTTCTAGGACTTTAGATGATTTCTCGACGCCCAATCCATACAATTCCGATTCAACTTGATTAAGAAAGGCGATAGCATCTTGTTTTGTCTTCTCTTCGTCACTTATGGCTTCCGTTATTTCTTTTACTCTAGCCAAACGCTCGACTAGCTTTAGTTCCAAAATACTTTCTAACTTTATAGACTTTTGACTTTCGCCTCCTATCACCAACATTCTAGATCGTAATGTTGGTAATAACATATCCTGCGGAGAAATTATGAAAAAATGCGTCCCAACTGTCGGTTCCTCAAATACTTTGAGTAGCGAGTTCTGTGCTTCTTGTGTAATAAAATCTGCTTGAATTATAAAAATCCTCTTACTTGGAAGCCGAGCTTCCAAGTAGGTTTCGAATGGCTTACGATTGGCACTTTCCATAATGGCACGAGCGTCGTCAATGGTCAGCGTTTTAAACTCTCCGTGCCAAAAATCCGGATTGCCGGCCGTTTTAACTCCAACCGTGTTTTCCAAAAAGTCTTTAAGTTTTTCGACCAACCCCTTTGCTTTATTCTCAACAAAAAAATAGGCGTGGTGGAGATGCTCTGAGTTTTTATATAAATCAATAAGCGACTGCATGAGTTCAGTATAACAAAACATAAAACAAAACGGCGCACCTTGTAAGGGTGCGCCCGAGTGAAACCGGCGTTAGGGGGAAGAATAAGCCAGACGAAGCACCGGCATGGCCCACGACGGTGTTGGGACGATGTAGAGAATCATAACCACCGACCCAAAACTGAGGTAGTACCGATTCTGGACCGGGTCATACCTCGCACCCTCTCTCACCAACGCCTGACCGGCCAGTTCTTCCGAAGCGAAGAGGCCGTTCGGCCTCCCGAAAAAATCAATGCTGTACATCCGCACCTCCGAGAATAATGATACTGTATTCTCTCCGAAATAGAATCTTCCCAGGAGGAATCAGCGCTTCGAAATTATCAATCGCTTGTATGTATCTAGATGTTCTAAAGCAATCCCTGTCCCCTTTGCCACACAATATAGAGGGTCTTTTGCCAAAACGGCTTTCACACCAGTCCGACGAAAAACAAGTTCGGGGAAATTGCGTAGTTGTGACGAACCGCCAGTCATTATGATTCCCTGATCAATAATATCTGACGAAAGTTCTGGTGGAGTTTCCTGCAAAACATCTTTTATTGCTTTTATCATTTCACGCAGGTCTTTCGATATCGCTTTGACTATCTCGTTTGTTTTTATTTCAACGCTTCGTGGAAGACCGGTCACAAAATCGCGACCTTTTATGGTCATTGAAAGTTCTTCATCGAGAGGAATGGCCGAGCCGATGTTTATTTTTATATCTTCCGCTGTCTTGTCGCCGATGCCGAGATTGAATGTTTTCTTTATATAGTCGGTTATAGCATAATCGATTTTATTTCCTGCGCATTTAACCGATGTTGAAGAAACGATACCGCCGAGAGAAATCACCGCCACGTCCGTCGTTCCTCCGCCGATATCAACGATCATGTGTCCCATTGCTTCGTGAATCGGAATCCCCGCGCCGATAGCGGCCAGAATCGGCTCTTTGACCACGTAGGCGTTTTTCGCGCCGGCTCGTATTGCCGCTTCTATAACCGCCCGCCGTTCGGTCGATGTCACGCCCGCAGGGACAGAAACAAGAACCTCGGGCTTTGTAAAATTCCATTTACCCAAAGCTTTATCCATGTAATATCGCAACATCGCTTCCGTAACACGATAATCAGCAATGACACCGTCTTTCATAGGACGATAAGCAATTATGTTTTCTGGAGTACGACCAATCATCTCCTTTGCTTCGATACCGATGGCCACAATACGATTGTCCTCTTCAGACACTGCCACAACGGATGGTTCATTCAGAACTATCCCGCGACCAGGAACAAAGACCAGTATATTGGCCGTACCAAGGTCGATTCCGAGCTTTTTTGAGAAAATTCCCATAATGGTATACTATAGCTGATATGCTGGATAATGCAAAAAGGGAAATCTTGAAACATAAAGAGCTTTACGCGACTATCTTGGTCGTTGTTTTAATTATTATTTCTGGTCTTGTCGGCTACAAAAAAGGCTACAGGTTCCAGAACAACTTTTTGATCGGAAAAGTTGGAACTTTATCTATAACCATACCGACAATACAGACAAATATTTTTATCGACCAAAACCGTAAAATCACAACAATGAGCGACAACCAAACGGTGAGCATCCCACTATCCCCACGCAGTCACTCGGTCATTGTTTCTCACGACGGATACTTTCCTTGGAAGAAAGACTTTACTATGCCTAGTGGCGGAAACATCGTCCTCTCCCCTATTTTTGTAACCCAAAATGCAACGGGGCAAATTATTTTGAAAAACGATCCAGAGTTTTGGGAAATCAGAAGCCGAATAATTCGCGACATCTTACCCACAAAAGAAAACCCCAGATTCTCTACAGATAATTTCGGAGCAATGTGGATTGAAGACAACGCGGTAATAGTTAAGGTACAAGAAAAAATGTTCACGGTTATCCAGCCCGACACTGTAATAAAAAACCTCTACTTTTACAAAGACAGAAGCGACACCGTAGTTTTCTCAACAAATAATTCTATATATGTAATCGAGGTTAACAAAGAAGGTACCCAGAACTTCATACCCATATACAAAGGTAAAAACCCTTACTTCATCGCCAGGGACATCGGCTTCATATATGTTCTCGATGGAGAGACTTTGATGCAGGTGATTATCTAAATAAATTTTCAATTTCTAATTTTCAATTTTCAAAGATTTGACAGTGAGCGTAAAATTGACATAATAGCCTTAGATTGCGGGATAGAAACCCCATACGAGGAGAAGTCCATGCTCACAGTAACACATGTGATCTCAGTCGTTCTGATCCTTACCGGAGTGTTCACCTGGTTCAGAATCTCCAGACGGAACATCCCGCCGGCCACACCTTATCCCGTCGGTTCGGAAATCCTCCTCGGGAAGGAACTCGTAACGATCGTGGGGCACCGGCACTCCACCAGAAACGGAGACTTCCTGTACGATGTCGAGGGCGAAACGGGTGATCAGGCGGTGGCACGACATTCAGAAATGTCGTCTATGAAAAAAGTGCGGTCGTCTGGGCAAGAGAAGCAATGGCTACACTAGACTGGAAACGGTCCGCGTGTCTGCTACGAGCGTGAGAAGCATCCCGGCACAATGGCCGCCGAGCAGGAAAACCTGCCGGCGGTTTTCCTGTTATAATGGAAAATCATGCGAATTCTTACAGTCATACCCATCAGCAAGGGCATATCCAAAGACACCCTGACCTACTTCACAAGCAAGGATGTGAGTACTGGCTCCATAGTCTCAATCCCCCTCCGAAACAAAACTATTTACGGACTGGTAACCGCAAGCAAGGTGGCTCAGGAAATAAAATCCGAACTAAAATCGCTTTCGTACAGTATAAAAAAGATAGAGAAAATAGAGGCCAGAAACTTTTTGTCAGATGGTTTTATCGAGAGCGCACAGAAAATTGCAGATTATAACGCCGGAAGTGTCGGTGCCGTTTTGTCCGCTCTTATCCCGCGGACCATACTGGAAGAAAGCGAGAAGTTGTCCTACACTCCACTGCAAACTCCAAAAAATACATTTCATGAAACCGTACTCCTACAATCGGATGATGAGGAAAGATACGCAACATACAGAAGTCTCATACGTGAAGAATTTGCCAAGAATCGAAGCGTTTTTTTCTGTCTACCAACGACCGAGGATTTATTGAACGCCAAATTAACCCTAGAAAAAGGCATAGAAAAATATACATACATGTTACATTCCGGTTTGTCGAAAAAAGAACTCGTTGGTCTTTGGCAGAACATTATAGACGAACCACACCCACTGCTTATTATCGCCACAGGTTCTTTCTTGTCTCTACCCCGTCATGATCTCGGCACTATCATATTGGAAAAAGAAAGCTCGCGCGCATACAAAATGCAGGTGAGGCCGTTCATAGATATCCGTAGTGCCGTAGAAATAATAACCAAACAATTAAGTGTTCGCCTGGTGCTGGGTGATTTATTGCTTCGTACCGAAACGCTATGGGAAGAAAAGAATGGTCGATACGCGGAACTGTCCCCCCTCAAGTTCCGCTCACTTACAACGGCTGGATGCGAACTTGTCAGCATGCGCGTACCGCAGGATATGAAGAAAAAAGAGTTCACGATATTTAGTGATAAATTGAAAGATATGATTCGTGAAGCAAAAGAAAACAACGAACACACATTTTTATTTTGTGGACGAAAAGGCCTGTACCCCGTAACTGTTTGTAGTGATTGTGGAACCGTTGTGGTGTGTAAAAATTGCAACGCCCCGGTGGTTTTGTACGGCCCTGCTTCGCGCAAGGCTACGCAGGGTAAGAGAAGCTTGTTCGTATGTAACCATTGTGGAGAGAGGCGTGATGCGGAAGAGTTGTGCGCGCATTGTGGAGGTTGGAGACTGAATCCTATGGGACTGGGTATTGATAGGGTAGTCGAAGAAATTAAATCCATGATTCCAGAAGCTAATATAGTACTCATGGACAAAGACCATGTAACTACCCATAAACAAGCGGTCAAGGCACGCGACCTTTTTTATTCCACCCCGGGCAGTGTTATGGTCGGCACAGAAATGGCCGCCACCTATCTTAATGAAAAAATAGAAAATGTGGCTGTCATTTCAATAGATTCATATTTTTCCATACCGGATTTTCAGGTGAATGAAAAAATATTCCATATTCTTTTGGGGCTGCGAGCTTTGGCAGAGAAAAATCTCCTGTTTCAGACGAGACAAGAGAATACCAAAATATTCGACTATGCTTTGCGCGGAAATCTTCTGGATTTTTATCGTGATGAAATAGAAGAGCGGGAGTCAATCGGCTATCCACCTTTTGTAACATATATAAAACTCAGTCTTGAAGGAGAAAAAAATGACATAAAAAAGGAAATGGCTAATATTGCTGACCAGATGAAACCGTACGAGGTCAATATCTTTGATGCATTCAATCCGGGCGGAAAATTAAAGTACACCATACACGGGCTTTTATCTCTCCCACACGGCAAATGGATGGATAAAATACTTTTGGATAAACTAAGAACGCTTCCACCGCATGTAGCGGTCAGAATAGACCCCGTCACGCTTTTGTGATAAATTAGGGGAAATTGAGAATAATTCTTTCTCACCATATCCTTTTTGGAGTACGCACTTTTTTTGGTAAAAAAGATGCTCGAATCCTCGCGCCGACGGGCTTCTGAGCCTCCAAAAAGGACACGGCTCAAAGAATTATTCAATTTTATTTAAATGAAAAAAATACTACAAAAAGACTCGCCCATATTACGACAGAAATCTCTGGAGGTTCCGGTGAAAGATATTAGTTCACCTAAAATCAAAAAGGTTATAAGGGAAATGAAGGAAGCGTTGAACTCCCAGGATGACGGCGTGGCTATCGCTGCTCCGCAGATTGGGTATTCCCTTCGGATATTTATCGTCTCAAAGAAGGTCTTTGAGATAAATAAAGCAGTCAAGGAAAATCCTAGGGGGATTAGTTCAACTGGTCTTGTTTTTATAAATCCGGTCATAAAAAAAGTATCGAAGGAAAAGAAAGGATTGGAAGAAGGGTGTCTGTCGGTTAGATTTTTATACGGTAAGGTTGAGAGAAGTAACAAAGCCACCATATCGGCATACAACGAGGCCGGTAAAAAATTCGAAAGGGGCGGAACGGGACTCTTGGCCCAAATATTCCAACACGAAGTGGATCACCTGAACGGAATCCTGTTTATCGACAAAGCAAAGAGTCTGGAAGAACTGCCACCTGGGCATGGTATAGATGAACCAAAAAAATAAATGTCGTCAAAAAATAATTCTAGTTGGGCATTTTTCGGCACTTCACTATTTTCCGTAACTATATTGGATGAGTTAAGAAGCGCGGGCTTTGTCCCGAATCTTTTAGTCACGGTCCCGGACAAGCCGAAAGGCAGAAAGCTAATACTGACCCCTTCGGATACAAAAATCTGGGCGGAGAAAAACGGTATTCCCGTCTTCCAACCGGAAAAATGGGACGAAGATGCGGTTTCAAAACTTTCAGATTACAGTTTTCGATTTTTTGTCGTAGCCTCGTATGGAAAAATTATTCCTCGACATATTTTGGATATTCCTAAGCACGGCGCTTTGAATGTCCACCCCTCACTCCTACCAACACTACGAGGTCCATCCCCTATAGAGAGCGCCATATTGAAAGAAAGTGGGACCGGTGTGACAATCATCAAGCTGGATAAAGAGATGGACCATGGGCCGATAATCGCCCAGGAAAAAGTACTGGTTGATGAGTGGCCTCCATACACCAAAGATCTCGAAAACAAACTGGGGATGGTCGGCGGACAAATACTGGTAAATGTAATCCCTGATTGGCTTCTCGGAAAAATAAAAGGGATCGAGCAAAATCACAGTCTTGCCACTTTTTGTAAAAAAATAGAAAAGGAAGATGGAAAAATAAATCTAGCCGACAGCCCTGAAGTAAATCTGAGAAAAATAAGAGCCTACCATATATGGCCGGGAGCTTTTTATCTCCATCAATCTGGGAAAAGAGAAATCCGTGTAATCATAAAAAGGGCACATATAGAAAACGGTGCATTGATTTTGGATAGAGTATTGCCAGAGGGTAAGAAAGAAATGGGTTACAAAGATTTCCTTAGAGGATTAAGAAATTAGTATTAATAATCATCTATTGACTGGAGAGAAAGATTTTCTGCGGTAGCTTCGGCTTTTTGCATAACATACAAAAGCACGATGGTTATTATAATGCAACCGAAGACAAAGATTACTAAAAAAGAATTGGCTTTTTGTTGCAATTTACCAATATTTATCATCTCCTTCGTTTAAAGTTAATCCTTTTTAGTATCTCTTTCATCCTAATCGCTCCCTTCTTGAATAAAGTCTTGTATTTATTTTTTCGGGAAACTATGGCTCGTTCGGCCTCATCGCGAACTATATCTATGGCAGTATATAAATCTATTTCTTCCGCAACAACATATACCTGTTTATTCCCCGGTTGGAGTATGTTTACCTCCGCCTTGAATATATCCCCCGATTTGTGATGCTTTGTAGTTCTACCTATCTCGACTTCACACAGAGTCCCATTTTTCACATTCAGAAACTTCTCCAGCGAAGATATTTTACTCGTTACATAATCCTTTATCGACGGTGTTAAGTCAAAATTTTTTGAGCGAATTTTAATTTGCATATACATACTATTATACACTGTCAAAAAAGGCCGACAAGGAATTGCATTACTTCATATTTTTGCTATTATCTCTAAGTGCATAAAAAATGCATATGTTAATTTGAAAACGGTTAGTAAGCTCCGGTGTAGCTCAGTGGTAGAGCAATCGCCTGTACCGAAAGGTTGTGCAGCTTCCTAAAGTAATTTAGGATGAAAAATGAGGTGAATTCGGGGAACCCCACAGTTTAATAGCTGAGGGCAATCCCGAGCCAAGTCCCGAGAGAAATCGAGGGAAAGGTGTAGAGACTATCTCGTAAGAGAGTAGCCGTCACGCAAGTGAGTAGGCGAAGCGCCCCACATCCCACTCAGAAATGAAGGATGATGATATAGTCCAGACCAAAGGCAACTTTGGATAAAATGTAAGCGATTGGTCGTAGGTTCGATCCCTACCGCCGGAGCTTAATAACTGTTTTGTAAGATTCAAATGACAGAACCGACACATGTAGCGGTTGACTTAGGAGTTTTTCTTATATTGATGCAGATAGGTAGTTTAAATCCGAACTACACAGATTTATCGCTTATTATTGGTTCGAATCTTGTTGATTTGGACCACTTATTCTCTCGACCTATTTACCAGCCAGGAAGAGATTCATTTAAAACCCATTTCCTCTACAAACAATGGAAAATGGTATTACTTTTATCAATACTTATGTTGTTTGTCAGGCCATTAATGTTTCTGGGCATTGGTCTGGTTCTTCACTTTTTCTTAGATTATCTGGATACAATAAAAGAGAAAATCCATCTCTAATTTAATCCTGCTCCAATTCAGAATTTGGATACCCTAAATAAAAAGTTCGTAGGGGTTATAAAACCAGTATCAACTGGAAAGCCTAGGCGTTGATCATTTGATATTTTTCGGAATGTTTAATGTATAATTAAACTCTATGAATAAACAAACCAAGTTATTCCTTGAAATAATATTCTCCATCGCTTTCGTCCTCGTCGGCACATATTTTGTATATGGACAATTGGAATTCGTAAATTCCTTTTGGAATGCGCAAAGTATTTGGAGTTCCATTTTGGCGATTGGATGGATTATTGTTTCCCTTGGATATTTTCATCAAGGTTGGCTCATTCATGAAAAAAGAAATGCCCACAATGTATCTGCCCTACTCCCAATAGCAGTATTTTTTATACAATGCATCTTATTTGTGAAAGGCATCTACTATCACGACTGGTCACTGATTTGGGGTGCTTTAGTAGTAAACTCCGGAGTGGTTTTTAGTCTATACCATATAATTAGAGCGAACAGGAAAAAATTATGATTACCCAACTCCAAAGAGAACAACTTATAAAAGAAGCCGCTCTGGCTTTGGAAAATGTTTACCCAAAAAGTTCAAAGGTTGCATATTCTGCGGCTTTATTGACCAATACGGGAAATATCTATTCGTCGTCGCAATACGGCTCAGACACATACTCTCTCACGCTACACGCAGAACAATCCGCCCTGGCTCACGCCGCGGCCCATGGCGAAGGAAATTTAGTGGCTATCGCTGTTACCAGTAACGAAAAGTTAGAAAAAGGAGAATTTACGGCACCGTGTCATATGTGCAAGCAGCTTCTTTGGGAAAGCAGTCTTCATTCCGGATTACCTATGCTTATTATTCTTGCGAACAGTTTTGGAGAAATAAAAGAAGTAAATCTTGACGACTTGATGTCTCTACCTTGGCCAACTAAAAAATCCTAAAACTTATGAAAATATATATCATCAGGCACGGACTCACTAACTATAATAAAATAGGCAGAATAAATAGCCGAGGAGTAGATGAGCCTTTGGCCCCTGAAGGAGTAGCGCAAGCGGAAGAGACATCGCAAAATATGCCGGAAGGCATCGTAAAAATATACGCATCCCCCCTACTAAGAACTAGGCAGACCGCCGATATCCTGAATAAAGACCTTGGACTGGAGATCGAGTACGCGCCCGAACTTATGGAAGTCGATTTTGGTCTGTTCACGGACAGAACTTGGGTGGAGATCGAGGAAGAGTATAAAGGGTTTCGTCGGTCTTTCACCGACCAAACATACGACTTCACCTCTCACAATGGAGAAAGTATTACGGATGTGGTGGGACGAGCAAGAAAGATGATCGAGAAGATCAAGAAAGATCATGTGAACGAGAGAGTTCTCCTCGTCACCCACGGAGGCGTCGTGCGGGCTATTCATAATATTTATAATAATGAAATATTGGGAGAAACAAAAAACGCCACGATTTACGAAATTGAGGTATAAAGAGTGGTTGTGGAAAATATTTAATCACTTATATCCTAACCACCTCCGCTTTCAAAATCATTCCAGAAGAACTCGGCTTCAGGGTACCGCTTACGGTTATAACATCCCCTACACGAATATCTGTAATAGCAACTTTTTTACCTTTAGAGTCTAGAAATATGGTACCGAAATGTCGTTTACCATAATCCGACGCGTCAGTATGAATTATCCAGCTCATCTTCGTCGCTTCCCATGAAGTACCCACAACTATAGTCGTCCCCGACACAGACTCCACTAGCCCACCTTGTAAAAAGACCATGCCGTTACTTGCTATATGAACCTCAAGAATAGATTTACTGTTAGAAACCTTAGAAACTAGAGAGGCAGGATTGGGCTCTTCCGCTTTTACGGTTTCTGCACCGGGCAGTAAATATGTAACGGTAAAAAAGAGAAGACCAACAATAAAGGTACTGACGGATACACCAAGAAAACCGGCTAGGCGAGGATTGCTTCGAAAAATTGGGAATTTTGTTATCAGATATTTCATAATAAAAGTTGTTTGATGGTTACATACTGTGACGGTGGTATGAGATAATTCTTACAAAAAAATCGTGTTTTAATATGTAACAATTTGCACTTTAGGACGGCTTAATCTTTATAACAATCATATTAAAAACTAACACTAAAAACATGTTAACAACAATCGCTATTATCCTCGTTATATTATGGCTTCTCGGTGTGGTGTCTTCGTTTACTCTTGGAGGATTCATACATATCCTTTTGGTAATAGCAGTCGTGGTAATACTCTTAAGGGTAATTCGCGGAGACAGACTCCTCTAGACCCTATTTAATCGTGTTAATATTAACTAACTTGCACTTTCTATGTATCGTGGTATTATAGTGGACGGAGAAAAGGAGACCTTATGTATCTAGACATGATAAGACTGAATCAAACGCAGGTGGTGCAACACCCCTGCGGGCCGGAGATCCGTCACAGGTACCTGACACATCTGTCAAACGGAACTACGGTGGCATTGTGGTCTGTGTCGGCAGACTCCTGTTTCGGCCCAGAGACACGAAACTATGACATCGTGGTCACCGTCCTTGAGGGTATGGGTATCGTCCTCATCGGCGACGAAGAGGAGCCGTACCACCCGGGCATGACCACCCACATCCCGGCCGGCACGAAGGCCTGCATCAAGCAAGCCGGCACGGATACGACCGTGCTACAGTGCAACTTCCCCACCCTCAGGATTGAGTAAGAGGGGTAAGTCCCCGCCCGTCAACGAACCCGCCCCTGTGCTGGTAGTCGGGGGCGGGTTTTGTTTTATATAAAACACAAAAGACCACCGATCGGAGGTCTTTTGTTTATTAAACTAAATAATAAAGCAATTTATTGAACCAGAGTCTTGAATGAACCCTCTGCGCCCAGAACCGTATTTCCTTTAACATCAGTGCTTCCAACAACATAGAAGTATGTCGTACTTGTCGCTAAGTTAGACAAAGTTAAACTGTGCCAGAATCCCATTCCACCGGAAACCTGTGTTGGAGTTTTTGTAGTATCAATCGGTGTTGTTGTACTTACCCACAATTTACTATTCGATGATTCATCTGTAACCCAAACTATATTGGCTGATATATCGGTTATTCTGAAAGCGGTGGAGAAGAGGATTTTTGGAGCGGTAGCATCAACTTCCATGATTGCTTTTGTCTTGAACTCATAAACCTTTGATCTGACTAATCTGCCATCCGTACCTTGATACTCTATGAAATAGTAGTACTTGGTACTCACCGACAAATTAGACAATGTTGTTTTGTGTTCGAGAGAGAAAACTGTCTCTTCTACAAAAGATAGACCGGTTGTCGTGCTGGTTTTTGACAAATTACTGTCTGTCGAGAAGTAAACTTTACCTTTTGTTTCTTCTTTTGTCTTCCAGTTAACTAGTGCTGTGCTCGTTCCAACTCGTTCGTTAACGGCAGAAATCCTTATGCCCGCCTTTGTGTCTGCATCGGTCTTATTGAAGAAACGGGCAAACCAACTAACCAACGATCCTCTGTTATCTTTATTTTCTTTACTGTTCGATTTTGAATTTTTCCTGTTATCACCGCCGGACTTATCATCGTCATTCGATTTTAACGACGCTTCTCCTCTGATACTGTTATTTGATCTTATACTATTATCACCTTGATTGTTTTCGGCGATTAAAGCCGTTCTTAGTGCAACCGAGACTTCCGCTCTTTCATCGTCATTTATTTTTAATAATGATGCATTAGCCATAAATGGTGACAAGGCCATGCTCATTACCGAGAAAGCCAGTATGTAAGACATATTTCTTTTAATCATAAATTTTTAAGTTAATTTTAATTGAGGTTAGGGTTATGGTTGTATTCAGAAACCCACACCTACTTTTGTTATGACGCCCTGTTTCTTTCGTTCTTACACTATTATTAACGAGAGTTTGTGGTATAGTAAGCCTTAATCAAAGATGTAATATTGGTAAGAAATAGTTACTTAAAGCGTCTAAAACTATGAAAGGCCCCGAAGAAATGTTTCTGGATACATATAACACCTATTCGGACCAAATCTTTCGGTTTGTCCTCTTTAAGTTAAGCGACAGAGAAAAAGCCAAAGATCTGACGCAAGAAACTTTCATGAAGACCTGGATCCATATTTCCAAAAATGGCAACCTGGAAAATGTAAGGGCTTTTCTCTATAAGGTAGCGAGGAATCTGGTCGTCGACGAATATAGGAGAAAAGGTAGAGTAAACATAAGGTCTTTGGATGAACTTGTGGAAGATGGCTACGATCCAAAAACGGAGGAATCCGAATCTTTGATGGATAAGATAGACGGCAGAGAGGCCTTAAAATTCATAAAACAACTGCCCCAAGCATATTCGGATATTTTATTTATGAGGTATGTGGAAGAATTGGATATTTCTGAAATAGCTTCCGCTCTCGATAAATCAACAAATGTCGTCTCTGTCAGAATAAATCGAGGTATAAAGAAACTGAAAGAAATAATAAGTAAAAAAAATATATAATTGCTCCTATGTACCGAAATCTATTTAAAAAAATAAAGAAAGAACAACTAAGTCCGAAAGAAAAAGCGGATGGGTTTTTGAAACTCCGAGAGTTTATAAAAGAAAATCCAATACGATTTACTCCGGAAATGACCGTGGCAGAGAAAAAAGGCGCACCCATAAAATCTCCTTTCTTTAATGGCTTCTTTTTTGGGCAGAGAACTTTCGTTTTGGCCGGGGCTTGTATGCTTCTACTCGTTGCTGGAGGAACGGCTATCGGCTCAAACTCTTCGTTACCCGGAGAAATTCTTTACCCCGTGAAAATATTGAACGAAAAAATGGAATCATTCTTGTCTGTGGGAACAAGGGCCCAGACCGAAGTTGAAATTCAGCATACCTTAAAAAGGCTGGATGAAGCTGAAAATCTATCAAATCAGAACAGACTCGACGAGAAAAAACAGATAGAAATTACCGATAATGTCTCATTAGGACTCCAGGAGATATCAAAAAAGGTCACAAAATTGCAGGATGACGGCAAGACAAAAGATGTCGAGGAGATAAATACCAGATTTAAAAAATCTCTGGAGGTACGCCGAGGAATAATACTAAAACTTGAAGAAGGGTGGAATGAAAAACAAAAATCTGCCTCTAGCACGAAAGAAGATGGGGAAAATTCATCGAATAAGGACTCGTCAAAAAACAGGGAGCAAATCAGAGAATCGGGAGGCGTATTGAATGTAAAAACGGAAAATCCTCTTGAATTATAAGAACCCTTACTTATCCTGAGATTCCAGTTTAACCGCCGCTTCAGGAGTTGAAACAGTTCTACCCATAAGAAAGAGTCTGATTATACCAACCGCCACAATCCAGTAAACGAGCATGGCCAAAAGTGTAGTCCACTCAAACACACTCCCTTCTATTTGGGTTCTGCTAAACACCGCGTTAAATGGAGAGGTAAAAACGGATGTGGCGCCATAAATAAAGCTTGTAAATCCGGCGCCAGCATTGGCACCGAGAAGTTTCAAGACGAATCGAAAGGCTAAGAGTATTTCCAGTAACCCCAACACATACCAAACTATTTGCGTGCCACGGTATAGAGGTTTTGTTGATGAAGAATTATATGATGATTCCATAAATTTTTGTTGTTAGAATTAATATTTAGTTTTTTGTCTTAAACGCCTGCCTTTCCCCTCGTACCGTACCCATACTGTTTTCGGCAACAAGTCGGAAATAGTAGTTAGTGCCCGAATTAAGCCCCGTAACAAATTTATCAATAGGCACAACCGCTCCCCCGGCACCCACATTAACAGGATCGGATGATTGCAATAGTACCTGCCCTAGTAATGAATTCGTGCTGTACTCAAACCAATACTTCGTATCAGCAAGATTCGGATTAACCGTACCGTGCAAGGTTGCTCCCGAAGAGGTTACCGCCGAAGCGTTACCCGTAGTGACACTCGGAACTTTTGCCGATACCGGCCCCAATGTCTTGAAATTTAATATTGAACCGTTAATCGTCCCGAATTGGTTTTGAGCATTGATCCGAAAATAATATGTCGTCAGGGGTTCAAGGGAAGAAAGGGATACGGAAGCTGATGATTTCGTATTACCGTCACCAATAGAAGAGAAAGCTGAGGTATCCCCCAATTCCACGGTCTTACCATATTCAAACCAATATTGTGTTGATGCATTATTTGGCGTAACTTCACCATTTATAATAGCCGTTGTTCTGGATATGGCGCTGGCTGGCAGGGTTTTTGTCCTTGGAGCACTCCCCACCGGAGTTGATACACCTTCCGTGGTCTCTAATGTATATTGCCCACCAACCACTCTTCCATAGCGGTTTTCCGCGACAAGTCGAAAGTAATATGTTGTGTTTTTAACAAGTCCTGTAATATATGCCGGGGCTTGGATTGAGACGAAACCGGAACCAAGCGTCTGATTTAAAGTCTTACTTCCAAGGTTATTGGTATTACCATATTCATACCAATAACTTGTAAACGCCCCCCGTGGGTTGACCGTACCATTAACAACTGCTGTTGTATCCGTTGGAGAAAATGATGAGTTAGTGACGACAATTGGCAACCCGGCTTGAGATGTCACGACCGTGTTCGTACCGGTAGTATTAGTATCGTTATTTACGGTAGTAGATGTAGTTGTGGCATTAGGAGACGGACCAACACCTCCACTAAAGCTCCAGATAGCCCACCCAACTATTGCCACCACCACGATGCCTCCAACAATCATTATTGTTTTTTCCATAATATTTATGTTATTTTTTAATTATGTATAATCCTACACACTAAGACGAGACGGAAACCGCTGTATTACAGGTGTATAATTATAATTTTGTTATAATGGAGTAATGAATCCCGTTAGAGTTTAACTGGGCTCGGAGATGTTGTAATCATACTAATGAGGTTAAATAGGCTTTAATGTACTAAAATATATAATGATAAACTCTAACGAGATGAACTATTTTTATGAAACCCCATATCTGTCGGAAATAACAGAAAAATCTCACAGTGAAACGGTTATGATTTTTAAACACTCCTCCACCTGCACCGGAAGTGTTAAATTATATAAAAAACTGGAGGAACTAATGGAGAAGGGCGATTGGAAAACTCCGGTTTATCTAGTAACGGTTCAAGTATACCCAACATTATCAAAAAACATATCCGAAATATTTGATATAAAACATGAAAGCCCGCAAATAATAGTTTTAAAATCCGGAAAAGTCTTATATGAAGCCCATCACAACCAAATAGATATAGAAAATCTTATTAATTCACGAATGTAGTTTCGGAGGATTTTTGGCCAAAAGTCGCGTATAAAATAAAAACTGGAACCCGAGACATACAGTTAGTACATTGAGGGACCAGTTTTTATTTTAGACGATGAAATTAAGCAAAAAGACCGGGAACCGATACTACATCTTTCCCACTGAGCAAGCCTTGCAGTTACCCTTGTGAGTGAAAATCTCATACAAAGCTGCCAAACCTACCAACAAATAGACAAGCTTAGCCAAACCTGGACCCAGCGCCTCTACGACATCATATCCCAGAGCATGAAGACCCCATGCCAAACCACCAACTATCAAGAGCACGAACGCAACCATGTGTAATGATTTCATACGATAAATTAATTAAGATAACTAATAACTACCCCTTTTATTATACAATATATAGTGATTTAGTCACCAGCAGCCTGTGTATTACTTTAGATCTAAAACTAGTTATTATTATCAGCTATTTTATTCTGCTGACTGAATATAACCCGCCTAATTTCATCAGGGTGACGGACGGCACTGATATAGAACTCTCGGCTGTCTTCACTGGCCGTCTGAACCTGCACATTACCGAAACCTAAGAGAGTCGGAATAAAACCGTGAACATCCAAAGTTATGTCCTGTATCTTGTCAAAATGTAGATTTGAAACCTCTCGATCGAAAATCCGGCGTTGATCTATGGCAATAATACGCTTCTCGGTTATATACCAAACATCAAGATAAAATTTCGTCCAATCGACAAAGAAAGAGGCCCATATAGACAGAAGCCAAAGTGAATAAAAAAATAAAAACGCGGCCGAATGATTTCCTGGAAAATCAATAGCAAGTATGGACGGTATGAACACCCTTATTACAGCGAATAAAATTATCGGCAGAAGAGCTACCACCAAGAGGGCCGCCCCGTAACCTACAAAAACAATCCAATGCTTGCGCACCACCATTATGACATGCTCGTCGTGATTTAAATGTAATACTTCGTATGACATAGTTTAAAAATAATTTATGGCCAAGCCGGCAACAGTAAACAAGGCTAGCGAGACTAGCACGAAAATTGTCTCCCCTATAACAACACCGGCACTGCGCATTCCGTATGACGACCAATGATACATCAAAACCGACGAGATGATCGTATAAATAACAAAGAAAAAAACCAGTATGGCCACAAAAACAGGTTTATTTATAAAGAGTGATAGGTCTATATCGGGTAAGGCTGGCAATGAAAATAATGGTGACTGCATATCTATATTATAACAATAACTATTCGTTTTTAGCAAAAGCTGAGCCAAATTATCAATAAGTGGTTTGACTTATTGTCCGAAGTTTGCTTTAATTGAGCGGTCGCCGGCACGGGCCGGTTTTTCAAATCATCAAAATTATGGAAATTAGAAATATTGCAATAATAGCCCATGTCGACCATGGAAAAACGACCCTTACGGACGCCCTTATGAGACAGACGGGCATGGTTACGGCCGAGGGTGTGACCATGGATTCTAACGCTCTTGAGCAAGAGCGGGGCATTACTATATACGCCAAAAATACATCCGTGTATTATCCCGGAAAAAACTCCGGGCGAGAAGTGACAAAAATCAACATCGTCGATACGCCGGGCCACTCCGACTTCGGTTCGGAGGTAGAGCGAGTTTTGCGCTCCATCGACACGGTGCTCCTTTTGGTTGATGCTCAAGAAGGACCAATGCCCCAAACACGATTCGTTTTGAAAAAATCTCTTGAACTCGGACTTAAGCCTATCGTCATAATAAACAAAATAGATAAACCGGCCGCTCGACCGGACGAAGTGCACGAGATGGTTTTGGAACTTTTTATGGAACTTGGGGCCAGCGATTCGCAGTTGGATTTTACGACAGTATATGCCATAGGTCGCGACGGTATAGCAAAAATGAAACTCACGGACGAATCGAAAGACCTAACTCCCCTTTTAGAAACAATACTTCGTGAAGTGCCACCGGCGACAGGGGATAAAAATCTGCCGGCAAGAATGCAATCGTTTAATCTAGCTTATGATAACTTCCTCGGTCGCCTCGCAGTCTGTCGAATGTATGAAGGCACAATAAAAGTCGGTGATGCGGTTTTCGTCAAACAACATCACGACGAAAAAGCAGCTCAAACAGTTTCCGGAAAATTAACAAAGATGTTCTCCTTTGAGGGTACCAAACGAGTAGAAATACAGGAAGCTTCTGCCGGAGATATTGTTATGATAGCCGGACTTCCTACGGTTTATATTGGAGACACTATTTGTAAGGACGAGAATGCGGAAATGTTGCCTTCTATCAATATAGATGAGCCGACTATTTCGTTGAATTTCCTTGTGAACGACTCACCTTTTGCTGGCCGTGAAGGAAAATTTGTAACGGGACGACAAATACGTGACAGACTGGAAAAAGAACTGGAAATAAACGTGGGGCTTAAGATTGATTGGAATAACAACGAGTACTTTACTGTTTATGGAAGAGGTGAATTGCACATCGCCATTCTCTGCGAAAATATGCGACGCGAAGGTTATGAACTTCAAGTCTCACAACCACAAGTTATTATAAAAGAAGAAAATGGAATCAAAACCGAGCCCTTTGAAGAAGTGACCGTAGATGTTTCGGATGAATTGGCCAGTTCGGTTATCGCAAGACTTACAGAAAGGCGCGGACTTTTGATGAATATAAAACAAAGGCATGGTCAGCAGAGAATCATTTTTGAAATACCAACAAGGGGTCTTTTAGGGTATCGTGGTCAGTTTGTGGTAGATACGAAAGGCAACGGGATTTTGTCTTCACGGTTTATAGAATTTCGAGAATATGTGGGTGATATAAAAAAGACCAGCTATGGCTCTATGGTTTCCATGACGGCAGGCAAGGTCCTGGCTTTTGCCTTAGACAACCTGCAACAGAGAGGGACATTGTATGTCGACCCGGGAGTAGAGGTATACGAAGGAATGGTTATCGGAAACACTTCAAAAGGTGAAGACCTCTTCGTAAACCCGACCAAAGGCAAACAGCTGACAAACATGAGAGCCTCCGGTTCCGACGACAAAGTCTATCTCACCGCAACAATGAAACTCGACATCGAGAAAGCCATGGAGGTCATGTCCGAAGATGAATATATAGAAATCACTCCAAAGTCGGTGAGATTGAGAAAGAAGGTACTGAAGGTTAAGTAAGAATATTAGATTTGAGAAAAGGCATTGGCCACGCGTGGAACTGCACGCGACCAATACCTTTTTCAAAAAGAGCTACCTCTTCCGGCCACCAAGTCGGCGGTAGTGACACCGCCTGCACTCTTGCCGTGGGGGTGAGATGATTTTGAGAAGCCGATGGGCCTCTCTCACTCGCCTCTCCTCTTCGGCCTTGTGCAGTTCACGAAGAGCATCGACGAGCTTCACAAGATCACCAATTCTGACTTGGTGAGCCTTGCTGTGCTCGACGAGGCAGATCGCAAACATAGGAACCCCCGCTATCTGCGCAAGGTGATCACGGCTTATGTGACCCCTCCAACTCCTCATCTCCTTTCCGAAAATGAAACATGCGCGCCTTCTTCCGCCTTTCACTACCGCCCCTACTTTCATAGCGCTCCTGGGGAACTTGGAGTGACCATTCACTCTGTCTATAATCTAATACTATATAAAGCAATATGCAAACATAGACTTATGCACAGTCTTCGGTGCTATACTCCCCCACTTTTACCCTTTTTATATGAAAAGTTGTAGCTTTTACGCCTAAACTCTCGGCCAAATCAGAAACGAACTGCCTAACATAAAACCCGCTCGAAACAGTTATGGAAATTTTATCAATTAGAAAGATGTCAAAGAGACTCTTTGACATAAGTTCCTGCCATTGTTTTATTATTTCCTCTTGCCTGAAATCACCGGAAACGGAATTTATATTTCTTACGATATATCGTAAGAGATCATCTTTTACAATCTCTCGTCGTGATACAAAATCCACGGAATGAACCTCAACCTCATGACTCGGTATTTCAATCTCATTCAATTTCCCTTCCCTAGCCCATTGAAAAAGTGGCTTACTGTCCACAGGCTTCGACGAATATGCCGGATACTTTTGTTCAAACTTACCAACAAACTTTTTTAACTCTTTTTTTAAATCTTTCCTAGACACTAAATGCTGACTACTAACCCCTACTCGACCTAAAAGGTCGAGTGTATCCGTCTCAAATCCCCATAAAATCTCAAACTCATATATTTTTGGTAACCCTAAATACTCATCCTTTTTCTTTATCTCCTCACCTGACAAAACTAAAAGTAGCCCTTCTGCCATAGGATCCAGTCGCCCGGCATATGTCATTACCACATCCGAATACTCCGGATTCTCCTTTTTGAACCTTAAAATTACCTCGTTTGGTGTCTCTCCAATATTTTTATACAGCAGATGGACACCACTATTTTTTTTCATATATTCTGTTACAATAACCCATATGTCAGATAAATCAAAACCAGAAAACAAAATCAGCACTGAACCGTATAAAGGTGTTCGAGATTTCTATCCGGAAGACATGGCTGTTCAAAATTATATTTTTGACACATGGAAAAAAGTGGCCAAAGAAGCCGGCTTTGTAGAATACTCCGCATCCATCCTTGAACCTGCCGAACTGTACAGAGCAAAAACTGGCGAGGAAATAGTAAACGAGCAAATGTTCACTTTCACGGATAAGGGTGAGCGGGAGATTGCTCTGCGTCCAGAAATGACCCCAACCTTGGCCCGAATGATTGCAGGAAAACGAAAATCTCTCAAATTCCCCCTCCGATGGTTCTCTATCCCGAATCTTTTCCGGTACGAGAGACCTCAACGAGGGCGAAAACGTGAACACTGGCAGTTGAATTGCGATATTATGGGCATAGCTGACCTCTCGGCAGAAGTAGAGACTATTTCTCTAGCTCACGCCATTATGAAAGCCTTCGGGGCGAAAGACAAGGACTTCGTGATACGAATAAACGACAGAAAACTCCTGAACGAAAAATTTGGGAACGAAAAAGCCATAAAACTTCTCGACAGAAAAGATAAAATGTCTGCTGAAGAGTTCGATCAAAAATGGAGTGAAGTATCATCGGAACCTTTTGACCCGAATATCGAACCGAACGAGACTATTAAAAAACTTATCGATGGTCTGAATAAAAAAGGGATAGCAAATGTCATCTTCGATACAACCATAACTCGTGGTTTTGACTACTACAACGGCGTAGTCTTTGAAGTTTTTGATACGGACCCAGCAAACAACCGCTCACTCTTTGGTGGCGGACGGTATGATAACCTCTTGGAGATTTTTGGCGTAGAACCAATACCGACTATCGGCTTCGGTATGGGAGATATTACTATACGAGACTTTCTCGAAACGCACGGCTTACCAACATGCGAAAAGTAGTTTTTGATATCGAAACAAAGAATATTTTTCAAGATGTCGGGTCAAACAACCCGGAGGATTTGGATATATCGGTCGTAGGAGTATACGATTACGAAACGGATAAATACCTGACCTTTTTGCAGGAAGAATTCGACAAGATGTGGTCGTTTTTCAAAAAAGCCGATGTTATAATCACATTCAACGGCGAGTACTTCGATATCCCCCTTCTGAACAAATACTACAAAAAAGCAGGCCACGGCGACCTAAAGAATATTCGCTCTCTTGATATTTTCAAAGAAGTGAAACAGACCTCCGGCAGATGGTTGAAATTGGATAAAATAGCCGAAGGGACTTTTGGTATAAATAAAGTCGGCGACGGCCTGGAAGCGGTAAAATGGTGGCGGACCGGCGAGATAGATAAAATAAAGAAATACTGCACGGAGGACGTAAAAATCACGAAGGATGTCTATGAATTCGCTCTTAAAAATAAAAAGATAATGTATAAAGAAGGACCTTTCGTTAAGGAAATAAAACTTGAAACGAAACACTGGGAGCCAATCGCGGAAGTAAAAACGCAAAGTTTGTTTTAGAGACCACTCACGTCCGCTAAATTTCTTTCTCATAATATTTTTCAGAGAGACGCGGATAAATTTTTGCTAAAATTTTCCTTGAGTTCGCTCCGTCGAGCCTCACTAGTCTCTCTTCAAAATATTATTCGACAAAATTTAGCTTAGTGGTTATTTTAAATTTTTTGTACGACTTTATTTTCTTATGAGTAACGCGAATTAGAAAATAAGAAGTGCCCTTGTGGTATTAAAAAAGGCGGAGGTTTGCAGTCCCTCCGCCTTTGCCCGTCGCCGACGCCATCTGGGTTGGGCTCTCCGGCCCGCTTCCTCACCAGTGACGCTCCGCGCCGTCTTACCTCTTTTGGCCCACCATACTTCGTACGCAGGGCCGGCGCCCGCCGATCAGCCGCCCGCCGTCGCGTCGGAGTGCGTGCCGTGGCTGTTGGCCGCCGTCGCCGCGCGCGTCGTGTGGTTGGTCGGAATCATCGTGCCGGCGCCCTTGGGCGTCGCGTTGATGTCGAAGTTATCCAGTCCGGCGCTCGCGCCGTGATCGCTCCGCATTCGTCGCATGGTCACCTCGTTGGCTCTTGGGTCGAAACAACAATCAGTAACAGAAGACTAAACTTTACCATACCCCTCTCTTGCCGTCAAGTATTTTATATTGTTAAATATGAGAATCGCAAAAATATGGCTTAAAATAACGAAAATCCGCAGGAGGGCGTTACTCCCACGGATGTCTATCTCGTCATGTACTGTTCGGTCAACCTTTGCACTGCCCTTGAGGCGTGTGTGCGTATGACCTACCGTTTACTGTCCTTGCCTCCCCATTGCCTAAACGCCGGGTGGGGGTAAAAAAATTGTAGCATATTCACTCAGAATCACCAATCAATTTTTTAAGACTTGGACCTAGATATACAAATGTTAAATAAGCAACTACCACACCGAGAATCATTCCACCTAAAATATCCGATGGATAATGAACTCCAGCCATAACCCGTGCAATGGTCATGAGAAGTGAAGCTATGAGAAACCAAATCCCCCACTTTTTGTTATAGAGATAAATAGCGAAAGAAAAAGCAAAAAAGAAACTGGCGTGTCCCGACGGAAACGAGTAAGAATTTTCCGTAAACAACGACTGTATGTCATAAGTCAGAAAAGGTCTCGGACGATGATAGAAAAGTCGGATAAACTCCTCGACTGCGTATTTTGTAAACAGAGCGGAAAAGAAGACAACCCCCGCCAGCCATATTTTTTCTCTAAAAGAAGATGATTCTCGATAAAGTAACACAAGAAATGCTATCGGTAAAACAAAAGCTAAGTAAACAGCGAAAAAAACTATCGCCTGGTCTACCACTCCATAATTCCCAACCACAGTATTAAGCATAAGAAATATGAAGACATCAAGGTTGGTAAAGAATTGCATCATATAGTAGAATGATATCATAATAACTTTATAAATTAATACTAGAATCTCATGAATATGGAAAAATTATCGGTTCCAATAGCAATCGTCATCGCCGGAATCCTCATCGCCGTAGCGCTTTATTATTCGAATATAAACCCTCCGAAACAAGTCGTGAACACCGCGCCGACTGGCACATCCGGCGACATAGAAATGCGGGCTATTACGTCGGAAGACCATATTCTAGGAAATCCTAATGCGGATATAATTATCGTCGAATATTCTGACCTTGAGTGTCCGTATTGTAAGGCCTTCCACTCAACACTGAAACAGGTCATGGCGGACTATGGTTCAAATGGTAAAGTAGCTTGGGTATACAGACACTTCCCTATTGATCAACTGCATTCCAAAGCTAGAAAAGAAGCCGAGGCTACCGAATGTGCCAACGAACTAGGTGGTAACGAAAAATTCTGGCAATATATAAATATGCTTTACGATACTACAAACTCGAACGACTCTCTCGATTTGGCCCAACTCCCAATCATCGCTAAAAACGTAGGTCTAGATGTTAAGGCTTTCAACGAGTGTCTCTCCAGCGGAAGATACTCTGCCAAAGTCGAAGCTGACTACCAAGACGCGGTCAAAGCTGGAGGAAAAGGCACCCCAAACTCGATTCTGGTCTCGAAAGACGGTACAAAAACAACGGTCCAGGGAGCACAGCCATATGCAAACTTGAAAGCAATAATCGACGCCCTACTTAAGTAGTTTTCTATAAGCACAATACTGACAATTTTTATCTTCACAAGTCTCACTCCAAAAAGCCAGAGTGGTTATTTCTTGAACTACGGTTTTTATAGTTCCTGATAGCGCCTCCAGATCTTTATCTTCTATTTCAAATTCTTCTCGGTTGTAACCCCCCGAGTCGTTTGGCTCCAAAAACTCGATAATTCCGGATACCATCTCCGTCCCGTCATATAGTTTCAAAAGCAGTTTGTAGAATTGCAATTGACGAATCAAATCTCCGTTGGAATTTCGAGTCTTACCTTCTATGTCGTTACGGGATCTTTGCTTACCTGTCTTATAATCCGTAACTATCACTTTGCCTTTTTTCAAAACTTCAACCTTGTCCAAGTTTCCGGATAGGATGACACCGTCGGATAGCTCGACGCCGTTTATTTTAAACTCTGTAATTACCGGATTGGTTAGTATGGGCCTGGACCAGTCAAACCAGCCGGAAAGAGACTTTTTACCGCGGGCCAGAGCCTCCTCTGCCTCCCTAGGCGACAATATGCCTAAAAGTCCTAAATGCCTCTCATAAGAATCAAGAAGGAATTTTAAACTCGGTTCCCTATCTTTTGCCACTCGCCACAAATCCTCAACCGCCGAGTGTATAGCAATACCATAAATCTGATGTTTTTCGGGAGAACTGGGAATACGCAGTAGGTTTCTATAAAAATACTTCCACGGACAAGATAAGTAGTTATTCAGAGCACTAACCGATAAGGGGTGTGAGTGAAATAATTCCCCAACAAAATCCTTATCTATCTTCAATACTCCCGGAGCCTTTCTTTCGGTAAATAATTTCTGCGGATTCTCCAAGAGACTTTTTTCGAACTTGGTCGTATCCACTATTTCCTTTTTATCATCCCTTATTTCCAGAATAAAAGGCGACGGCAGAACATCCCTACCGTTTTCGTCATACGAAGAGTAAGTTATACAAACTGACTTCTTGGCTCGGGTCAGGGCCACATAAAACAACCTCCTTTCGTCTTCTATTGAATTTTTCTCCATACTGACATCGCTATCGCCTTTAATATACACCGCCGGAAGGAGGGGCAGATGGTCCCTGTCACTTTTTTCACCAAAAGATGTCTCGGTGGCATTCACGATAAAAACATGCTCAAACTCCAAACCTTTCGAGCCGTGGGCTGTCATAAGACGAACGGCATTTTCGGCAACATTGTGTCTTGGGCGCTTTATAAACAATTTATGCTCCCGTAAAACATCGATGTAGTGCATAAAATCTTTAAACTCCGCGCCGGCCTTATTAGTGGCAATCCTTTTACCTTCGGTAAACAATTTTTCGATACCGAGAAAGGCTCCGGCGTCACGCGAAGAAATCATTGAATCCAAAATGCCGGACTCCCGCAATATCTTTTCCAAAAATTCCGACAGGCTCGATGTATTGGCCGACTTGGCCCATGATTTGATTTTTCCTCCCAACTCTTTTATTGCTTTATTTTCAGAATCAGAAACCAGGTCGTAAAGAGAAACTTTACTTTTTGACGATTCGGCGATAAGTCGATATGAATCCAACGGGTCGATATCGAACTCGTCTATATGTAGAACCGGAGTCAAAAACTCTCCATCGCCATAGTGGTAGACGGCATCAAAAACAGCCAGGAGTTTCCGGACAAACCTCTCCGAGAGCAGGTCCTCATCGGATTCTATGGTATATGAAACCTTGGCTCTTTCCAAAGCCTCGGCCACGACAAAAGCCTCCCTGTTGGACCGATATAATACCGCAATCTCTCTCGGCGACACGCCTCCCGTTTCGATAAGACCCTTTATTTTATCGGCCACAAAATGAATCTCGTGATTTTTATTTTTGAATTCGGCGATGCTTATCCCGGGATTATTTTTTATTCCACCTCCGGCTTTTAGTGCATTTTTTCCGGGCAAAACAGAATGAGCTCCATCCAGTATGTTCTGTCCAGAACGATAATTTGTGACTAGTTCTATTATTTTCACCTTCGGATATAACTTCTTTATATAGAAAAAATTCTGAATAGAGGCTCCTTGAAAACGAAATATTGCCTGCTTCTCATCGCCGACAATAAAAATGTTCGGGTTTTTATGAAAATCACACAAAAGCTCCATGATTTTGTTTTGGGCATTATTGGTATCTTGATGTTCATCAACCAAAATATATTGATGGTTTTCCTGAAGTTGTAGTTTCAAATCGTCGTTTGACTCCAGCGCACGCCGAACCTCCATTATCATGTCGCTCCAATCATACAGTCGTTTCTCTCTCAACACCTTTTGATACTCGGCGTATAGCAACTGTAATTCCATATTCTTCGCGATAGTTCTTTCGAGCTTCTTATAATCCCCCTTCATTTTACCCTTATGGGCTCCTTTTTCATGATATAAATCATCTTTTTTTCTGAACTTTTTTTCTTCGGTCGCTACGATTTTTTTGAACTCTTCCGGAGTTATATCTTCCCGCTTTAATTCCTCTATTTTTTTATTTATGTCACGCAGATAATGCAAAGGCTCTCCCCATGGCCGTAAAATGTCCAAAGTCAGTTTCTCGACCAATCCTTCCAAAATAGAAAGTGATTCAACTTGGGTTATGTGAGCCGAACCTATAATAGTCGGAAAATATTCCGGATAATCTTTTATTATGTTGTTACAAAACGAATGAAATGTCTCTATAACCGTCCTGTACGCCAAAGCACCTATAAGTTGAGAAAGTCTTCGGCGCATATTCCCTGCCCCGGCGTCGGTAAAAGTAAGGGCTAAAATATTTTCCGGTCGAGTATCTGTCTTTTTTAAAATATTGGCAATACGAAGCGTAAGTATCTCCGTCTTGCCCGTTCCCGGACCGGCCACAACCAAAACCGGACCGTCTATGGTATTGACGGCTTTTTTCTGCTCGGCGTTTAAGTTTTTATATCTCTCTTCAAAATTATCAGTAATCGACATGAATATAGAATAGCATTTTTTAGAAAAAGCCTCATGGCCCGGGTGTGACCCAAAAATCGGGTACACCCGGAACACGAAGCTCACTTCCCGCCAGCCATGGACTCCGGAGCGACCAGCCGCAGAACCCGATTGGCTAGAACCTCCGCCGAATCATGGCGGGACAGGAACATTACCAGACCCGCAAAGACGACCACTGCCGTCACGACAAGCCTTTTGCGCATAGCGCCTCCGTCACATACCTTACCATAACAATTTAATATATCAAAAAACTTCATGCTTCCGGTGGAAACCCAGGTCAACTGGGTCCCACCAGAGAACATGAAGCTCACTTCCCGCCGAAGCGCCGGGAGAAGCCAACCTCCCACACCGCCTCGTCCTTCCTGCCATCGCGAACGACGGAGAGCGGGTGTGAGGGCGTCACCCCAACCAGCAAACTGGTCCTGTCAGTTACCGCGACCGCGAGGCCGATGTAACCAGACAGAATGTCCGCACGGTCGTAACCGAAGGCGCCAGAGTCACGGTGGGCCGTCACCTCAAGCGACAGAGTCGTACGCGGAGCGATCTTAAAACTGCTCCGTAGACCTGCGTTGAGAATGGTCCCCTGTTTCGGACCCGTATTCTCCACCGGCTTGTACAACTCCACCCGTATGAAGGGTGAGACAACGAACCCAAGACTGACCTCCGTATTCAAGTCGAGGACGTCGCCGTCCTTGACCACGAAATATAGAAGCTCGGTTTTGTAGTTCAACCGCCCCACCTTCCCGGCGTAACCGATGGTCACGTCGATTTCCTTATCGAAATCAAGCCGGGTATTCCCCGCCGTGGATGTCCAGATGTCCGCGTAGACGCCCGACTTCCACGTCACAAAGAGATCGGACTGGACTACGGGCCCGTTGTAGAAACGGGCGCCGTTCGAGTCGTAGAAGTACACCGGTGTGTACTTAGACGTCAGCGTTGCAGTCTCCTGCGCGTTGGCCACATTGGCCATCAGACTGGCCAACAGGATGGCCGCGCCGATGATTGCCGCGATTCGGTTAATCGTCATAATGTCGAAGGCTCCTTAGGCCTTGGCCTATAGACGGAACCCGTCTGCATAGGCTTCTGGAGCCTATGATAGCATAAAGTATGCTATCTGTCAAGTATAAAATGATTTAATTTTTATATCAAAAAAGCCTCGTGCCGGCGGGGAGTCCCGAATTACGGACTCCACCAACGCGAGAGCTATTGCCTACTGAACTTGCGGGCGGAAATCGCAGTGACTAGTCCGCAGAGAATCGTGCACGATCCGGAGTAAAGCCTTTCTTCAGCGGTCCAAGAAGCTCCTCCCATTACCGACAACACATTGACGAATGTGAAGCCGACGTAAATCATGAATGGAGACTCCTCTGGCTTGCGCCATGAATCCCGGATCTGTGGTGCGCCGGCCAGAACGACGCCGGTCGTAGATAGAACCGTAGCAAGCCATGGGTTATGGAAAACCCAGACGATGACAAGCCACGCTGTAATACAGACTAGAACAAGGATTGAGATTGCTGTCTCCACCCGTGTCCAACTGTATTTACCTGATTTTAGGACACACGCGATGACGATCACGCACCCTAAAACATAGGCGAAGGGTAGCTGATAGTTACCGCTACCCTGAGCAATCATCGAGGCTCCTGCAATTGCGTCGAGAGAACCCCAGAGAATGAAAGTGGCCAGGTTTTGTGTTACCGGGCTTTTCAGAATCTGGTATCCCAACGGAAAATACAGGATGAGTGCCCTAATGACACTTACCAGCTGATAGGTGTTCATACGGGAAACTCTCTCCTTTCTGTACTATATAATAATATGAAAGAGTCTACCTGTCAAGGTTAAAAATACCCTTATTTTAAGGGTATTTTTGAGTTTTATATTCTACACAACCTCGCTCGGAAGATTTTTGGCCAAGATCGCGTATAAAATTCTCGGACGGATCGGAGCCTACCTAATGTGTAGGTGACGAGCCGGATGGGAATTTTAGACGATGAGATTGGGCAAAAAGACCCGAGCTACTAATAGTAATTGCGCAAACGGTTAATTTTGTCATGCTGACGGATCTTCTCATGAGCCTTGGCTTCGATCTGTCTGATACGCTCTCGGGTGACTCCAAACTCCTTCCCTACTTCTTCCAAAGTATGTGTCACGCCATCAACCAAACCATGTCGAAGCTCTAAAATCTTTCTCTCTTTTTCCGGTAAGTCGTTCAGAATCTCTTTTACTTGGTCGGAAACAATACGGCGCATAGATTCCTGCTCGGGAGAAAGTATTTTGTCATCAGCGAGAAAATCACCAAGCTTCGACTTTCCATCATCTTCTTCACCTATAGGACTTTCGAGAGAAAGCGTCGACTGGTCAATCTTTTCTATCGTATAGACTTTGTCTACCGGGAGATTCATCTCAGTCGCAATCTCTTCCGGCAACGGGTCTCGGCCGAGATCTTGTGAAAGTCTTCGAACAACCTGCTTGTATTTGGCAATTGTTTCCACCATGTGCACGGGAACACGGATAGTTCGTGACTGGTCAGCCAAGGCGCGAGTGATAGCTTGTCTTATCCACCAGGTAGCATATGTCGAAAACTTATATCCCTTCGTCCAGTCAAATTTATCCACAGCCTTGAAAAGCCCGAGATTCCCTTCCTGGATTAGGTCAAGTAAAGTCAGGTCCGGACTTCTGTTGGCATATTTCTTTGCTATGGAAACGACGAGACGCAAGTTTGCTCTGGCCAAAAGATTCTTCGCTTCTATATCACCTTTCTCTATTCTTTTCGCCAACTCTTTTTCCATTCCTCCGGAAATAAGCTGGTACTGACCGATTTCCTTGAGATACATCTGTATGGAATCATATGACGACTCACTACTGCTACGACCGTATGTATATTTCTTTCCAGCCAAATCTTCCGAGGGTGTTTCCAAAAGTCCACCTCCTTCCAAAATATCTATTCCGCTTACGGACAGTTTTTCGTACAATTGATCAAGGAAAATAATATCGTCCTCAACTGTTGGAAACTCTTTTAGTATCTCATCAAATGTAATATAGCCTCTTTCTTTACCTTTATGAACAAGCCGTGCCATGCCCTGGTCCTGCTTATCGGCTTTTTTCAAGGCTGGACCGGGTTTACCCTTTTTTACCGTATGCGCCGCACGAATAGCCAGAGATGACTTACTCTTCTTTTTCAAACGAACCTTTGGCATTACGAATTTCTTTGCCTTCTTTGCCTTTTTTACCAATTTCTTGGCACGTTTTCGGCGATTTTTATTCTTTTTTGATTTTTTATTTTTCATACGACTGCTTTACTTCATTTATCCTCTGCGATATTCGTTGACACTCTCCCAAATACTTTTCTATATCTTTACCGTCTTTCTTCTGCTCGGCTTTCTGGAGACTCGTCATCGCTTCCGTAAATTCTATTTTTAAATATTCTTCTTCGAGTCCCAGAAGCAGATACTCTATGTCTTTAATCAAATCCGTCTTTCCGCTGTAATAACTTTCTGTTTCGAAAAGTAGAGAATCTTTTTCCTTTTCGTGTTTTTTTCTCAGTTCCTCCACACGTTTTCCGAATATTTTATTCGCCCTCCTCTCTATGTCCTCAATGTCCATATCCTCCCTTGAACTTTTGCCCTCTTTTTGCCACATTATTATGCCCACCACTTTCCTCTCTATAGCCTCAACTCTTTTACCTGGTGGAGACTCCCCTATCTTTGATGGAATAATCGGGTTGTTGCCTCTAATTCTTTTCAAATCATCCCATAACGCTTCTTCTTTTATAAAAGTTTTCTGGGCTATACTTTTTATAAAGTGTGATTGTTCTATGGTGCTGGGAAGCTCTGCGACATATGGCAGAACATTCTTCAATATCTCCTTACCCAGCTCACGGGCCGGAATGTCCCGAGCAAGAAGAGTGTCGGTGTAAAAATCGATGATGTGTTTCGAATTTTTCAGAGCCGTCTTCAGTTTTTCCGGATCTTCCTTGGCTAAATCAGCCGGATCCTTACCTTCCGGCATAACGGCAAGTTTCAATTCCATTCCAAGAGAAAGGGCTAACTGTGAACTTCGGTTGGAGGCGGAGAATCCAGCTGAATCACCGTCGTACGACATTATAATACGATTTGAGAGTCGGCGAAGTTTTATTAAGTGATTTTCCGTGAGTGCCGTACCGGACGAAGCGACCGTATTCGTGATACCAACCTGATGCATCATGACCAAATCCATCTGGCCTTCAACTAGAATAGAATAATCTTTAAGCCGAATATCTTTTTTTGCCTTATCTGGCCCGAAAAGAATCTCCGACTTATTGAAAAGAGAAGTTTCCGGACTGTTCAGATATTTCGGTGACTTGCCATCATCCGCCAATATCCTACCGGAAAACCCAACAACCCGGCCGGAAGAATCACTTATAGGAAACATGATTCGTCCCCGAAAAGTGTCGTAATATGTATCCAGCGAACCTTCTTTCCGTTTGATTAATCCGACCGACAACATATCGCCATCCGTGATGTCACGAGACTTTAGATACTCAAACAAATCACGCCATTCTAAAGGAGCAAAACCGACCCGAAAATCTTCTATTGTCTCTGTTTTTATTCCCCGACTCTGTAAATAAGCTGAGGCCTCTTTGTTTTCTGATAATTTTTTCTGGTAGAAAAAAACCGCCTGTTCCAATACGGAGTGTAGTCTCTCTTTTTCAGTCTTTTCGCCTTTGTTGTATTGGTCAAGAGTCACCCCTGCCCTGTCGGCCAGAACCTTGAGAGAACCGATAAAGTCCAAACCCTCAAACTCCTGAACAAAGGTGAATATGTCGCCCTTTGCATGACAACCGAAACAGTAATATGAGCCACGATCGGGTGAGACAAAAAAGGACGGAGTCTTTTCGTTATGGAAAGGACACTTGCCTTTGAAGTTGGAGCCGGCCTTTTCTAGTTTTATGTACGACGAAACCAAGCTTACTATATCTATCTTTGATTTGATTTGATCAACAGATGAGGACATGATTGTGATAATTTTCAATTTTTAATTTCCAATTTTCAATCAATGACCAACGCCCC
>Ga0209542_10003479_pt1 | contig 33675 bp, 34 predicted proteins | sample RifCSPhighO2_01_FD_184028 | JGI IMG/M metagenome (GOLD analysis project Ga0209542, IMG submission 184028) | Soil microbial communities from Rifle, Colorado - Rifle CSP2_plank highO2_0.1 (SPAdes) (version 2) | ecosystem: Environmental > Terrestrial > Deep subsurface > Rock core/Sediment ... | reverse complement strand
AAATTACGACGCAGTCGTAGTTACTCTTCCTTCATTTTTCTTTGCAAAAATTACTCCTGTTTTACCAAAAGAATATAGTGATAAATTATTGAACCTAAAAGGGCTTGGAGCAATTAATTTAGTTTTAAGACTTAAAGAACAATTTTTAAAAGATGGTACTTACTGGCTTAGTATTTGCGACATCAAATCTCCTATAATGGCGGTCGTTGAGCACACAAATTTTATGGATAAAAAAAATTACAATAACGAACACATTGTTTACTTAGGAAACTATTTACCTTTTGATCACAAGTATATGAAAATGGAAAAGGATGAACTTTTAAAAATTTATGATCCGTTTCTTAGAAAAATTAATCCAGATTATCAACTTTCAATTATCAATTCTCAACTCTTTAAGGTTCCATTTGCCCAGCCCATAATTCCTGTCAACTATTCAAAAATTGTTCCGCCTTTTGAGACACCTTTTCCAAATGTTTATCTTGCAAATATGCAGCAAGTTTATCCTTGGGATAGGGGAACAAATTATGCAGTCGGACTCGGACAAAAAGTAGCAACGAAAATATCTAACGCTTGATTTGAATAATCTTTATCTTTAGAATTGAACCATGCTTTCGTTCTTTGCGGCTCTTCGCCCAACCCAATGGCTAAAGAATCTTGTTCTTTTTGCAGCGCTCGTCTTCAACGGACAACTTTTTAACGAATTTCTTATAATAAAAGTGTTATTTGGATTTCTCTCCTTCTCTCTTCTCTCCTCCGCGTCTTACCTTATCAACGACCTAAGAGATCTTCCTTACGATAGGAAACATCCTGTAAAAAAATACAGACCAATACCTTCAGGAAAGGTAACAAAAACAACTGCTTTATTGGGAATAATAATTTTTTCTTCTTTCGGATTTTTAATAGCGTACAATCTATCGCTATCCTTTTTTCTCATTGCTTCTTTTTTTCTTTTACTCCATATAGCATATAGCTTCGGGCTTAAGAAGTTTGTCTCCCTTGACATTCTCACTATTGCTCTCTCCTTCACTCTTAGGGCGTTTGCCGGTGAGGCATTGACTGGATTACACATACCCATCTGGTTGATTCTTACTGTTATCTTTCTCTCTTTATTTGTCGCTTCCTCAAAACGGCACTCAGAATTTTTTAGAACGGGGGTAAGTACTAGACCTACGCTTCTTCATTACAAAGAGCGTCTTCTTGACTTCTATACAACTACCTTTGCCACTGCGACTGTCTTAAGCTATGCATTGTTTGTATTTTTTGAGGAACCGCCGGTTTTTAACTCTTACACCCAGGAATTTTTGAGATTCGCTTTTCCAATAGCTCTTCAGCGAAAATGGCTCATTCTTACTTTTCCTTTTGTTCTCTTAGGAATTATGCGCTATGGTCAGATTATCTATGGTAAGAAAGGCGCAGAAGCACCAGAAAAACTCATCACTCAAGACATACCGCTCTTATTAATAATCATTGGCTGGGGGTTAATGATAATCTCCATTCTTTATCTCATTTAAATGAAGAGATTTCTATTCTTGTTTATTATATTTATCCTGTTTGTAGGATCTTTTCTTCGCTTCTATAAACTTGATTGGGGTGGGGGAATCTACTCTCATCCGGATGAATATCATATCGCTGCCTCTGTCTCGCAGCTCTCTTTCCCGCACCAAATGCACCCGCACTTTTTTTCCTATGGAACATTAACGATTTATTTAATCTATTTTACTCAACAAATAATAAACTTTATTTCGTCAGCTCTCAATTTTCAACTCTCAACTTTCAACTCTTTTATTCTTGGAAGGTTTTATTCGGCATTATTTTCTTCTCTAACCATAATTATTGTTTATAAAATCTGCCGGTCCTTCATGGAAAGGCGTTTTTCTTATCTTGCGGCTCTATTGGTCACACTTACTCCGGGACTTATCCAGCAGGCTCACTTTGCCACTCCGGAATCCGCTCTAACCTTTTTCTTATTTGGATCTTTGCTTTTCATCATAAAATTTCTTAAACAGAGCAGAATCTTATTTCTGGTATTAGCTTCTGTATTCTTAGGTCTTGCTTTAGGAGTAAAAGTAAGCTCTGTTGTTTTTTTACTCCCGATACTTGCGGGAACTATTGTTAAGTTTTTTAGAAAGCCTTTTCACTTAATTTTGTTTATTATTGCAAGCTTTGCTATAACTATTGCTACTTTTGCCATTGTTGCGCCTTATGTCTTTCTAGATTTTCCTGCATTTCGAAGCAATTTGGAATACGAAGGAAGTCTTGCAATTGGAAAAATTCCGGTTTTTTATACAAGACAATTTATAGATACACTTCCTGTTTTATTTCAGTTTGAGAAGATTCTGCCTTATGCACTTGGCCCGGGAATTTTACTTTTTGGCACGTTAGGATTTATCTATCTTTTGATTCTTTCAATTAAAAACAAGAACTTGAACATCTTATTAATAATAATCTCTTTTCTTTCTTTATTTATTTTGAATGCTTTTTTATTTGCAAAGTGGACTAGGTTTATCGCGCCGACATTTCCTTTTTTTGCCATATTTGCAGCCTTTTTCCTTAACAAACTCTATGCCAGAAACCGATTTGTATCAAATCTCCTTACTATTGTTTTACTGGTTGCCACTTTCTTATGGACAACTGCTTTTTTTTCTATTTATTTACGTCCTGATGTACGAATTACCGCTTCAAATTGGATTGAGAAAAACTTTCCAGAAAACTCAACCATTCTAGTTGAAGGCGGTAATATGATTGATATTCCTTTAAAAGGGAACTTTAAAAGAATAGGTTTTGACTTTTATAATTTAGAAGCGGATGCTCAAACTAGATCAAAAATAGCAACTGGACTTGAAGAGACTGACTATTTCTTAATTCAAAGCAGACGCGTTTTTATGAACCACCAAAGATTGCCAACTTTATATCCTAAAACCGCAAGCTTTTATAATTCGCTTTTTGACAACAAACTGGGGTTTGAGCAAGTTCAAGAATTTCACTCGTACCCCATGCTGGAACTTGGGAACTTTAAATTGGAAATTCCCGATGAGACAGCTGAAGAAACATGGAGTGTCTTCGACCATCCCGTGATTCGAATTTTTAAGAAAACCAAACAACTTTCAAAAGAAAACTATGAAAAACTTTTTGAAAATTAATCCATTCGGCAACCTCAGAATTAATGCTGAACAAAGTCGAAGCATTAATAAAGAAAAAATTATTTTGCTTTTAATTATCCTGCTTGGAGCATTTTTTAGGTTCTATAACCTTAACTGGGATCAGGGGTCTCACCTTCATCCGGACGAGAGGGCAATTATTATGTTTGCTTTACCGCTCCATTTTCCATCGAGCGTGTCCGAATTTCTGTCTCCACAAAGTCCTCTTAATCCGCACTTTTTTGCCTATGGCAACTTTCCGCTTTATCTTTTAAAGGGGGCTGCTGCAACCTTATCTATTTTTGATAAATCTTTTGATTCTTACGACAGGATAAATCTTCTTGGAAGAGCAATATCTGCCGTTGTAGATTTTGGCACTATTATCTTACTCTACTTTATTGGAAAGAAACTATTTAATAAAATTGTTGGAACGTTAGCGGCATTCTTCTATTCAACCTCCGTATTCCCTATTCAAGCCTCTCATTTTTATGCGGTTGATGTTGTCTTAACGTTTTTTATCTTATTGACCCTTTATCAGCTTCTCCAATTTTATGAAAAACCGAATTTGAAAAATTCCATACTTGTCGGAGTATTTTTTGGAGCATCTCTTGCCACAAAAATAAGTGCGATTCCGCTTCTTTCTGCAATTACAGCGGCAATTGCGATTGATTTTTTGCTTCTTATAGCAAAACAGCCCCACAAACCCCGTATATGGTTTCCGCATGTTCCGCGTTTCCTAAAACGGTTTATTATTGATGGGGTTGTAATTCTGGCATCTACTGCAATTATATTTTCTATTCTTCAGCCATATGCCATAATCGATTTCAATACATTCTTACGACAAAATATGGAACAGTCTCAAATGACACGCGATGCGTTCACTTTTCCATATACATTGCAATACGTTGGCAAAATTCCTTATCTTTACGAACTAAAAAATATATTCTTATGGGGGTTGGGACCAATTCTTGCAACTTTCTCTTTCCTAGGAATCTTTTATGTAACGTTCCTTATTTTCAAAAAGAATAAACAAAAAAAATGGGCGCAGGAACTTATTTTTGTAATCTTTTTTTTAAGCTATTTTGCAGTTGTTGGTAAATTCGCAGTTGGATGGATGCGCTATATGCTCCCCCTCTACCCTCTTCTATGCTTATTCGGTGCAACTTTTGTTTTAAAGGTCTTAATCTCACCCGTCAACCGTATAACTTCTAAAAAATTTTCAATTTTCAATTTTCAATTTTCAATTGGGTTATTGGTAGTATTGGTATTTATTGGTAGTATTTTATACTGGCCTTTATCCTTCATGTATATCTATACAAAACCAAACACCCGTGTTTTAGCATCAAAATGGATTTATAAAAACATTCCAGCTGATAAAACTATAGCTAGAGAGCATTGGGATGATGGGTTGCCTATCGGAGGAAATATTATTTACAAAACTTTAGAACTCCCTATTTATGGGATGACAGATCCTATTACTGAAAACGAGATTTACCAAAAGGTTCAAGAAGCAGACTATATAATAATAGCAAGCAACCGCTTATACGCTCCTCTCCAGAGGATTTCCAAAAACTGCCAAAAATGGAAACTCCCCCAAGAAAGATGTTCTCACAACGCAAGAAAATATTATGAAAAACTTTTTGGAGGAAAATTGGGATACAAGAAAGTTGCGGAGTTTGAAAATCCGCCAACAATTCCAATATTAAATATCCCAATCAACGATCAAAACGCGGACGAATCATTCACGGTCTACGACCACCCAAAGGTGATGATATTTAAGAAAAGCTTAACTATAATCAGCGATGAGTTTTAAAAACAGCATTCAAAATAGAAAGACAATTGGCTTATTTGTTGGAGTTTGTGGGTTGCTTTTAAATTTATACTCCCTTTACCTTCATGCAACAATTGATTTCATTGCGCCCACTACCGAAGCAGCGACAGCAACTTTTACATGGGTATTTAGCATTTTCCTTTTTTGTTTCGCGATCTATATATTATATCCAGAGGTAAAGGTACAAGAGGAAAAAGATAATAAATTAACAGTTAGAGAAAAAATTCTTCTTACAACAATATTGACCGTAGCGCTCATTTTACGGATTTACAAAATTGACTATCAAGGACTGTACCTTGATGAATGGTATTGGTTGACAAATGCACAAGGTATATTAGACGGGCTGATAAGAAGCCCTTTTGGATTTATCGGAGATCAACCCTCAAATATGCCAGCATACGTGGTTTCCCTCTTTCTCATCGTCACGAATAACGCTTTTCTTGCGGTAAGACTCCCAGGAGTTTTATATAGCATGATGACAATTATTTTCGTTTTTATCTTCCTGAGATACGCCATCAATAAAAAGGCTGCATTTATAGCCTCCATACTTCTTTCAACAGCAATTTGGGATATTCATATGACACACTTTGGTTGGAACAATGTAAATCTCAACCCATTTTTAATAAGCGGTTTTATACTATTTTTTTATTTGGCAATAAGATTTTATTCCCCAAGACACATTATTATAGCGGGAATATTTTTGGGAGTAGGTATTAGCCTTTTGTATACAGCGGCGTTAACTACGATAGTCGCTTTTTGTAGTTTGGTTTATTATTTTATAGTTAGTAAACAACGAAAGAAGGTCGTCTTATTAGCCTTCCTTTTATTCGTATTATCATTTATCGTTATATCACCTACTCTTGCCAAAATATATAAATATCCCGATCAGTCTCTCGCAAGACACAAGAAATTTACTTTAGAAAATGTTGATTATTCAAAAGAAAAAAATGGATATTTTTACTATATAGAGCAATTCAAGCTAGCGCTTGGAGATTTCTCATACAAAAAAGACAAATTTCTTGCAACAAATCAGCTATGGGGGGCAACACTGGATCCGATCTCCTCGGTATTTCTCCCAGTTGGATTGCTATATGTAATGTTAAACGTCTCTAAATTCTCATCCTTTTTACTTATCATAAGTTATTTGGTAATGTTTATACCTGTTGTAGTTCTCTACCGATTTACGAGTATATGGAGAGAGTATGCATTTCTTCCCACGGTATTCATGTTATCCTCTATGGGCATTTTCTTCTTAGCCCACTTTACGAGTAAAATATGGAGGATTATAAAAATTCCTATTAGGCTTAACACTTCAAGAAACGCAATACTTTTTTCAATCGGGATAGTATATACATTGATTTGGGTCAATTTGTATATTAACTATTCCTCATCGTACGCAAAAAATGTAGTAGATACATATGAATGGTACTGCAAGAAGATCGCCGATTATATTGCTAATACGGTACCTGAACAATCAATGCTGTTACTGCCAGACGAAATGTGCAAGGATCTTATATCAATTACTCTACTAAAAAGGTTTAATTACCAAGTATACAACAACCAAAACAATGTCCCTACCCCGTTTACTAAAAAACCTTTTGTGGTACAAGTATTGCATAGTAACTCTCTGGTTGAACGGCAAGACACAAAGGTACTAGGCGAACATATCGAAACTAGTTACCAGAAAAAGGTTGTTAAGGACGAGCACGGTATATACGGAATTGTATACGTACCAAGATGACTAATTTTTTTCGAAACAAGAATGTTTTTATCACGGGTGGTGCCGGTTTTATTGGATCTGCTCTAGTTGATAAGCTTATTAAATTAGGGGCCGAAACTACAATTGGAGATAATTTATCGTCAGGAACATTAAAGAATATTTTAAGAGTTTGGGGAAATAACGATTTAAAATACAAAAAAACTAACCGTGGTTACAAAGCACAAGCCGGGCACAAATTTATTTTTGTCGATTTCCAAGATTTTGGTTCAACCATACAGGTCCTAAAGGGAAAAGAAATTGTTTTTCATTTAGCCACCAACTTCGGTGGCCGAGGGTATATAGATACACATCCTGCAGATTGCTGTGAAGGATTCTCAATTAATCAGAACATATTTAAAGCATCCCACCTGATAGGAGTAGACAGAATTCAGTTTGCATCAACTGCTTGTGTATATCCAGTCGATCTTCAAGAAAAATATAATTCAGATTATTTACTGAAAGAAACAGACGCATTTCGTCACGAATGGGCAAATGCCGATAAGGAATATGGTTGGTCAAAATTAATGGGAGAACTATCTCTTAAAGCATACTACAAACAGTATGGTCTTAAAAGTTCTATTACTCGGTATGTAACAGCCTATGGTCCTTGGGAGAATGATACTCATGCTATTATCGCTTTAATCCGACGGGCTGTAGAAAAACAGGATCCCTATGTTATCTGGGGAAGCGGGAAACAAGATAGGGATTTTACCTATGTTGATGACATTGTTTCAGGAACCCTTGCAGCATGTGAATATATAACAGATGCGCAAGCGGTTAACCTTGGGACAAGTAAAAGATATACGATATTAGAATCAGTAAATATTATTTTTGATATTTTGGGGTGGAGACCTAAAAAAATTATTTTTGATATAACAAAACCAGAGGGAGTTAAAACAAGAGCGTTAGATATAAAAAAAGCTGAAAAACTGATAAATTGGAGACCCAAATATTCTTTTAAAGAAGGCTTGGAGAAAACAATCTACTGGTTTATAAAAGAAAAACCTCAGTCAATCGAAACCATTGTATAAATTCATGAATAAACTCAACACAATCCTTCCGGTTTTTAACGAAAAGGATAGTATTGAATATGTCTTACAAGAATGGAAACAAGAATTAGATAAACTAAACATCACATATTCGTTTGTTGTTTGTGAAGACGGATCAACAGACGGAACAAAAGAATTATTGGTGCAACTTCAAAAAAAATACTCGCTAGTATTAAATCAAAAACAAGAAAGAAGAGGTTATGGAAGAGCAGTCATCGATGGAATAAAATCTGCAGATACAGAATACATTTTATGTGTAGATTCAGACGGCCAATGCGATCCTAAGGATTTCAAGAAATTTTGGGATAATAGGAAAAAAGGGGATGTATTAATCGGATGGCGAATTAATAGACTTGATCCATTTCAAAGGAAAATATTTTCCTTTATGTTTAAAAAAGTTTTCTTTCTCCTTTTTCCAACTTCAATTCACGATCCAAGTGCTCCATTCGTTTTATTTAAGAAAAAAAATATTAATGAATATATTAATTACTTAACATATTTAAATGAAGGTTTTTGGTGGGGATTTGTAGGGTTATGCCACAAAAAAAAGCTTAAACTTTACGAAATACAGATTAACCATAGGCCCCGACTAAGGGGAGTTACTCAAGTCTATAAACTGGAAAAGATTTTGAACATTGCTAGCAGAAATCTTGTAGGATTATTTAAATTAAAACTATTGAAATAAAAAGAAAGAGCAAATAAGCTATGGGGAGATTTTTTGGGTGGGATTTAATGAAAAATTTCATTCATATTAATAATTTGAAATGGGTATGAGAAAACCAAAAATTATTATTGTCATGCCTGCATATTATGCAGCAAAGACTCTAGAAAAAACTCTAAGAGATGTACCAAAAGGATTGGCCTATGAAATTATCCTTGTGGACGATGGGGGAAAAGATGAAACCGTTGCGATAGCAAAAAGGTTAGGGTTAACAGTATTTAAGCATTTCCATAATATGGGGTATGGCGGCAATCAAAAAACATGCTACTGGGAGGCATTAAAAAGAAAACCCGATATTATCGTAATGCTTCATCCGGATTATCAATATGACGGTAGTTTAATGGGGGAATTGATTAGACCTATTATTGATAATCGATATGATATCGTGTTGGGAAACAGAGTTCACAGCCGAGACCAAGTACTTTCCGGCGGTATGCCTTTTTACAAATATTTGAGCAATAGATTTTTGACAATTGTTGAGAATATTGTTCTGGGACAAAATTTACCGGAATGGCATTCGGGATTTAGGGCATTCAGAAGTGAAGTTCTTGCAAAGATTCCTTTTGGCAGATTTTCCAATGATTTTATTTTTGACCAAGAGATTTTAGTTTCAGCGATAAATTCTAATTTCAAGATTGGAACAACTAATGTTCCCTGTCGATATCCTCCTGATGCTTCATCAATTAAATTTAAAAGATCTATCTTTTATGGATTGGGAATATTAATACTTCTCATGCGATACATCTTCCACAAAACAGGTATTATAAAAGATAAAAGATTTCTTTAATAAGAATGAGACATTTAAAATTCGTTATTTTAGCGGCAATTTTACTAATTGGTTTCGCTTTGCGATTTTATAATGTTAAGAACATCCCTACTGGCTTTTTTGCTGATGAGGCAGCTATTGGCTATAATTCATATTCCATTCTAACTACAGGGAAAGACGAGCATGGCGCCCCATATCCTTTCTATTTCCAGTCCTTTGGTGATTGGCGAACTTCGGTCCCTATCTACAGTATGATTCCTTTTATTGCTATTTTTGGACCGAACGAGTTTTCGGTAAGATTTACGATGGTAGTTTACGGGACCGCAACCATACTAATACTTTATCTTTTTACTCGAGAGCTTTTTTGGAAAGAAGAACGCTTCAAAGAACCTATTGCTTTAACCTCATCTCTATTTTTAGCTATCTCTCCATGGCATATTCATTTCTCTAGGTCTGGTTTTGAATTTACCACAATGCCATTTTATCTTTTAGCGGGGCTGGTTTTCCTTTTTCGCTTCTTACACCGTAATCAAAAGAACAAAGACTTAATTTTGGCCACTATATTTTTTATCACTTCTTTTTATACGGCTTATGTAATCCAACTCGTTTTACTTCCTTTATTATTTAGTATTTTCATACTTTATTCAAAAACTTTTTTAACAAAGCGTCTTAAATTGTCTATCATTTGCTTATTTATTTTTATTTTAGGACTTATACCATTCTTGTTAGCTGCAACTTCAGGTCAAGCCTTAACTCGTTTTAACAGCGTCTCTCCTCTTTCTCACGGCAAATCTATAAAAGAAGTTCTACAGCCGATGATTAATACCTACGTTGATCATTTTTCTCTGGACTTCCTCTTCTTAAAAGGCGACATTGACATGCCGGGTCATTTTATCAGTAGACACTCTGTACGCGGGATGGGAGAACTCTATCTTTTTCAACTACCGCTCCTTTTTTCAGGAATTATCTATCTTATATTAAAAGCTAAAAGGATTTTCATTTTTTTATTTTTATGGCTAGCCTTATATCCAGTCGGTTCAATCATGGTGGCAGAAGGACCATTTGCTCACCGCTCTTTATTCGGAGTGATTCCTTTCCAAATACTTTCTGCAATTGGGCTGATTGCTGTTTTCTACTTCTTATTTAAATTAATTAAAAACTTAAAGCTACAAGTAGCAATTTCAGGAATATTGATTGTTTTTTTTGTTATTATCGGTAGTTTATCTATCAAAGACTATATTAATAAATACTTTAATGAATATCCCTTATATTCTTCAGATTTTTGGGGATGGCAAGACGGACCTGAGGAAATAATCAATTACTTTATCACCCAAAAAGACTACTATGATCAAATGTATATGAGCGGGGAATTTAATGGTGGTTACATCTTTATACCTTTTTACGATCCCAAAAACCTCTGTCAGAATAAATGTAAAATGGGAGATATTTATAGGCAACCAGAAATTTATGATCCGTTAAAAAAACAGCTGTTTGCATTAAGTCCAGAATTTCTATCAAAATCGAATTACAACCAAAATTTTAAGGTTGTAAAAAATGTCTATTACCCCAACGGAAACGTTGCCTTTAAAATAGGGGAAATAGTAAAATAGAATCTATGTTTTTGGGTTGACATCTTGCAAGAAAATTTTTAAAAGATGAGTACAAAGTCACGCTTTATATCATATAATGACTTCATTTATTGACATTGACAAATGATATAATCTTTGCTATACTCATTCCATGTTAAACACCAGTATTATACCAGCTAGAAATCTTCAAAAGTCTTATAAAGCCATTATCGAGAACGTTAAGACCAAAAAGCGTGCGGTGGTCTTAACCACAAATAACAAACCGCAGGCCGCTCTTGTTAGCCTTGAGGACTTAGAGGAATTAAAACTTGTAAAAACCAGACAGGCTGCTTTAGAGATGCTTAGGTTAGCAGCCGATAATTTGGAGGAGCTAAAGCACTTACCAGCTGATTTACGCGACAAGACAAACGATATTCTATATACTAAGTAAGCTTATGTCTAAAACCGTTGTCGTTGATTCAGATGCTATCTTTGCCATCTATAACCCTAATGATCCACTAAATACAAAAGCCATAAAAACCTTCCAGCAATTAATTACGCAGGGGTATCAACTTGTTTACCCATCTTCAGTTCTTTTTGAAGTTGTGTCGCTCTTTCAAAGAGTTTTACCCACCCCCAAAATTACAACAAAGCTAGTGGAGATGATTAAAAATGACCGAATACTAATATATATTATTGACGCCGATACCCTGAAAGAATCAGCTGTATTGTTTAATCCCTCAGGAAGTAAGAAGAACACACTCATAGATTGTTCCGTAGTTGCCATCGCTAAAAAAATAAAAGCTGATGGTGTCTTTGCTTATGACAATTTCTATACAAGGCATGGTTTGAGTCTTGCTGAGAGTTTAGTTGCTTAATCCTCTGCGCATTATCACGCTACGTGTTTGAATAACTTAAGTATTCCTTGTTTCCAGCCAACTGTGTGAGTAACGCCTGATGTTTTTGACTTAATTTTTTTATAATTTTTAAGATACCAACGATAGGCTTTAATAAGCGCTTGTGCATTGGAATACTTTGGTTTCCATTCTAATGTTTTTTTAATTTTTTCGATCGAAACAAACGAATCCTTGTCAGCCGTGTCGTACACCCACTGATATAGAGGTGAAAGACCAAGTTTTTCAAATATCCAAAGCGCTTTTTTTACGATAAATGCCGGGGTTGGAAAAATCTTTGATCCAGAATTTGCAACTCTAAAGAGCTCTTGCAAATCTTTCCTTACTGTTTCGAACCTCTCTGCGCCAATATTAAACGCACTGTTGTATGATTTTTTATCTTCTAAACAAAAAAAATAAATCACCTCAACTAAATCATCAACATCCAACAACTGATATCTATTATTCCCACTTCCTAATACGGGAATTTTCTTTCCATCGTGAATCCAATCAAAAAGAATTTCAAAAACTCCCAAACGACCCGTTCCGACAAATGTTTTGGGACGAATAATAGTAACATTTAATCCTTCATTAATCGCTTTAAAACAAAGATCCTCTGCCAGAATCTTTGTCTTCCCATAAGCACCTACCCCAACCCGTGGGTCATTTTCAGAAATAGGATGTTTTTTTGGGATGCCATAGACCGCGGTTGAGGAAATATAAACAACTCGTTTTACTTTATGTTTTTTTGCCAATTCCAAAACATTTCTTGTTCCATCAATATTGGTAGTATAAATATCTTCTTTTTTCCAGAGAGGTAAAGCTGCTGCCGCGTGGATGATAACATCTTGACCTTTGATTAAACCATCAAGCTTTCTCTTCTTCCTAACGTCGCAGATTTCTATTCTAGAATCTGTTGCATATTCGCTTTTATCAAATCCCTGAATATCTACTAAAGTAAGACTGTGGTTTCTTTTTGAAAGATACGAAACAAGATGAAATCCCAAAAAACCTGCACCACCAGTCACAAGAATTTTCATAACAATAATGATAGAATACTTTATAAGATAAGACAAGAAGCTTATGAATATTGGGTTTGATCTTGATAAAATTTTTATAGACTATCCGCCGTTTGTCCCAGACAAACTTATCGATAGACTTTATAAACAGAAGTCGGATGGTGTACTTTTGTATCGCGTCCCCTCAAAACTCGAACAGATTCTTCGTATTGTAAGCCATTATCCTATTTTTCGCCTTCCACTTACTGAAAATATAAAATTTGTTAAAGATTTAACGAATAAGCAGAAAAACAATAATAAATATTATCTTATTTCAAGCCGGTTTGGTTTTCTAAAAAACGCTACAGAAGCGCTTATCAAAAGGCACGGATTTAATGAGATCTTTGACGCCATGTTTTTTAATTTTGAAAATAGACAACCACATCTGTTCAAACATGAGATAATTACAAAGCTAAAAATCGACCGTTATGTTGATGACGACTTGCCGCTTCTTGAATTTTTAAATAAGAAAAATAACAAAACCAAATTTTTCTGGCTTAATGAAAAAATCAGCAAACCTTTGAAAAACAATTTATTCGCTATTAATCATATCTCGGAAATGTTTAAATAACTGAGACACTAAATGGGATAAATTTAAAATATGCAGAATTTATTATTAATCTTTCAGTGGTGGTTGGTTTTTTTTGTTATCGGGATTTCTTTTCTTCCCCTGACATTTATTGTTTTCAAGAACTTTTTTGACAAAGGATATGTTTTTTCAAAAATTCTGGGGGTTGCGGTTGTTTCCTATGCTGTTTTTCTGTTGGGAATACTACATATTATTCCTTTTTCATTTTTAACTTCTGCATTGGTATTAATTTTTTTCGCCCTGCTGAACATTTCATTTATTACTCGGGGAAAAAGTGGTGGCCTGAGAAAGTTTTTAACAATATTGAAAGAAAATTGGCTGATTTTTCTTTTTGAGGAAGTTTTATTTTCTATCGCTCTTCTTTTTTGGTCTTATGTTAGATCTTTTCAGCCGGATATTCATGGGCTCGAAAAGTATATGGACTTTGGTTTTATTAATTCAATTTTAAGAAGTGAATTTTTTCCTCCTAAAGATATGTGGTTCACCCCGCTTTCGATAAATTATTATTATTTCGGTCATTTAACAACAGCAGTTTTAACAAAACTTTCTAACATTCCTTCAAATATCACTTTCAATTTAATGATTGCAACAGTCTTTGCCTTCACTTTTGCGGGCTCTTTCTCAATAGGTGCGAATTTAATTCATAAACTAAACGTTAAACGCTATATGCTGTTCGCTGGTGGATTTTTGACCGCCTTTATCGTTTCTTTTGCGGGAAATTTGCAAACAATCTATGCATTTTTTAAGAATTATGTGGGAGAGAATCCTGTTCCTTTTTGGCATTTACCATTCTCACTCTCAACATTTCCGAATAATTATTGGTACCCAAACGCAACCCGATTTATTAATAATACAATTCATGAATTTCCATTGTACTCTTTTGTAGTCTCAGACCTTCATGGACATGTACTTGATATTCCATTTGTTTTATTAACAATAGCATTGCTGTTTTCAATAGCAATGAAGCATCAAATCACAAATCATCACCGCCACGGCGGGATCCCGACTGGAAACTACCAGCGGGACAAATCTCAAATGGTTCGACAAGCTCACCATCCTGAGCAACGTCGAAGGATAAATTCAAATAATAAAACCTTTGGATTTTTGAATTTGAGTAATTGGAATTTATTTAGAATTTGGAATTTTGAATTTGAAATTTTATTGCTAGCACTCTTGCTAGCAATAATGTACATGACAAATGCCTGGGACGGAATAATTTACTTTTTGTTGACTGCTCTCGTGCTTTTTTTTCTCTCAAAAAAACTTTTAATAGGAAACTGGTTTTTAACTATAGCTATTTTATTTTTTGGTTTCTTTATCTTCTCTTACCCATTTAATCATTTTTTCAAACCCTTCGTATCGGGAATCGGAATAATTTGTCCTCCTGATTTTTTGGTAAAGATAGGAAAAATTGGACCATTTATTTTTGAGGCAGACCATTGTCAAAAATCGCCATGGTGGCAGATGTTTATTCTTTATGGATTTTTCTATTTTTGGGTTTTATCTTTTACTGTATTACTAATTGCAAAAGTACAGAAAATTAAAAATTCCAGACGTTTTGACATTTTGAATTTGAGAACTTGGAATTTATTTGGAAATTGGAATTTTGAATTTGGAATTTTAAAACCAAGCGATATTTTTGTTATCTTTCTAATCGTCCTTTCTACAATTTTAATAATAATTCCTGAGTTAATTTATATAAAAGATATATATCCTGCACACTACAGAGCAAACACTATGTTTAAACTTGTCTATCAATCATTTATTATGCTCTCGATCTCTTCAGGCTATATTATTGTTCGAATTTTTTCTCACTTTAAATCAAAAGTAAATTTGAGTAATCAAGGTTTCAATTTTTTGAGTTTTAAGAATTGGAAATTAATTGGAATTTGGATATTAGGATTTGGTGCTTTTGCTCTCGTTGCAATTTATCCATATTTTGCCATAGGATCTTTTTACGGCGAGCTTAAAACACAGTTGGGACTGGACGGAACCAAATATTTAAAAAATCTTTACCCTACAGATTATGATGCAATTGCCTGGATTAATAAAAATATAAAAGGACAGCCTGTAATTGCCGAGGCTTCAGGAGATTCCTATACCGATTTTGCCAGAGTCTCTGCAAATACCGGGCTTCCGACTGTTTTGGGATGGACAGTCCACGAATGGCTGTGGAGAGGAACCTATGACATCCCTGCCCCAAGAATTCCAGAAGTACAAACGTTATATGAAAGCTCCGACATAAATATCGCTAAGGAATTAATTGATAAATATAAAATTGAATACGTATTTGTTGGAGATTTGGAATACCAGAAGTATACAAACTTAAATGAAGAGAGGTTTGAAACTATCGGGAAAATAATCTACAAAAACGGGAGAACGAAGATTTATAAAATCACTCAGCAATAGGGCAATTTCCGATCTTAATTTCACAGTCTATGTACTTTTGAACTTCCAAAAAATTGCCATTTCCTACTCTTGGTATAAGCACCCATTCAAAATTGTATTCTTCTCCCGATTGGGGATTTATTAGAAGACCCGGGCGTTTTGTTTTACCATCTCCTGTATCTAATACCGCATTTTCTGTTTTGGCTGTTTTCATTTTTCCGGCAAGTCTTATAAAATCATCTAATTCATCATCTTTTACGTCTGTATCTATGCTTCCCTTTAATATATCGTAAAGACTTATTACTTTCGCAGGATTTGCAAGAGTTTGAAGAGAAAATATTTTATCTTTAAAAGCTTTAATTACTTTTTCCTGTCTCTTGCTTCTTGCAAAATCTGAACCCTCGGCACCTTGCCCGTGACGGGATCTGACGAATCTTAATGCGGTTTTTCCATCCATATGCTGTTGCCCTTTGTCAAAATGCACGCGGAAATATCTGCAAGGAAAGGCTTCAAGCTGAGATGATGAAGTTGCCAATCCTTTAAGCTCTTCATCGCTATGACCGCAAGGATCTTCTTGCCTTCCGTCAATCGGGTATTGAAAGTCGTCAAAAGTTCTTTCAACATTTATATCAAGACCGCCTATTAGATCCACTGCCTTAACAAATCCGTCAAAATCTATCCGAAGAACATAATTAATCGGCTGATTCATAATTTTTGAGACAACTGCTTTAGAAAGTACAAGACCTCCTCCCAACCTTTTACTCTCGCCTGTCGAATAGGCCGTATTAATTTTTGCATTTAAATCCGGCACCCATAAATCCCGCGGAATAGAAACCAAGGTGACTTTATCTCCTTTGGTTGAAAGGCTTGTAAAAATTATTGTATCTGTAAGATTAGGGCCTTCATGATTTTTTCCGCCAATACCCAAAAGGAGAACATTTATGTGATCGTCATTGGTTTTAAGACTTATATCTCTGTTAAAAAGGAGCTGAAATAGAAACGGCGAAAGTCTTGCAATTTTTAAAACTGCCTTTCCGGCAAAAAAAAGAATTATTAAACTTAAAACAATTAGGGCAATTTTTTTAAACTTTTCTTTATTATGCATTCTTAATTATTTGGAGAAACCCTATCGGATCAAGACTTGCTTGCCCAACCAGAAGCCCATCGATATTCGGCATGTTAGTAAACGTTTTTACATTGGGAGATGTAACGCTTCCTCCATAAAGTATATATTGAGCGTTAGTTTTTTCCTTGACGATTTTTGCGACCCTTTGTGCATTTTCGGGTGTATCGGGATTACCCGTTCCAATGGCAGTCGGAGGCTCATAGGCTATGACATCAATCTCTTGAGGAATTGAGGTTTCTTCGTTTTGAATACAAAAAATTGACGTTAAATTATATTTTTTTGCCATTAAAACTTTTTCCGAAAGCATTTCGTTGTTTTCGGAGAAATTCTGTCTTCTTTCCGAATGTCCGATAATCACATACTGCGCAAATTCTTTTATTTGCGCACCAAAAATCTCTCCTGTATAAGCCCCCTTATCAAAAGGTGAAATATTTTGTGCGCCGAATTTTATTGGAAGATTTAGATTCTTTGAGCAATAATTCGCATGTTCTAAGACCGTAAATGATGGGCAAACTATTATTTCTTTGCTTGTTAAATCCAAGGCCTCTGATTTTAATTTTTCTGAAAAATCATGGAACCATTTTTCTGCCTCCTCGATGGTTTTATTTGACTTCCAGTTGGCTATAATAAAAAGTTTTTTCATACATTCATTCGGCATCCTTCGGTAAAACTCAGGACAAGAGCTCAGTATGACCCCGAACGAAGTCGAAGGGCCATATGGTACAATAACTTGAGTTTCTCTATTATAGATTATGGACAAAGACTTTCTCAAGGACTTAAATCCCGATCAAAAAAAAGCAGTTATCAAAACCGAGGGTCCTACAATTATTTTAGCAGGTGCGGGATCGGGCAAAACAAGAGTATTAACCTATAAAGTTATATATCTAATGAACACTCTTAGAGTTGATTCTGTGAATATTTTGATGGTAACTTTTACAAATAAAGCCGCAAACGAAATGAAAGAAAGGGTTCAAAAATTTTCTCAAAATTCCCGTCCTACAATTGCCACTTTTCATTCTCTCTGCGCAAAAATCTTAAGAGTTGACGGAAAATACATTGGAATATCCCGCAATTTCGTTATTTACGACGACCAAGATCAAGTAGAGACAGTAAAACAGGCGATGAAAACGCTGGACATTTCAATTAAAGACTTTAAGCCTTCATCGATTCTAACAACAATATCCGGGGCAAAAAATCAGTTAATAACAGCGTCTGAATATTTAAATTATGCCAAAGGATATTTTCAGGAAACAGTTGCACGAATCTATCCAATTTACCAAAAATTGCTTTTGGAAAATGATGCTTTGGATTTTGATGATTTAATTTTAAAAACTATAGATCTTTTCGAGAAAAATCCAGATATCCTGAAAAAATATCAGGATAAATTCAAATATATTCTAGTTGATGAATATCAGGATACTAATCATGCACAGTATATGTTGACAAAAATGCTGGCAGGAGCGGACGAGCAAAGCGACGGAGCTCGCCTGCGAAGCGGAAGCGAAGATAGGCGTGGGCCAAATGTTTGCGTGGTTGGAGATTTTTCTCAAAGCATTTATTCCTGGCGGGGTGCTGATTTTCAAAATCTTTCAAAGTTTAAAGAGGATTTTAAAAATACCCAAACATTTTCTCTCTCCCAAAATTACCGCTCGACCCAAAAAATTCTTGATGCCGCATCTTCTGTTATTTCCAAAAACACCTCTCATCCTATTCTTGAGCTTTGGACAGAAAATCCAAAAGGAGAAGATATAACTTTGTATGAATCACGAAACGAGCACGACGAGGGAGAATTTATAATAGATAGAATTCTTGAGTTAAAATCTAAAAATCCCAGTCTTTCTTATTCCGACTTTGCAGTTCTTTACAGAACCAATGCCCAGTCCAGATCAATTGAAGAAGTATTTTTGCATCTGGGAATTCCATATGTTTTAATCGGAGGAACAAGGTTTTATGAAAGACGCGAAATAAAAGATGTTTTAGCATACTTAAGAGTTGCGGCAAATCCAAAAGATACTGTTTCCTACAAAAGGATAGAAAAATTAGGCAAGGGAAGATTAAATAAGTTTCTTGAGTTTTCGGAAAATTTTAAAAAACTAGAGATCGAAACAATACCAACTCTTGAAATCCTTGATAAAATTCTGGAGAAAATAGATTATCTTTCTTTGTATGATGAGAGGGATGAAGAAGACAGAGCAAGGCTTGAGAATATTAAGGAGCTAAGATCGGTTGCTATAGAATTTCCAAATCTTATTGAGTTTTTAGAAAATGTTGCATTGGTTGAGCAAGAGTACTTACCCGATCATCCAAAAAACGGAGAGAAAAAAGATGCAACAAATCTTATGACGCTTCATGCCGCAAAAGGTTTGGAATTTCTAATAGTTTTTATGGTTGGGATGGAAGAAGGTCTTTTTCCTCATTCAAGAAGTCTTATGGACAAAAATGAACTGGAGGAAGAAAGACGGCTATGCTATGTCGGCATGACTAGGGCCAAAGAAAAATTATTTTTAACATATTCTCGGAAAAGACTTTTTTTCGGGCAGAGAACTTCAAATATTGTTTCAAGATTTATTCTTGAATTACCAGAAAAGATTTTGGCAGATAGCGCTTATATTTTAAATAAAGAATCTCAAGACTTCCTATGACCGCGAAAGATTTCAATACAAACGTTACTCATCCGCTCCAAGCTTTCGAGTGGGGCGAATTTCGCAAAAAAACCGGAATAAGAGTAATAAGGGGAAAAGATTTTCAACTGACAATCCACAAAATTCCACACACACCATTTACGATCGGGTATTTGCCAAAAGGAAACTTACCGGACGAAAAACTTATTGAAGAACTTAAAAAAATCGGAAAAGAAAATAAATGTATATTCATTCAGCTCGAACCCAATGTCACAAAAGATACTAAGATACAAAGCGAAAAAGATATTAAGAAAAAAACCCCTAGTATCTTAATATCTCAATATCCTAACATCCGACCTTCTTTTCATCCCCTTTTTACCAAATACACTTTCGTTTTGGATCTGACAAAATCGGAAGATGAATTATTGAAAGGTATGCACCCAAAAACAAGATACAACATTAAAGTTGCTCAAAAACACGGAGTAAAAATAATTGAAGATAATTCCGATGAAGCATTTAAAACCTATCTGAAATTAACTAATGAAACTACCAAGAGACAAAAATTTTATGCCCACACCCGCCGGTATCATGAACTCATGTGGCAAGAGCTTGGAATTAGGAATCAAGAATTACGAATTAAGAGTAAAAAAAATCATGATTCGAGCTTCATGATTCATGATTCAGATAAATTAACTGCTCACTTATTCTTGGCAAAATACAAAAATAAAATATTGGTCGCGTGGATATTGTTTACATTTAAAGACACTCTTTACTATCCCTATGGCGCGTCAAGCGATCAACATCGGGAAACTATGGCTTCAAATCTTATAATGTGGGAAGCAATAAAATTCGGAAAAAAACTGGGGCTTAAAAAATTCGATATGTGGGGAGCTTTAGGGCCAAATCCGGATGAGAAAGATCCGTGGTATGGTTTCCATAAATTTAAACAAGGTTATGGAGGAAAGCTGGTAGAATTCATTGGAAGTTACGACCTCGTAATCAATCCTATCCTATATAATCTATACAAGCTCGCAGACAAATTGAGGTGGATTATTTTAAGATTTAAATAATATAAAGGAATAAGTTACTTTTGACTTTTGATTTTTGAGTTTTTAATTTTATTGGGTATCTATAGCTTACGATTCTTGTTCCTTTTTTGAGCTCTTTTTTAAACTTTGGTAAGAGTTTTTCAAGTGTTTTAGGGATTAAATACACTGCTACCACTGTTGCTTTTGATATGTCTTCATCAAGAAAACTTTTACGTTTTACTGTAACTTTGGAAGATAAATTGTTGAGAACAATCCGGATTTTAGAAATTAAAAACCGGGTCGGCTCAATTTCTATTCCAACCGATTTTGCCCCAAATTCTTTTGCCGCTGTGATAATAAAAGTTCCATCCCCGCACCCCAAATCGTAAACAAGGTCCGACCTTGTAATCTTTGCAAGTCTACAAATTTCTCTTGCTGTTTTTCTGTTTGTCCTCCACCAAGGTGCCCATGGACTGCCTGGCGGCCAAACCCAAGACAAAATGAACAGTAAAAATATAATTACCAGAATGAGGATTAAGTTAAAGATAATAAAATTCATATTAAAGTTTACAAATTGACCCAATCTCTAAATTGGAATTTATTTAGAAATTCTATATATAACTTTTCCAATTATATCTTTTCTCTTAATCCACCCAACTTTCCTGCTATCCAAACTGTCTTTGTTATTATCCCCCTCTAGAAAATATTTGTAGCTATTTATTTTTGTAGCTCTTTTGATATAAGTTTTGTTCTTATATTTAAACACTACAATATCTCCTATTTTGGGTTTTGAAAAAATAAACAGAATTGAACTTGCAAACACTATTTGGTTGTTTAAAAGGGAGGGTTCCATGCTGTGGCCTATTATTTTAAATCTTGAAAGAAGCATCTATTTGTGGGAGACGATCTCTTCTCCGGTTGGGTAACCTGAAGAGATTCGTACAGGTGTAAAATCCTTTGTTTTGTAAAATATTTCAGCAATTTGCATGACTGTCTTAAGCATTTTATCGGATGCCTGATTATCAATAGTCTGTCTTGTCTTAATAGAAAGCTTTACAGCTTCTTGAATAAGTCCTTTCAGGTTTGGAAATTTTTTGTAATGTTCTCCTTTGAAATAATCATTCTCCAAAGTCCCAAGCTCTTCTTCAATAAGCTCCCCGTGTTCTTCTTTAACGCGTGTCAGTCGGGCAATTTGAGAGATAATTCTTTTCCTTTCTTCAAAATCCGGTTCTTTTTTAGAAGGCTTTAATTCGTTAAGCATATTTGTCATTCGAATTACTGTGTGGGCTGCCATCTGTGCATTGTAAGGATCGTAAATTCCACAGGGGATATCGCAATGCGCATAAGCAATATTCAGTTGAAAAACTTTTAAGATTAAGCTTATAATCTTCATATTGATATCTCAATTATACCGCTCTTTTTAAAGATTGATAAAAAGGCATTGGACAGATAAAAGCAGATTTTAACGCGGGCATTAAATACTCAATTGAGGCAAGCTCTTCGCCAGCTCAATAATTTTTACCGAAAACTACTAACTTTTGCGCATCGTATCTAATACTAGCGCAACGACTACTATGATAATTCCTAGCCAAACATTGGCAAGCGATGGTATTAATGCCGAAAGCAGCAACCCAAGTCCCAAGCCAAAAAGGCTGTGCATTAGAACATGTGGTGTGAAGCATGATTTTATTTTCGCGTTCATTTATAAATCACCTCCCTTCATACCTATCTTAGACATATTCTAAGGAAATAATCAAGAGGGAATTAATTGGCCTTTGTTTGAACCAACTGAAAATAATTTCCATCAATATCTTCAAAGGTCGCTATATAACCGTATTCTTCCACATGATAAATATCCTGAATTTTTTTAACACCCATCTTTCCAAGCCTTTTTACATCTTCTTTTATATTGCCAACCTCAAAATTTATTATTGTCCTTTCCGGAGTTTTGTTTTTACCTTTAACTTTTGAATGATCAACTATGTAAAGAATGCCTCCCTTAGGCATCTCGAACATATAAAGTTCTTCATCATTCTCTCCCATTGCTGCCTCAAAAGTTACTTTCAAGCCAACTTTTTCTCGATAAAACTTCGCAAGTTTTGAAGCGTTTTGACTAAAAATTGTTATTCCTTCAATTCTCTTTATCATTTTATCACCCCCTTTATGCAAGATAACCTTCAAACACCATAACAATACATTTTCTTAAATGATATTGTCAATAGTAAATTGAAGCTTTTTAAATAATAATTTGACTCGGTATCAAAAATAGTATTAAAGTAAAAATAGAATAGATTTAAAGGAGATGATCTTACGTACAAAAAATAACAAAACCTCTTTTTTTCTTATTTTTTTGCTTTTGTCGATGCTAATTTTATATTCTTCAATATTAATTCAGAAACAATAACTGCTGTCAAACTTGCAACTAAAATTATTATCCACGCAATGACTACCTGTGCCCCTAATTGAGATTCTCTTTTTTCAACCTCTTTTAAAGATCTGCCTGCTAAAACAAATCCTGAATCTTTTCCTTTATAATAAGCAAGAACGACCGCGCTTCTTACTCCCTTTTTTGCCTCCCATGTAAATCTGTTTTCTCCGGTTTTTTTTGCAAAATCAAATGCTTCTTTTTTAGGATTTGGGGTCTTTCCATCCAAGACTGCGCCAGAGGCAATAGGCTTTTCCGACGCATCATAAATAATAACGTACGGAGCAAGGCTTTTTGAAATATCTATTGTATTTCTAAAAACCGCGTCTTTTGGAGAAAATCCCGAATTGATAGTTGCAACAGTATCCTGCACAATCTGAATTTGTGGATCATTAGCCGACTGTCTTAAATTCTGCTGAATTGTTACATAGACTAAACCGCAAAAAAGAGTAGATAAAACAGCCAAAGGAAACCAAACTTTTATAACAGGGCCGAAAAGAGATTTTTCTATCATAAAAAGATTATATCAGACTATTAAGAATTAATCTTGGGGAAAATGAGGTTAAGATTTGTAAAAATTTCATTTCGAAGCAAAAATGAAAGAAGCAAAGTATGTTCCTGCCTGTCCTCCGCATCCATACTGCCATTTTGGATCTAGCATATTTGCCAAATGCTCCGGTGATTTTACCCATCCATTTTCTATGATTTCTCCCGCAGTTTCGCTGTAAGTTGCCCAATGCAAATTTTCTCCCATAGATTTAAACTCTGTTTGTCCTTTAAAATATTTATCAAAACCCGCATGATTATCAAGACTGCCCTGCGAAATAAGCTCGCCCAACCTCTTTTCTGCAATCTGACACAAACTACTACTCAAACTCAAAGAGGAGACACCATTGGTGCTTCTAAATGCATTTACTGCATTTAATAAACCTGCATCGCCCTGCAAAGTATTTATCACAGGAGCTTGCGTCGCAGGAATTGGCGAAGAACCTGTATTACCTGAGCTTGAAGTAATGCTTTGAGATACTCCTTCTTTTCTTTCAACAATCTTTGGGACAATAGTAGTTATTATAATGGTAGGGGTTGGAATCGGAGTCAGGATCGAACTGGACTTGATTTTTGGTTCTACGGTTATTGATCTTTGTTCCAAATTGTTATCTTTAGCAAATACTGAAATTACGGATAAAATAATAATTAAAAAAACCGTAGAAGTAATTTTTGGAGTTTTTACAAGAAACCTTTTTATTTTTCTAAGTATTATTAATAAACTTTCCCTATCCATTAAAAACGGGCATAAATTTATTATAATGGTCTGCGGTTTATTTGCAAAGATCAGAAGTTAAAAAAATATTTTTCCCGCTCGATTGAAAGGTCTTAAAAATTTTTTTTACTGTCTAATTATTTTACTCTGGCAAATACCAATCCGGCAGCAAAGACCTGCAGAAAACCGCTTACAGCCCACGCTAGAATCATAAACAAAGACACTTGAAAACTGGTATAAGAAATAAACATTCCCGGAATTGTTGCGATCACAAAGTACAATTTCGCAAACTGAAATGCCTTATTGATTGAATCTCCGCTTAATTGTTTTTCCAAAATATTCCACAGATACGCTAGCACTATCCCTAAAATAAAGGGGTGGGCAAAATAGACTATCATGAGCGGATCTGTCCATGGCCGGAAAATGGCAGGATTTTGATATTCTTGAGCAATTGAGGGAAAAACAGCTTCAATTAGCCAATTTAAGCCAAATCCGACAACCAAAGCAGCTATCCCTGCTATCAATCCTCTTTTAACTATCACTTTTTCACCTCCTTCCTAAAAAATATACTCATCATATTTATTCTATCAAAATCCCAGTAACACTTTTATTCTTCACCAATGTATTCATCACCTGAAGAGTTAAAAGTGTATACTTTTTATATGGAGCTTTTTGTAGAATTCTCTCTAATTCGAATCAGTGCTGCATTATTGATTTTTAAATGGCCCCTTTTTGGTGTTTTATTATCTGCGCTTTTGGACGGCTATGATTGGGATTATTTACATACTGCAAGAAACTTCAATTATGATTTATACCAGGCATGGGATAAGGCAATGGATGTAACGTACTTGACTGTAGCAATAATAACAGCCAGACGCTGGAAGGACAAAACAGCAAAAAAGATTGCGGTATTTTTCTACTTCCTAAGAACAAGCGGTGTGCTTCTTTATTTTCTTTTTCATATAAAACCTCTTTTATTTTTCTTCCCCAATATTTTTGAAAATTTTTTTATCTGGTATCTTTTGTTTACGCATATTAGCCGCAAGCACACAATCTCAAAATCAGGAATCATTTGGGGATTTATTATCTTGTGTATCGCAATCCCGAAAATTATTCATGAATATGTAATGCACATAAGAAATGTACAGCTATGGTATATCGTAGATTTTAACTTTATTGATAAAACAAACGAAACACTCAGGCAATATACAAACTGGTTGGGATGGGGAAGTATTTTTTACATTATTCCATTTATTACTGCCATCCTGATTGCTACGAGATACCAAAAAAGGATAGGAGAATTATGATCAGAAGGGAAAAAAATATCAACATTAGCATAAATTTGAAACCCTTGTTGAAACTTAAGCTAAGGCTTAAATATTGAATGGTCTTTATGATTTAATATCCTAAGATATACTTTCTGTTGTTTCGGGGATTACCGTCTGGTTTAGTCTTAAAATGAGAATTAATATATTTACCTGTTTTTTTTCTTATATACCCTATTTGAAGATAAAGCATGCCGCCATTTTTATATTTTCTTTTTGATGATCTTTTGGGCAGAATCTTTGAGGTAGACTTGCCTGCCATAAATTAATTCTATAATAATCTGCAATTAGTATAGCAAATTATTAATTTTATTTCTTGGTAAAAAAATCTAATGTAATTATCTTTAAAATGTGTTATAATAAGAACGTGCATAGACCTTTTTACGTAAGCGGTTTCCTCTACCATTTAAAAACGCAACAAGTTCTCTTGCTTCAATCTGACCAAAATAATGGCTCTTCATCTATTTGGGGCATGCCCGGGGGTGCGGGAATCGGAGAAGAAGATCCGCAAAAAACATTTCAGCGGATAATTTATCAACTATTGAACTTGCAACTCAATGAAAAGCGTATTTACCCTGTCTATGATTACTTTAACGATGCGCTTAATACAATTCATTATGTATTTTATGCGAAAGTTAAGACAACAAATAATTTATCAATGCCCGATAACGGCACGTTCTCATGGCTTACTTTTAAACAAATATCAAAACTTCCCTTAAGTGAGCAAACTAAGCAAGACATTATAGTCTCCCAGCGCGTAATTCAAGCTCAGGCAAGAAGCGACTCGGGAATAGCACAAGATCCGCGGGCAATCTACAAAACCTAACTGTACTATTTATTTTTCCAGAAGATTTTTTAGAATATCCTTCTAAACCTTTTCCAAAGAAGCTTTTATGGTATGCCTCTGCTTAATAACTTTCACTTTTTAAACCAATGAGGCAATTATATCAGACGAAGTTAGAATTTTGCTCCGAAGGATGGAGGAAGTTCGAACGCATTATGCTAATCTTAAATTACCAAGTTCAAAGTTAATCTTTTGGAGATTTAGCAGCTGACCTCAAACGGAAATTTATTCCCAAACTCTTTGCCCAGGTATCAGTATTTGTTGTTAGGAGGAGCATAGCATAGTGTTTATACTTTCCCCACCTGTTTTCCACAAATTCATGTAATTTCTTATCAGGGACAATCTTTCCTCCAAAGTAGAAAGTGTGCATGGCTTCACGACTGAATAAATCTAAATGGAAAACCGGTCGTCTAAAGCTGATAGCAATTGTTAATTCTGCTGTGTAGGGTCCAACGCCAGGTAATTCAACAAGCTGATGACGGATATAATCAAGATCTGAGGATTCTCGCAATTTATCTAGGTCTATTTTTTCCTTAACGACTTTTTTAGCAATACCCTGAATATATTTATCTCTGTATCCTACCTTGCAATTGCGAATCTCAGTTAGTTTTGTTTTCGCCATGACTTGCGGAGTAGGAAAAGTGAAGTAGGTTTTTCCATCAAAACTTTTTGATTCGCCAAATTTTTGACAGAGTAGCTCTGTCATTTCATAAATTCTCCCAAAATAGACATTTTGAGCCACTACTACGCCTAGAATGGATTCGAAAACGGTGGGGTCGGTTCGCAAATGCGCACCATAAATTTCCTCTGATGCAGCTCTAAGCACAGAATCCTTTTGACAAATATTTTCGTAGAAATATTTAACATCATCGTTTACTGCAAACATCCAAGAAATTATTTCCTGAAGCCACTTAATTTCTACAGTTTCCAACTTTTGTTCAAAAATCATGGTTACAATTAGCGATGGCTTATGTTTATTCTTAAAACCAACACGAAGCAGAACAAATTTGCCCGATGGTAACTTAAAAAGTCTTACAAGCTCTTTTTTCTCAACCACCCACGGCTGAAAGACATAGTGAGTTAAAAAGAAGTCAAAGTTATAGGGTTGGGATTTTTCAGGAATCGGTATCAATATCTCTCTTTTCATAAGGCAATTATATTAGGAGGAAACAGTTCTATTTGCATCGCTTGCTAGCTTTTTGCGCTAGCATTTCGTATTTTTTTTCAAGCCTTTTTTTGGTTTTGTGTGAGTGGGTTCTTTTTTTCTTCCCAACTCCTGTATCTCGTTTTGCCATAGATACAATTATACTATTTTATAAGCAGCATTACTAAGACTAAAATCAAGCCAATCGATGTCACTGGTAAAGTGATCTTCCCTAATGTGATAGCATAAATGTGATGGCAATAAAAAACTACCCCCTACAAGCTTTGGCAAGATGGAAGCACGTGTTTGGAAAAACGTATTTAATCATCGTGCCTATCGCCGCATTACTGGTTGCTGCTGTCCTTTTTATCCTGCAATCCAGTAATCTGAAGAATTCTATGGCGGAGTTTACCGGAAAAATCAGCGGGCTTCTGCGATCAACCAGTGGCGTCGCTTCACGAAGCGCAATTGTTAGCGTTGTAGATCCAACTACGACAGAGCTTACCGGCGCAAAGAAATTTGAAAATAATCTTTCTTCCTATCAAACGAGCACCTCCCCCGGCTTGCGTATGGCAATCCTCAAGGTGTGGGATTTTAACAGCAAGGTTTTGTACAGCGGCTCAAGCAGGATTTTTAATCTTTCTGCAGGGCAGACTCAAAAGGCGGATATTGCACTTAAAGAGGCAGGTACTTTCAATGACATTTCTGCTCCGGTGTCTTTCCAACCTGCGGTCTTTAACACCTTTACTATATTATCCAAAAGTTTAATTGCTTATGCAGCAGAGGAAAAACCGGTTTTTGCTGTTATTAAAAAGCCCAGACCACCATACGGACCATTTTCAGACCAGGTAGCAGATGTTGAGCTCACCTTAGTTTTAGGCGGCAACAGTGTAATAGCAACCGACCAACAATCACTGGATCAAATTGATGAAGAGCGCAATTTAAAAGACCTCCCCCCCGATACATATGGGGATTTTAAACCTTCAGAACCGAATTTTGTAGTGGAGGTGGATATAAGCTTTAACATCAATGCTCCGATAGTGACAATCTCAATAAAAAATGTGGAAAGTCAACAGGTATTTTGGCGAGACACAACTGACAGCCGTACAGATACCAGGACAAATTTTGACTTAAATAATGTTGTTCAACTGGCTGCAGACAAATTGGTTGAGAGTTTACATGGTAAGGGCAACCATCCGGTAAAACTTCCTAAATTTACTCCCTCTGTCCCGAAACCTGTCACAATGGCCGAGTGGAGAGTAAGGTTAAGAAAGTTGCTGGGATTGGATAAACAAGAGTCAGCAACAGGTACAGTTGGATCCCAAACTCCATCTCCAACTGCAGCTGCTGTCCCAAAACCAAATTGTGATTTTGACGGTTTTGTTGCCTGCCGGGATAAATTTAATCTTCAGGGCTGTATAGATGCATGTCCGTTTGTTAATAGAACGTGCCCTGAAGGCACATCTCCTGATACGGAATGCAAAGCAACAGATGAGGAATGTTCAAATAAATGCTGGGATCAGGGAAATTCTCAGGGCTCCCAGTGCGCGGCTATGAACCACTGTTCAATGAAAGAAATTGAGGATCGTCTGCGCGCGCAATAAAAAATCCATTATTGCTCACTAACCCTGAGATTATAAGAACAACTATCGAGAAGGTATTAAGGGCTTTTGAGAATGTTATTCAAATGGAGTTGATAAGAGTGAGGTGGGAGGAAATTAAGAAATTACAAATGAAACCTATTTTAATCTCGATGAAATAGCCTGATGGACGATGTTAGAACTTATTTTTTCTATTTACCCATAGCTACTACTTTCAAGGTAGAGGGATCGAATTTTTCGCAAAGATCTTTAATTTTTTTTACAAAAGTTTGAAATTCTTTCGTTCGCCGCCACTTCTCAATTGTTGCCAAATCTGGCCATGGACCAAAGGAAATGAAATGTCTTGGATTATTAATATTCTGAAGAAGGTATGGTGCTCCTGACCCCAGTTTCTTTCGAACACTCCAATCAGCAAACGCCTTCCATTCTCTGATAAAGTCTTTCTCCTTGCTTTCTTTAGCCAGCCAGCTACCTGAGGTAAAAAGTTGATTCAAGTTATACATAAATTATATGGCTCCCCATGCCTTACGATAGTTTACAGCCAAGTTTAACTGCAACAATTTAGTGCCTAGTTTGGGTAGATCTCTATACCTTTAGTGTGGAATTTCAAGCCAAACTACCGGTTCATTTCCAGCATTCCATCCATCATGTCCAGGAGGTACAACTCCAACCTCGCCTGGACCAAATGCTTCTTCTTTCCCATCATTCATGCGTGCGGCTAACTTACCCGAAATAACATAAAGAATGTGATGTTTCTCACAGCTCTCAGTACCAGCAACAGTTTTTAGGTGACTTGACCATTTCCATCCAGGTTCTGCTGTGACTTTCTGGAATTTGAGGCCATCTACCGTGACAATCTCAACCTTCAACTTCTCTCCCGGATTTTGGACCTCATCGGGTGAACTAAAACTTTTCTTCACAATGTCTGCCATATTTTTTCACCTCCTTACTTTAGACTGAGTTATTTATACATCAGAATGAAATACATTTCAAGAAGAATTTAAGTTTATAGATCTTTTGCTCGAGAATCGTAACTCTAATATAACCATGAGTTTATCACAAATTATCAAGACTTTTGAGGATTTCAGGCTAGTTGCTCAAATTAAGGAGGGGATCGAAAGAGTCAGCTATGGGTTTAATTATTAGCCAAATCGGCAACTGTAACTTCGGAAACCCTGTGAAATTCTTCAATAAATACGTCTCTCCCAATTGCAAAGAGGGTTAGGGACGCTTTGTCGTTTGTTTGTGGTGGCAATCCAGTAATCGATTCGCAGTGGCTTCTGGTAATTTCCGGATCCTGTGTAAATTCTTTTGTAGAAAAACCATGGTTTTCTCCCCAAGCGGCAGAAAGTTGAGTAAGGCCGTAAATTATATCAACGTCTCTTAAATCCCTTTCTAACCTTTCGGCCAAAATATGTAGATCTGCCCTTAAATTTATTAAAAAATCCTTGGCCCTAGCACGAAGCATTTTACTGCTACCCAAAGACTCAAGACTTTCCCTAAAATGAATAGAAATCCATCGCCCAACTTTTTGGGGATAATCATGTAGCAAAATACTCGTAATTTTGCCTACTTGTTCTACACTCCCCTCTGGCAGTCCATTGTAGTTAAGGCCTTCCGCATAAAGCTGTTCGCAAAATGAATTAAAACCTGAGACAGGTAAGTTTTGTACTTGGGATTCTGTAAGTTTACGTTCCTTGCTCATAATGGGGGACATTATATCAAAAGCGCATCCAGACTAGAATATCAGATCCCCACATCTTACCAGACTATACCGCCGTATTTCAAGGAAATCTTACAGGCATTTCAGAATTTGAGCTATATTGGAGAAATTAGGCAAAGATGGGAAGAAATTAAGAGATTGCAGCAAGTCCAGTTATTAACGGCTAATTGAACCCAAGAAATAACCCAAGAAATAACCAACCGCAAGACAAGCAAGTTGGGATAGTGCTATTAACAGATAACCTTTTTTGTCTACTTTAATACTAAACTTCATTTTATTTTTTAACTCTTACTTACAGTTTATAAGAAAACATGGCACTTTTCAAGGCTATACATAACGAGGTAATGATAAACTGACTTACAAAAACGACTTTTACACTGGGTGTGTTGTGGCCTTAATTCAATTACATGTACAGATTCTATAAGGGCCTCCCGCTGTTATATTGTCCATCTGTGCGTAAGTAGTGTCACTCGGGCATCTACATGAAGCAGGAACAATCACCCCGGATGTTTTAATGCCGTTTTTCACAGAGTTACAGGGGGTTGCCATTTGAGCAGATGTAGCAAAACAGGTGGATTTTGGAACAGTTCTTACCGTCGGATTTCCAATAGAATTGGTGTTTATTTTGGGCAATGTGATATATCCCATCTCAGATAGTATAAAGATAATAAGTATACCCAGAACAATTAGAATTGGAATTAATTGCATTACCTTAGATGGTTCTGGTCTTACCTGTGCTGACTGATCACTTTCTTTATTCTTTGTGTCATCTTCCAATCCTCCAAATACAATATATAGAAAAATTTTCCAAACCGCCATTAAAATTAAGAAGTACGAGGTCAATCCTATCGCAATATAAACAATATTTTTCTGTAATAGATCAAAGGTGCTTTTTTGTGATGTATCACAGACATTTATTTTCCCATTTAACAAAAGGAATATAATTAATATCGGAAGTATTATAAAAAATACTTTCGCCACCCTGTAATACCATTTTTGTTCTAAGGTTGATTTTTTAATTGCCATTTTTTAACCGTAAGTGATCGTATACTCTAGTATAGAATTATTTAATAAAAAATTCAACAATAATAAAATTACGCCAGCACTTCAAGTCTTAAAATAAGGCCAAGCTTGGTATATTAAGTGCCAAAGGACTCCCCCTACCTAGAATAACTATAATGGCTGATGAGGTTAAGCACAAAGATCTACGATGTACATCGGAGCGGTATTACGTCTGAGCAATAAAAGTTATTTTAGTACTTGACAAACAAATATACAATGCATATACTTTGATATATGAATACTACAGGTACCGGTATCTACATCCGAATGAAGCCAGATATAAAAGAAAAAGCCCAAGATATAGCCGATAAGTTGGGTTTTAGCCTCAGTACCCTTATTAAGGCCTATGTAAAGCAACTCATTAAAACGAAACGGGTTGATTTTAGCCTTGAAGAAAAACCAAGCCAATATCTCATTGACTCTATAAAAAGGGCTGAGAGAGATATCAAAGAAGGTAATATTTCCCCGGCATTCAAAACAGGAAAAGAAGCTGTAGCATGGCTTGAAAAACAAGGTATATGACTATAAAGTATACCGATAATTTCCTCAAACAACTCAAAAAATCGGATGTACGAATACGAAAAGCTTTTAAACAACGTCTGCTACTTTTTGTTGAAAATCCGAACGATCTTGAACTTAACAACCACCCCCTCGAAAGAGAATATGTTGGTTTCAGAAGCATAGATATTACTGTAGACTATCGAGCTGTTTATAAAGAGGTCGTTCAAGAAGATGACACATATATTTATTTTACCTCGTTTGGAACTCATCACCAACTCTACGAAGGATAAAAGTATTTGTCTAAATTCCATTCCGTAAACCCAAATCCTACCCGGGAGGCGGTCTAGTCAGGGCACCTCGGGAAATTTAAGCTCCCCCACCTAAAATACTATAATGGCTGATGAGGTTAAATTAGGCACGATTATTCAAGCATTTCAGAATCTAAGTTATATTGGGAGAAATGCGGCAAAGATGGGAAGAAATAAAGAAGTTACAAACAGAAGCTATGATTACTAGCTCGGTGGGGTAATTTTAGAAGATTATATGGTATTCTAAGTATGCTTACTTTTAAAAAACTTTATGAAGTTTAAGGTTTTTCTTTTTATTTTTCCTACTCTCTTTTTACTTTTAACAGGCATAAGTTTATACCTCCACTTCACTTACCCTACCACCTCTTTTTTAGTTTCTGGACAATACATATTTTCTAATTTAGGTCATTCTCATGCCCAGATGCAAAAGCAAGTAGTAGGATTTTTACCCTATTGGAATTTAGATAATTCAAAATATCTCCACTTTGATCTTTTATCAGAGGTTTTCTTTTTCAGTTTAAGCGCAGATAAGAATGGGCAAATTGTTAAAGTAGTGAATAACGAAACTGATCCTGGTTGGAGGTGGTGGAGCTCTCCCACAATCCAAAATTTAATTGCTAAAACTCAAATCACAGGAGGGAAATTTGGTTTAACTATTGCCATGCAGAAAAACAAGACTTTGGAAAGTTTTCTTGATAACTCTATCGCACAAAAAACCCTTATCAGTAACCTGCTCCAGATTGTAGAGTCAGATAAGATTGATGGACTAAATCTTGATTTTGAATATGATGGCAAACCAGATGATAAATATAAACTCAAGTTTACTGATTTTGCAAAAGAACTAACCTCAACTTTTAGAACCAGGTCTCCTAAAACAGAGTTGAGTATAGATTTTTTCCCATTATCTATTCAAAAACCCAGGCTTTATGATGTAGCCTCCTTAGCTC
>Ga0209542_10003478_pt1 | contig 33676 bp, 28 predicted proteins | sample RifCSPhighO2_01_FD_184028 | JGI IMG/M metagenome (GOLD analysis project Ga0209542, IMG submission 184028) | Soil microbial communities from Rifle, Colorado - Rifle CSP2_plank highO2_0.1 (SPAdes) (version 2) | ecosystem: Environmental > Terrestrial > Deep subsurface > Rock core/Sediment ... | reverse complement strand
CTTTCCACTTTCTTTGGTCGCTGTTGGAGAAAGAGGGACCTTCAAGGACATGATGGCCTTGAGAACTGATGTTGCAACAATGGAAAAAGCCAGAATCATTGGAGACGTTATTAATCCTAATCCGTATGGAATTTTGTTGAAAACGTCTAAATTTGTGGATGCAAAAGTTGACGGAAAAAAGATTTATATAAGCGGATTTGCTCCAGTCGTGACTGATTACCCAGATAAAAACAACCAGCCAATTCCAGTTTATACAGATTTGATCAATTTTACTTTTCTTGCAGAGATAACCGCGTCGATATCCAACATGCCGGTAAATAAGGCAGGTACTAAAAAGCTGTTCAGATTAATAGATAGTGCTGAACCAGGATTTTCCGGTGGTAAAGTGATGAATAACCAAGGTGAAGTCGTGGGAATGACCTTAGCTGTAACATTTTCAAAAAATTTCGTTTATGTTATTTCTTCCAAAGATATTAAACAATTTTTAAAAGATCACAAAATAAAATAACCCCTAAGGTAAAGGGGTTTTTGATTTACATAAAAATTTAAAATAAAAAAGACCAAATTTCAATAAAGACCTTATTTTCAATAAAAACAGTTTTGCTTCATTAAAAACCTTACGGTTGCCGTCTAAATAGACTGGTGATTCGGCTAAAGTTTTATTTTTAACCAACCAACCATCCGATATTGCTCTGTCTAGCATCTCATCTCCAGCTAGAAGTGCCAGAGCCATTTTTCCGGGATGTAAGGAATACAGATTATGGATACCGTCCTTGCCGTGATTCCAAATAATCGGCCTATTTGTGTCTATTATAGTTGGTTTAACGCGGAATCCGTGTTTTAGAAAACTGTAAGAAGGAATTCTCTTGTCTTCTAGAAGGTTTTGGAGGGTTTCGGTAAGATAATTTGTATCTTTTTCGGACGGAAAGAAATTGTCAGGATGATCTGTAAAGTTAGAATTAGTCGGCCCAACTTGTAGAAGGCCCCTTTTTTGTAGGCAAGCAATATATTTACCATCATTTCCGAAAGTTATGATGTTGTTTTGGAAAAAATATCCCGGAATTTCCACTTGAACCCCAACCCGTAGTTGATAATCAACGATTATCCCAAGACGGGCACAGACATCTTTTATCCAAGGACCAGTGGCGTTTACAATCAGCAGTGGTCCCCTGTCGTTAGAAATTTTTATGAGTTTCCCTGTGTTATCTATAGCCGTAATCTCTTTAATAAGACTGCCACTTCCAACTTTAAACTCTTGAAAATCTTCAATTTCAAATCTTTTAAGCAGGTTGGGGTAGTTTGAGATTTCTTGATCAAGTTTTCGCATTAGCGTTGCCGGGTTTACGGTCCACTCATGGATAGCGATTGCGCCTTCCATATTTTTTCTACGAAGATTTGGCTCCATTTTTTCAAGAACTGTGGGGCTTATGAAAAAATGTTTTTCAAAATTTGTGGAACGGACCTCAGCCAACTCATCATAGCGGGTGAATAAAGCATTAAACGACCTAATACTATGCGGTGTTTCGGGCCCGATAGGTATCAGATTGAGTCTTCCTTCCATTATTTGCGGGGAGAACATTTTGACCCACCTTGAACATTCAAAAGCGGTTCTTTTGACAAGTTCCTCATCGGCCAATAGGTAATCGGGACGAGGAGCTATCCATCCGGTGGCACTATATGTAGTGCCCTTGAAATTTTTTCCCAAAATAACCGTTCTTATTCCACGTTGAGTGGCAAGAAGAGCCAAAGCTAAAGAGGCAATGCCGTCGCCGATAATTACGAGATCGGCCTTAAAACTTATTTTTTCCACACGTTCGCCTTTTTAAAAGAACTTGCCCACATTAGACCACTTTAAAATAAAAAAGTCGAGTTTTCACTCGACTAGACCCATACGCTTAATGACTTCTTGTCCTGCTTCAATTCCAGCTTCTAACAGGTCCAACACGTCTTGTTGTTTAAACTTAATAAAATTGAAAAGACAAGACTTCCTTTGATTTGAAACCATTTCCATCTCAGCATTATCTTTATCCACCAACCTTAGACGACCATTGTCCATTCTTTCTATAATCCCTTTCAGTCTGGTTCTTTGCTCATCGGGAATACTTTCACACATGTCCTTAAGTTCTTTTTTGATGCTAATTTCCTCATTAATTCTTTCAACCATTTGAAATTGTCTCATATCATTGGTGCATGAAAGACTGTGAATTGCCGCTCTCAGGATAACGGGCCAAAAATATCTTTCACTTAAATCCATTTCAGTTGGCACCAGGCCATGAATATCTATCAAGAAAATCAGGTCAAACTGATCTCTTACTGCTTGCTCAAGGAGCATGTTTGCGTTATAGCCCCCGTCAATAAGAAGAAGAGCATTTTTTCTAGACTTGCCTTTTTCGATAAGTTCCGCTTCTTCAGGATCATATACAAATTGAGGGTTTAGAAATGGAACCAAGGCCTTAGAACCCAGAACCATCTCCATGGCCCAGCGCCTATGTTTTGGGTTTTTGTTTGAAAAGAGTATCAACTCACCGCTGAGGAGATCCAAAGCTGGAATTTTTATCGGTACAGCTTCAGAAGAAAAAATAGCATCTAAATTCCAATTTTTACTTATAAACTTTCCAAGGGCATCACTACGGAGCATGGATTCTTTCCTTAGGGTTCGATAAACTGTCTCAGTTTTCCTGACCTTACCAATAATGTCCTCAGGAGTTATGTTTGCCCAAAGGGTACATAATCTGTAGAACTCTCCTGTGCAACCCAGTAGTGCGGTGGCTGTTGAGCCGGAACACACATAGATGCCGGATAGCTTAAGACCATATTTAACTAGTGCGCTATAAATAACTGAAGTAGCTCCTGCACTGAAGGGCCCATTTTCTGGGCCACCTCTGCAAACAAAAGCGATTTTGGAATTTTGATTGAGTTTCACGTTGTTTGCCTTTTAAAGAACAACATAGTATATACCCCATCTATATTCTTAAAAATTGTGATTGTCAAAACCAAAAGCCGGCAATTGCCGGCTTTTGATTTAAATACCCAAAATCAGGTAGTGAAATTTACAGCGGTCTAGACCATGCGCAAAGCGCAACTAGAAATTCTACTACCTGGCGGATCCGAGATGCTTTTATTGCTTGATGGCTTCTTTCAAAAGTTTACCAGGGGTAAATCTTGGCTTCTTGGAAGCGGCGATTTGAATAGTTTCGCCCGTTCTTGGATTTCGGCCTTCTCGGGCTTTCCTGTCGGAAACCTTGAAAATACCAAATCCTGTTATGTTGACCTTATCTCCCGATCTCATGACCTTGGTGACCTCATCAACAAAAGCGTCTAACCACTCTACTCCCTGTTTCTTAGTCACTCCCATTTTTTCAGCCAATCTGCTGGCTAATTCACTCTTTTTTACTGGCACGATATTAACTCAAAATGTAAATCTCAAAGTGTAAAATGACAATTTAAAATGCAAAATTTTTCATTGTTATTTTGATCTTTTCATTTTGATTTTTAAATTTATCTAATAATCCTAATCGACCGTTAGAATTGCTTGCTTATTTTTCAATTATCAAGGTTTTATGCGGAAATTGCAAGCTACATGTTGAAAACCAGTATACTTGACAGATGCTATATTCACATGGTATGATTAAGATACATTTCTAAACCTACAGCCCACCCTCAATCAGACCACTTGACTTTCTCAAGCGCAAGAGTGCTTTTTGTGTTTCTATGCTTATCTAAAACTTCTTGCGGTGTCTGATAGTTTAAACACTTCATAATCCTTCTATTAAGTTTTGCTTCTAATCTTTTGATAAACTGTTTTGAATATTTTGATATATCACTGCTCTTTGGAATATCTCGTCTAGCATATTTGTTGCTGTTCTCCACTGTTCCCTTTTGCCACGAAGAATATGGGTCACAAAAGTAAATTTTAACATTCAGAATGATTCCTTTGCCTGTCTTGCCTGATACGATAAAGTCCGCTTCAGCGTCTCCGACATATCTCCTTTTTTGTATATATTTCGGCCTTTTATCAATGAAAATATGATCTTGCAGCTTTAGTGTCTTAGGTCTTTTTCGACTTCGCCTTCTCTTTCGTCTTTGCTTGATCCTGTGGTTTTCGACTCTTCGGCCATGGATGCTCTTAATATATCGGCGGATGCTGTTTTTTGATACGGCTGGTAGATGTTTTTCGTGCTTAGGAATTCTTCCAGCAATGACTTCAGGCGACAGATCGTCATACAGATTTTTATCTACATATTCTTTAAGCTCTTTATCCTCGACTATCTTCATGCCTTGATACTTGCTTTTCCATCTCCGGACATATGCCTTATGGTCTGCCTTTCTGGAGTCATATATGTTTTTAACGCTATTTATCTTTACCTCATCAACTATCGTTGAAATCGATCTCTTTAATGCTCGGGCTATTGCTCTCAGAGAATAGCCTTTTTGTTTTAATATCGATATTTCATTCCTCTCGCTTTTGGAAAGATGCGAGAATTTTTTTTGATTTTCTCATTTCTAAATTCTACAAGTGATCGGATTCAAATGCGAATTTAGGAAAGGAGGCAGCCATGTTCATTTGCAAAGGATGCATTAAAGACGATCAGCATTTCGATTTTCACTTGTTCAAGTCTCATGGCCCCTGCGAGATTTGTGGGAAAACGAAAACATGCGCTGATTGCCACTGTCCGCCTATCCCCGCCAAAAAGAAGTAGTTCGGCACCCAACCGGTAAGCCCCGCAACACGCGGAGCCTTATTTTTTACAAGTCAGACTTGTAAATACTCTTTAGCTATCACACAAGCAACCGGCGGAGGTAGGACCATTTTTTAAAATCAGCAGTATTTTTAAAAATGGTCCTACGCAGCATGCATAGAGGCCGTTCAGGATATTCGTTTCTGAGAGACTCAGGCTCGATGAGTTATATGAGCGACCGAGCGTTGAGCGAGGAAGTACTGAAGCCAGTAGACTGAATGTGCTATCTTGCGTATTCAATAGCTCGTGTCTCACGTATAACGTTCACCCTTATTTCTCCCGGATATTTCATTTCTTCTTCAATTTTCTTAGCCACATCTTTTGCCATTTTGAGTGCGCTTAAATCATCAATTTTAGTTGGTGTAACAAATATTCTCAATTCTCTACCTGCCTGAATTGCGTAAGATTTCTCAACACCATCAAACGAGTTTGAAATTCTTTCCAAATCTTCAAGTCGTTTTAAGTAAATTTCAACGGTATCTTTTCTTGCCCCCGGTCTTGCTCCAGATATTGCATCGGCGGCCGTGACTATTCTGGCCTCTAAAATAGCATAAGGATATTCGTCATGGTGGGCTTCCATTGCAAGAATGGCCCTTGGATCTACTCCAAATTTTGAAAGTAGTTTTCTGCCTATCTCAACGTGGGTTCCCTGAACTTCATGGTCCACAGCCTTACCAATATCGTGAAATAGGGCACCTTTTTTTGCTACGGATACGTCTGCCCCTAGTTCAGCAGCGAGCATTCCCGCAATATGGGTCATTTCAACAGAATGAAGTAAAACATTTTGTCCAAAACTTGTTCTAAACGCTAATCTTCCCAACAAATAAGTAAGTTTTGGATCTACTGGCCCTACACCTGTTTCAAATAGGGCTGCTTCTCCGGCCTCTTTAATTTTTTCATTTATCTCGTTCTTTGCCTTTTCTACCATTTCTTCTATTTTGGCCGGATGTATTCTGCCGTCGGCTATTAGTTTGTCAATTGCCAGTTTGGCTATTTGGCGTCTGACTGGATCAAATCCGGACACAACAAGCGCTTCCGGTGTATCGTCAATAATAATATCAACTCCAGTTAGTCTCTCAATTGTTTTTATATTTCTTCCTTCTTTTCCGATGATCTTACCCTTTACCTCATCTGAAGGTAAACTTACAACAGTTGTCATGGCATCAGCAATCTGTGAAGATGCATATCTTTGAATGGCTGTTGTGACTATTTCCCGTGCTTTTTTTTCAAGCTCATCCCTATTTTCATTTTCAAGCTTTCTCATTCTTTTATACAAATCGTCTTTATATTCCTCTTCGGTTTTAGTGACGAGTTCAATTTTTGCCTTTTCTCTGTCCAGACCCGATATTCTTTCCAATTCTTTTAACTGTTTTTCTCTTGATTGTTCAAGCTCACTTTTAAGAGACGTCAATTCAACCACCTTATGCTTAAGGATTTCTTTTTCAGAAGAAATTTCTTTTCCTTTCTGTTCAAGTTCGTTTTCTTTACGAGTTAAAAGATTCTCTATCCTTGAAAGTTGAGAGTTTCTTTCTTTTTCTTCCTTTTTTGCCTCTTCAAGAATCTTAAAAGCATTGTTCTTGGCTTCAAGAATAATGTCTTGAGATTTTGATTTGGAGTCTGCGAGAACGGCTTCTGCTCTTGATTCAGCAAGGGTAACTTTTCTACTGGCGACTAAATGCCTGATGAGGTAACCGATTACTAATCCTGGAAGTAACGCCGAAACTGCCGCTATTAGCGGGTTTAAACCTGAAATCATGTTGTGTAAAAGTTAAGTAGTTGTGCATGTTCACTTTTGTGAAACCTTTCCACTACTGAACTAAAGATTAAAATTAATGACTAACGAAAAAAGTATAGCAAATGATTTGGTTTTATGCAACTTTCGCTCTGGCCTTATTCTAATTTTCTCACGGCTTCCTCTTGGACTATTTCTAGAAACTCCTCCTAATTTCTCTGACCGCCCGAAGCCACTCCTGTCAGGCCATGCGGCCAGCCCTTTGGGCTGAGCCGTTCCTGACATCCTCGGGTCGGTACCCAGAGAAATAGCGTCGGAGTTCCTGAAATAGTACCCAATCGTGCAGAATGTGAGAAAATTAGAGTAAGGCCTTCGCTATGTTAAAAAAGTTGACAATACCACAATTTAGTGCTACTTTTGTTGTTAGTTGAAAAAGGTAAAAAAGAGGAGAACCAAATGACTGGATATGTGGTTGGAGAAATTTTTGTTTGGATTATGATTGTGTCATTCGTCATCAGTTTTTGTTACGCAATCTACGAAACTGCCACCTATTTCGATGACATAAATCGGCTCAAGAAGTTGTTCCGAGAAACAGCTAGACTCTTTAGGCGGTTGTTCGGAAACAAGTTCACAATTTGGATTTTTGCCTAAATTTTCTTATTCCCCTACGTCAGATGTAGGGTTTTTATTTTAATAAGTCACTTAAGTCAAAATATTTATTTAAATTAACTTGATTATTTATTACCAATTACCACCTATAATTAAAACAACCAGCGGAGGTAGCGTGCTTTTATGAAATCAGCCCCGACGCTTCGGTCGGGGTCCCGACACGTTGTCGTCGGGATAGATTTCAAAAAAGTGCGCTACGCAGCATGCATAGAGGTTGTGTCAGCAGTTTATTTTTTTGGTATAATAAAATCATGAAACCAGTAGTTCTTACAATTTTGGATGGGTGGGGATATTTCAAGCAAAAGCATGGCAACGCTATTTTAAACGCGGAGACGCCAAATATTGATTTTATTCAACAGAACTATCCCTCATTGCTTCTGCAGGCCTCAGGAAAAGCTGCTGGCGTGACTTGGGGAGAGTCAGGAAATAGTGAGGTTGGACATCTTACAATAGGTGCGGGAAGGGTAATTTTTCAATATTTATCAAGAATAAATAAAGCCATTGATAACGAAAGTTTTTTTTCAAACCAAATTCTGACTAAAGCCATCGGACACGTCCATGAGAACAATTCCACCCTTCACTTAGCCGGACTTCTTACCTCCGGTTCTGTTCATGCCTATTTAGCCCACCTTTTTGCCCTGATAGATCTGGCCAAGAGAAATAACATTGTAAATTTAAAAATTCACCTTTTTACCGACGGAAAGGACTCCGGCTTAAAAGAAGCTCCGGAACTTATCAAAAAAGTAGATAATTACTTGTTTCAGGCAGGTGTTGGTAAAATAGCTACTGTAATAGGTAGGGACTTTGCTATGGATAGAGGTAAGAATTGGGATTTAACTAGGGCGGCATATGAACTTTTAACAGCTGGTGTTGGAGAAAAAACTATAGATATTTATAAAAAGCTTGAAGAGTATTATCTTAGCAGCCATAGTGATTACCAAATTCCGCCGACGGTAATTGAGGACGTTGGAATCGTTCAAGAAAACGATTCTTTGGTATTTTTTAATTTCAGAGAAGACAGTATGAGGCAAATAATCGAAGTTTTTATAGATAAAGAATTCAACATATTTAGTAAAAAAGAATTAGCCAATCTTTTTATTGTCTCCCTAACTCAGTATATTGAAAATCCCAATCTTCATGTCGCTTTTCCGATCCCAGAAATAAAGAACGGCCTTGCCGAAGTATTAAGTAAAAACGGTAAAAAACAGTATCATATCACCGAAACCGAAAAATATGCCCACGTAACTTATTTTTTCAATTGTTTCAAAAATATGCCTTTTAGCGGCGAAACAGACTTCTTGTCCGAGTCCGTAAAAAACCCTACAGAAAATCCCGAAATGAGAGCCAACGAAATAACCGAAATGGTTTTATCAGAATTGGACAATTATGACTTCTTCGTGATCAACTTTGCTAACGGGGACATCTTATCTCACTTAGGAAACCTTGAGGTTGTGATAAAAGGAGTTCAAGCCGTAGATGAAGCTTTAGGAAAAATAAAATCAGCGGTATTAGGGAGAGGCGGTGTTATGATAGTAACGGCTGATCATGGCAATGCAGAATCTTTGACATATCAATCATCAGGAGAAAGTGAGACCAAACACAATGACAATCCGGTGCCGTTTTATTTGATAGGCAAAGAATTTGAAAAGCCCAGAACGGAAAAAGACATTAAATTATCAATGGATAAACCATCGGGACTACTTGCCGATGTTGCCCCAACAATTCTTGAGCTCATGGGCATAGAAAAACCGGCCGAAATGACCGGGGAGAGTTTGCTTAAAATAATAAGATAATTCACATAACCTCCATGCATGCTGCGTAGAGGTTGTGTGAACTGTTTGAGCTATTCTATAACCCCTCCGCCGAGTAATTCGCCTTTTTTATAGAATACCGCCGATTGACCGGAGGTTATGGCTCTTTCAGGTGTTTTTAGTTCAAGCTCGCCGCTTTTTTTCAAGACGGCCTTTTTTAATTCTGCTCGATAACGCACTCTCACATCCACCTCGAATTCCCTGTTGATAACCGACTTGCGAAGTCGGTTATCAACAGGTTGGCCCGTCTGGTCTGTCGAGTTTATCCAGTTTATATTAATTAATTTCATTTTTTTTGAAAGAAGATTCTTATTTGAACCGACATAAATAATATTTTTTTTGACATTTTTTGAAACAATATAATATGGTCCTCCACCGATACTCATATTTAAACCATGCCTTTGGCCGATTGTGTAGTAATAAATCCCGTCATGTTTCCCTAAAATCCTTCCATCCAGGTGGAGAATATTTCCTGTCTTTGTTTTAATTTTTGTCTGTAAAAAATCCTTAACATTTAAAGGTCCGATAAAACAAACCCCTTGGCTGTCTTTTTTGTCATGATTTGAAAGTCCAAATTTTTTAGCAAGTTTTCGGACTTCCGGTTTTATATAATCCCCTATCGGAAAAAGGCATTTTTCTAATTGTTTTTGTTTTAGAGTCCATAAAAAATACGACTGGTCTTTATTTTTGTCTTTTGCTGTAAAAAGCCGACCTTGTTTTACTCTGACATAGTGTCCTGTTGCGATATAGTCCGCCCCTTCTTTCATGGCTCTATCAAAAAATAAACCGAATTTAATTTCTTTATTGCACATCACGTCTGGATTTGGCGTTCTTCCTGCTCTGTATTCTTTAACCATGTAGTCGGTAACAGATTTTTTGTATTCTTTAGAAAAATCCCAAGTTTCAAATCGTATACCCAAAACAGACGCTGCCCTCATGGCATCTTCCCGATCTTCTTTCCACGGACAGTTATCCACAACTGACCCCGTAACGACATTCAGTGTCGTTGTTGATAAGTTTGGGCTCCATGGTTTCATAAAAACTCCGACAATATCAAGTCCTTGCTTCTTTAGCAAGGCAGCGGCAACTGACGAATCCACGCCTCCAGACATCGCGACACAAACTAATTTTTTATTTTTTAATTCTTTCATAACGGAAATCTCTTACTTGGAAGCCGAGCTTCCAAGTAAGAGATTGTCATTCTAAAAGCAAGCTGCCAATATCCTCCCGGGCTCTATTTTTTAAAATAAACGATAATGAGTTTTCTGTAAATTCCTGGTACTTTTTTATACTTTTGAACTGATCAAGAATTATATCTTTCTTACAAAAAATAGCACCATTCTCTGTTCTATATTCATCCATGCTTGATTTAAAAAATTGACCATTAAGTTTATGAACTTTATTGTTTAAATTAACATATGAGCTAAGATGTAAAAGATATTCATTTGAGTTAATATGGATTGCCTTGAATTTTCCTTGAAAAAGAGAACCCGACCTTTCGTTTTTGTTGTTAAAATATTTAGTATAACCGGTACCTATTCGATGTAACAACTTTTCAATCCCTTTTTCGGTTATTTGTTCTAATATAAAGTGATAGTGATTTGGATTAAGACAATAGCAAATAAAATTAACTAATTTTTTATTTAATTCTAACTTGGAAGCTCGGCTTCCAAGTTGCTGAGATTTGAATGAATTTTCATAAATACTCCCTATGGGTTCAATGACATTAAATTCCTTCATGCTCTGAAAAAAACGATTTATATCGTCTCTATCGGAAAAAATATTTCTTTTGTCTGTGCCCCTGTTATATATGTGATAAAACTCACCATTCACAAAAGATATGTTTCTCATAGAGTAATTATACCACTTGGAAGCTCGGCTTCCAAGTGGTCAGCTGAAAACCTAAGTTTTTTAAAATAAAAAAACCGTTTTTAGACGGCTTTAATCATTCTTTCAGTAGCGATTTTTTTCTCCGTTGCAATCAAAATCTCATTGGCAAAATGTTAAACCATTTGTTGTTTGTCCATTTTTGAAGTATCAACGATTCTTAACTGGGGGAATCTCGGAGATAGGTCTTTATAGGCCTGCTGGAATCTTTCGACAAGAACCTTAATGGTTTGAGGATTGGTAAAATTTCCCAGACGGTCTGTCAGCGAGACCTCTTTAGTTCTCCTCATCAGGATTACAAACCACAAAATACGCGGCATCCAACTTATTCACCCAGAATCTAGACAAAAAGAAATTCTGATAGAGCTTAACCTCATCTGAAGTCAGCTGGCCTTTGGCCTCCCAATACATCATCCAGCAGTATCCATCAAACAAACATCTATCAAAGAGAACAAGATCGTACATGTGCCCATTGCTCAAGTCCATAAGTTGAGTGCGGGCATAGTCGGCTGTTCTGATATTGTATTCCGGCGTTGTTCTTGGAATATGCTGAATGACCTCGACGCCTTCTTGCGGACGCAGGACTCTAAACTTCAATGTCTTGAAGAATTTGTAGAGCTCGTCGATGGTGGTGGTCTTTCCAGAATCGGATGAACCCGTGAACTTCACAAAGAACGGCCGTGGCAGATATGACTCGCCGTATCTGTGGCCAACATATCGTAAATTTCAGATTGATTTAAACGACAATCCTAAATTCAAATATCTAGCTCCTCCCATGTCAGGAGTTAAGACCATACTGACCAAGATAGTAAGGTCCGGGACACCTTATTTTTTGGTATCACGACGGAAAAAAGCGGCAAGTGCCATAAAAATTTTAAAATACCACGGATTATGGCCTAAGTACTTCAACAAGAATAACGCCTTTTTTGTAAAAACTCCTGAAGACAAAAACATAAAGGCATCGGAACTAAGAATCACACATTATTTTGATGATGAATCTATGGTGTTGGATAAATTAATAAGTGTAAAAAATAAATTCCTTTTTGACCCCCTTGATGTATTTAAAAATCCGCCTTATCGGCGGATTAAATCGTGGAAGGAACTTGCAAAGTTAATCTAATTAAAAAGATTTAAATCTCTTATCATTCGGAATTTTCTGACAAAGAGGACTGTTTCCGTCACGGCAGTCGAAATGTTGCCGGTCAGGTATTTATATTTACTTGATCCGCCATTATATGAGGCAGCTATGGCTTCTTCTTTTTGTTCCGGTGTTTTGGAAGACCATATTTTTTTTGCTTTTGAAGAGGTTCTGACTTTTGCTTCAATTTCAGAGAGTTTCATCTCAAGAATAAGAGCTGTCGCCTTTATTCCATTTTTTACATCTACCCTGCCAATGTCAACATTTTTGTTCAGTCCAGCCGATGGATATTTCTCTAGCGCACCCCTTTTATTTGGGTCTTTATTCGGGTTGCTGTATGTTTTGGGCATTATTTGACCAAGACCAGAAGCACCTGTTTTGGAAACCGTATAACGAAATGCCTTTTCGCCGTTGGCTCCAAGGCGTATAAATACCCTCTCGACAAGTTCTTTGCCTCCATCTGTGGAGAGTATCATCATCTTAGGATCTGTTTGTTCGGTAAGAAAAATATTTTTAACGAATTCCTGAATCATTATATCTGCCACCAATCTGTCTGGAAAAGCTATTGATCTAACTCCGGCCACAATTAGCTCTTCAAAAGCATCCCTAACGTGGTCATTAAGAAACTTTTCGCCGGCTGTAATGAGTGCCTTATCTTTTAGGGCAGGAGAATACGGCACATAAACAACATCGGAGTATTTCTGACCCTTTCGATCTTCGGGGTAAGCCAGATCATCATTGAGCATCAAATACTTATCGGCAACCACCGCATAACGATTGTCAACCGCTCTGTTTATGGCAATACTCCAATCAGAGTTAAAGCTATTCCACCAGTTATTGATAACATCGAACTCTTCATTCGGATTGTCTGACCGGAAGATGGGAAGGTTGTCAGGGTTGGGCAGATATTTTCTCCTTAGATCGCTTGCTTTATTTATCTCTGACATATTCAGCCAGTATCTTTTTTCAAATATTTGACATATTTTTATGTCTAATATGGCCAGAGATATTTCTTTTTTAATCATCTCCATTACGGGTTGGCCTTTTTTCTTAACTATTTTACCCCGCTTATCTTTTCGTGGCTCTTCTTTAAATTGAAGTGGCGATGAATTTTCAAGCAGTTGCTTGGCCTCTTCAATCTTATCAATCAACTGACACCCATTCGAAGGTGTTGGCAAAATAATTCCTTGGATTTTAGTGGGTTGACTTGGTAAAATATCTTGGGCTATTAGGTTGCTCTGAAACAAAATCAGCCCAAAAAAAGAAGCTGTCAAAACAAGGATTAAATTAATTTTTGAATTCATGCTCATTGATATTCCATTCTATCCTAAAGTTGTTAAGTTGCATAAGAGCAAATTAACATATTGTTAAGAATCTTCAATTGAGACAGGATCTTACAAGTTTGTCTCTATTTCTTTTGCTAGACGCTGAACGGAGTTGGCGTAGTTAATACAACTTGACTTTGTGCTCATGGCATTCCCACAGTAATATCTTTTGGACGCGGCTATTTCTCCAGAGCGAGTTTTACTGTCGGCTCCATCACGGGCAAGTTTGGAGGCGGCCGCAACAAATGCGTCTTCTATGCTCCATGGATTTGCCGGATTATGACTTGTTAAGCGAGTGACTTCTTCTCTGTATCCCATCCAGGTAGACGGGATAAATTGGGCAGGACCCATTGCACCTCCCCAGCTGGAACCACACGAGATTGGAGTTTGGAAGGGGTCTCGGCCCAACTCTTCCGTGATTTTTAAAAACAAAGAAAGATCTCTTGTGGGGTGTATCCCTTTGTTGTAGATTTGGCCGTTTGTAATTCTGCGCGTAGCACCGCTAGTTTTGTCTACTATGTAACATTTTCCGACATTACCCCCCAACGCGCTTTCTTGTTCAAGCTCAGCAAGTAAAAAAGCCGGACGGATACCCGCTCCTATTGCCGCTAACTGACCGTATTTAACGGCTTCTTCTGCTGAAACTCCGTTTTGTATCAAATATCCTATCTGGTTTTTTATCGCTTCAATGTCTTTCTGAGATTTTTTCACTAACTCTTGGTATTTTGACTCCTGACCCTTGGTATCTTTTAATAATTTTGCCTGTGTCGCTTTAGTAGAATCAATGGATCGTTTTTCTATTTCCTGTAAACGTTTGGCCCGTTCAAGTTCTGTTTGTTTTTCTTCAAGATTTGACTGATGTTCTTCCAGTTCTTCTTTGAGTTGTTTTATGTCATCTATGGCTGTCTTTAAATTATCTTGGGTGGTTTGAATACTGTTTAAGTCGTTAAAAAAGTCTGAAAGATTTTGATTTTTAAGCAATATCTCAGTAAGAGATCTTTGATCATTTTCGTTAATTATCTTGACATATTGCCCTAGGGCGCTTTTGTGTTTATTTATTTTATTTTCAGCAGCTCCAATTTTTACTTCTGTGGCGCCTATCTCCAGACTTGTTTTATTGATAGAAATACCTAAAGATTTAATCTCAAGTTGGACTTGATTTATTTTGGAATTCAGGTTGTTTATTTGGTTTTGAAGGGTTTGGGACTGATTCTGGGCGCCTTCTATCTGTTTTTCGTATTCGTCAATTTGTTTCTGAATTTCTTCTATCTGTTTGTTTCTGGCGTCTATTTCATCCTGAACAGAACCAAACGCGGAAATGCTAAATAAATACAAAAAAAGAATAGGAAATATGAACAAAATTTTATTTCTCATTGTCATCGCTTGTGTTGATAATTATAACATGACTATCGTACTTATCTAGCATATAATTAAACCGCAATGTATAAATGTAAAAACTCTGTACTTTTTAGGATAATTATACCATTATCGATATTTTTATTTTTCTCAACCCCCGTTCAAGCAACTACTCTAACAACAAGCGGAAATAAATTTACGATAGATGGTCAAGCAAAGTTTTTGGTACTGGCTGGATATTTTGATGGCATGGACTCTCCAAGCCCTTCTGTTGACTTAACCTATTTGAAATCAAAAGGATTTGACGGTATCAGAATTTTCCCTAATTGGTGGAATGAATTAAGTCCCTTAGTTTCCGACTCTGATCCGCTTATAACTAGTGACGGTAGTCTTGACCAAGACAAACTAAATAAATTGATTTCTATTGTAGATACGGCTAATTCAAAAGGGATGATTGTTGACATTTCTTTTGCCAGAGAAGTGGTTGAAGGAAATTGCAGCAATCCAGGTATACCTACTAGCGTTTTGTGCAAAACAGAATTTAAAGAAGGAGTGATTGCCGTAGCTCGGGCCTTACGAAGTAAAACTAATGTTTTTTATGATTTATCTAATGAACATGACTATGTTGGAGTTGTAGATTTTCCACGTTCAGATGTTTTGGATTTGAAAAACAGAATTGAAAATGCGATAGGAACAGGTTCAATATTATCAGTTTCTACTACTGATCCAAACGGTTCAACGGCAGTTGGAATCGCAAACGGATATCCTATGGACGTGGTAAACGCCCATTTTGCCAGTGGTCAAGAATTAAATTCCAACATATCTGCCGCATTAACACCAGGAAAACTTACTTATATTGGTGAGCCTAATAATACCAGCTCTGTTCCTAGTTACTCAACTCAAAATCTTATATCTGCAGTTGTAAATGCCAAGAAGGTTGGAGTTGCTGCTTGGACATTTCATACAGATGCCAGTTTTTATCTTAATGGAGTTTCTTTGCAGTCAAAATTTGAAGCTAAAAGTAATGAGTTGGGATTTGTTAACTCGTTTAAATCTGCTATTGATTCTACGGTTTGGGGTGGAGGTGGGAACAACCCTCCACCACCGGTTGCATGTATTAACGCTGCCCCCGATCCTTCTGTGGTACCGGATATGAGTTCGGTAGTTAATGCCGTTGCAAGCGAGAACCCAAACTGGGTTTTAGAAGCTTGTGATAACTACGATTTTATTGATGAAGTGGTCAAGCGTTTACGGGCAGGTCAAGGTGGAACAAGGTGGGCGTATGAAGCCAAAAGAGCCAATCCCAATGACCCATGGAAAGAAGGAGTGTCATATTATTATGGAACGGAAAATTATCCTGTGGCGGGGAGCATGAGTAGCTATGAGGTTTTTGCTGTTGATGTTTTACGCCAAGGATGTCCAAATAACCCCTCAATAAATGCTCCTTACTGGGAAGTAGCAGACTGGCCCAATAATCCTCCCGGGACATTTAATGTCGCATATATGTATCCTAAAACAACATCAGGAGGTTCTTTGCCAACACCTGTTATGTGTTCTAATGGAGTGCCTACCGACCCTCCAACAATTACCAATATCGATCCAGCCATTGCTGTTCCTGGTCAGAACGTAGAAGTGAATGGTACAAATTTAAGCAACGAGCTTCAACTTACTGACAATAATGGTACAATTATAAACGTTGAAGGTTTAGCAAATAATCAACTTACAACAACCACTTTTATGGTACCCTTGAATATCACCCCTGGAATCTACCAAGTTGCTGTTACCAACTCCAAAGGTTCCACGACTTCAACTCAAAGTTTAACTGTCCAAGTTGGAGGTGCGCCTTTTTCAGCTCCGATTACTCCTGCTATTCCTACTCAAGGATTACCAACTAACTTGGGACAACTCATTGAACAGATATTTTCTTGGTCATTATACATATTGGGTATTTCTGTGTTTGTAATGTTTTTTTATTCCGGATTTCTGTGGCTAACAGCAGCTGGGAATACTTCTAAAATTGGAGAAGCAAAAACTCACATGACAAATGCCGTGTTCGGAGCTATTCTTCTCCTGTCTTCTTATTTAATTTTATATACTATCAACCCCGACTTTGTGAAAAACACTTTTAATCTTCCCGGATTAGGAACAACAAATTCTAACAACACAATATCTGCCCCACTTCCTTCTTCTCTACCTCTAAATAACGCAGCCTCCCAAATCCGTTTACTCAATAACCTTTTGAATGAATACAATAATTACAATAACGCCGTAAATCAACTGAATACAAGCAATAAGTCTTTGTAATATAAACAATCAGTCATAATCCAATCGTGAAAAAAACCCGCCTCAAACTAATTTTAAACATATTCATATGTCTCCTCATCGCCCTTTTTACCGTTAATGGCGGTACTGCATTTGCCGCAGATACACCTCCAAGTGATGGTGGTCCAGCAGCCAATTTGGCCTGGCAAAAACAAGTTCTCACAGCTCTTGCCGATACGGCAATTAAAAACCTTGACGCAGCTGAAGCTACTGTCCAAGCAAATCCAGTTTTAAGATCATCAACGAAACAGGTCGTTCTTGCCTCTTTGCAGGGAGTTGAGGATCAGCTTGTTTCTTACAAAGCTCGAGTTGTTCAGGCAACAACAGTGGCAGAAGTTCAAACTTTAAACCAACAGATCGGACAATACCTCAAAACCAACAAGACTGTCATAATCGATTCCTTTAAACTGGCATTTACAGAAATCGGAAATGCTGCTGTTGCTAAAGCAAAACAATTTGAAGCTACACTTCGGACAACCCTCATTTTACTAAAGACGCTTTGTCCTCAGCAGATTGCAACGATTTCTACGCTTGAGACACAGCTCAACACTCTTGATGCTAATCTTGCGGCCTTGAATACTGCAATCCAAGCACGAGATGTTGCAACTATTCTTCACAAAATGAACGAGATAAGTATATTGATTCAAAGCATGAATACAAATGTGAAGACTATTCAAACTGCCTGCCAGATTTCTCCTTTAGGTGCTACTCCAACCCCCGTACCCTCTACTAAAACAGGGGCAACGCCCACTTCTACGGCACTTCCACAAAATACGGGAATTTCTAAATGTCCGGTTGGTCTAAAAAATTCAATCTCAACAACAACCGGTTGTGTTCAAGGAACATATGATCCAACCACCGGGAGAGAGATGTTTCTGGGAATACCTTATGCGGAACCACCTGTTGGTGATTTACGTTGGAAAAGACCGAAAACAAAAACTGCTTGGACAACAACCTTGGTAGCTCAAGAATCTTCTCCGGCATGTATGCAACAAGGGCAAGGTTACATGAATTCTCTGCCCGGTTTTGGAGTAACTGGGCCACAATCGGAAGATTGTCTGTATTTGAACATATGGCGACCAGCAGAACGAAAAAGTTCATTGCCGATTCTTTTTTGGATTTATGGTGGAGGTTATGTCGGTGGATCGGGATCAAGTTCTATGTACGCACCTAATCCTGATCTCGCTAGTAACGCGATTGTCATAACTTTCAATTACCGACTGGGGACATTGGGGTTTTTGGCTCATCCCGATCTGTCTGCGGAAAATACATTAAACATTTCGGGCAACTATGGGCTCTATGATATCATTGAAGCCTTGAAGTGGGTTAACGTCAACGCCGAGTCTTTGGGGGGAAGTCGCAATCAGATTACAATTTTTGGGCAATCAGCTGGAGGAAATGCTGTTGTTTCGCTTCTCAAAACCGATTTAGTGGCAGGTCTTTACACTAATGCCGTGGCTCAGTCCAATACTGCTGTAGTTGGGTCTGCTTCACTTAAACGAGGAGTTCCTCTCAAATCTGGTGAAGAAATGGGTTCAAAAATGAGTCAAGCTATCGGTTGTAGTCCTGCTCCATCAGGGATGACCGTTTTACGGTGCCTTAGAAAAAAAACATCGCAAGAACTGACAAAGGCTTGGACAACGGTTAATAAGGGCAATAATGATGTTACTCCCTATGCTGACGGGATCATTAGTGCGGGAAGTTATCAACGCGTTCCACTTGTTATGGGCATGACCACTGAAGAGTTTACAACTTTGAGCAAGGCTATTGGTATTTTAAAAACTCGTACTCAATTTGAGGAACAACTTCGCAAGGAAGGAACACAAATGGGTGTGACTGATTTGGATGGTCTTGTCAAGATCTATCTCCCATCAAGCATTGGGAACGATAAGCAGGGCATTGCTGAAGCATTCGCCAATTACAGTTGGGATACTCAATTCTATTGTGGAGCTCGGGCCTTTTTGAAAAATTATGCGGCAAAAACTGGAATGCCCACTTTCGGATACCTCTACGGTCATGCGCCGAGCTTTTTCCCTGCGGTACTGGGTGCTCAACATGGATCTGAACTGTTCTTTCTTTTTGGTTCATCGATTTGGAGGTCAAAGTTTCAAATCCAAGAGCGCGCTATGGCAACCAACCTTCAAAAAGCCTGGACCTCGTTTGCTAAAGGAGCACCTGTTGTAGAAGGTGTTGGGGCATGGCCCAAGTTTGGTCAGGGGAATTTTGTTAGATTTGATTTAAAGTCTGATGTGACTTCGGGAATCCACCTCAATCAATGTGATTTTCTAGAATCTCAGGGGATTTATCGTTTATAGGGTAATTTTTTAGAAAAAAAATGGCTTATATTTTGGGATTATTCTTTATTTTGGCTTTAATATTCTCGTCTATGAGTGGAGGTAATATTGTTACCAGTTTTTTGGGACAGATTAAAGACAACGTGAGTGCCATCATTTTTCCTAAAACGGAAAGAGAGATAATAATAGACAATCTCAATTCAGACTATCAATATCTGGACAAGTTTTTTGCAGAGTCTGCCCCGACAATATTAAGCACTAAAAACGTAACAGAGAATGATAAAACTGCCGTAAAAAAGGCAATGGAAACATTTAACAACTCTAAAAATCTGATATCTAATTTGTCTAAGTTGGAAAAAGAAGAAAAAGGCCCGATTAAAACCGTAGGCAGTATCATAGAAAAAATCCTCAATATCTATAATGATTCATCAAAAAATTCTGTTGACTCCCCAAATTCTTCCGATACCGCACCGACAAACATCCCCCCTCAATGTCGGTTAGAATGTTCTAAATAGATTTTTTGAACTCTTCTACAGTAGATATGTCTGTCGGATCAATGCCGTATTCTTTAGCGATATAATATGAGACCCAATCGGCCAACTGTAGTGAAGAAAATATTTTAGCAAAAACATTGTCTCCTATCAGTTCAATAGTTTCCACGTTTAATTTCTGCTTTTTGAATAATTCAGTCGTTACTTCCATTCTTTTCAAAATTTTAGGATTGTCGGTTTTATCTTTCAGGAAAATAAAATGAAAATTCTGGGAAAGCAACCGAGCGTAAGCCGAGCAGTCGTCGCATGACGGCAATTTGGACACTTCGCCGGCGTGGAAACCCGCCATTTCGTTGTGGTTTAACTCCGGAAAAACATTTGAGAACGATGGTTTCTTGGCCGTCTCATTGATTTTAACTTTCCATGCATAAGCAATCGGCCCGTTTTTTCTGGATGAGTAAATAATAGGCACGAACCCCCTTAATTTCTCCGCCAATTCTTTGCCCATTTTTTCCAGAAGCCCGGCTTCTGGAAGCTGAATTTTAGAAACCATTGTCAAGGCGTCGCCTTGCTTCAACACCTTCAACAGGGCTTTCAAATTAAGACCCAAAGCCAATCTCGGCTCAAGACCCCAGTCAGGCATTTCAATGTGGGGTGTTGTGTTCTGGCGGGCTAATTCAAGTAATTTACCACCAATAGAAACGACTGCTACGGGCAGATTCTTGCTCATGGCAAGTTTAAAGGCGTCAATCACTTCTTCCGTATTTCCTGAATAAGAATTTAAAATTATTAAGCTATTTTTAAGTACACTATCTGGCAGATCTGGTAATCCATAATCTCTGTGAATTAAAATATCCAATTCCGGATTGGAAACCCTCAATAAGTCCGGTCCCAAAGCCGATCCGCCCATTCCAACAAAAATAAATCTTTCAAATTTATCTAATCTGTCACCGTTTACCAATTCCGGCTTATATTCAAACTGTTTAGAGAAGTTTTTTATTGACTCATAGATATCCATTGACTAATTATACCAAAATTTAACAACAAAACAAAAATTATCTATTTAAACGAGAACTTTTCCTGCAAACTCTTGAAGAAATAGTTTTTTTCTAATTCAATAAATTTAATAAGTTTGGACGAACGGCTTATTGTAACAACATCCTTTTCCTTCAAAGGGAATATGTTAGAACCATCGGTAATTAACATGACATCCGCTTTTTCTCCGGTCCGACTTACAGACAAAAGACCCCTTTCTCTGAAACTAACGACTTTCAAATGTATATTCTTATTTCTTTTTACAACGATACTGGGGGAAGGGATGTTGTGATCCATTAATTCAGTAACGATAAAACATTCTATATCGGGCATTACTATTGGTCCGTGAGCGGAAAGGTTATAGGCAGTAGAGCCGGTGGCTGTAGATACTAAGGCTCCTGTTCCACGTATGGTTTGCACGGGGTCTCTGTCAATTGAAATTCCTAGTTCAACAATTCCCAGAAGATTCTGGACGGCCACCTCATTTAGGGCATTAGTGGTAAAAACAATCTTACCGTTCCTAACGACATCACCTTTAAGCATCATCCGCTGAATAACAGAGAAATTACCTTTAAAAAATTTATCTAAACCGGGAATAAAATTCTTCTCATCTCTTATTGAAGCCAAAAAACCGACTTGTCCTAAGTTTAACCCTAAAATTGTGGGACCGTGACTTTGATGTTGTCTTGCTGCCTCTAAAATAGTTCCGTCTCCACCAAGAACAAGTAAAATTTTTGCCCGTTTCTCTACTACTTTTATCTCGGGGTGTTTTTTGTTCAACCAAAGACTTATTTTATTTGCCCAGTATAAAGCCGGCTTGTTTTCAGGCCTGTAAACAAAACCGACTGTTGTTCCTTGACGTATCATTACACTTAGTGTAATATTAACACTATAAACTTGTCAAATCATGACTTTCAACACATTTAACTTCATAAGAGTTGCCGCCATATCTCCAAGATTGAAAGTTGGCGACATCGGCTATAATACTAAGGAGATTTTAAGATTGGCTACTGAAGCCGACTCTAAAAACATTCAATTTCTAGTCTTTCCAGAGCTCTGTATTACGGGGTATACTCTTGGCGATCTTTTTCATCAGCACTTGGTGCTCGATACAGTCAAGGAAGCTCTACATGAAATTCAAATAGCTTCCAGAAAATTAAAAAATACCCTCTTAGTCGGTTTACCCCTATTGTTTGAGGGTAAGATTTTTAATGTGGCAGTAATGGTTTCAGGAGGAAAAATACTAGGAATAATTCCGAAAACATATATTCCAGGATATAAAGAATTCTATGAAGAAAGGTGGTTTGCTTCGGCTAGAGACATGATTAGTAAAGAAATAGTACTCTTTGGAGCCAAGATACCAATTGGTACGGATATTCTTTTTCGTTCAAAAGAAAATCCTGAAGTTATTGTGGGAGTTGAAATATGCGAAGATCTTTGGGGCCCTATGCCACCCAGTTCTTTTCAGGTAATAAACGGGGCTAATATAATAGCTAATCTTTCCGCATCTAATGAGTTAGTAGGTAAAGCTGAATATCGAAAAGCTTTGATTTCTCAACAGTCAGCTAGGGGTATTTGTGGGTATGTTTACTCATCTTGTGGGGTTAACGAATCAACTACGGACGTTGTTTTCGGGGGCCATTGTTTAATAGCTGAAGGCGGAAACATTCTTGTTGAATCAAAAAGATTTTCACAAGAAAGCGAGATGATAATTTCAGAAATAGACATTGAACACCTTTTGTTGGATAGGGTCAGAACAACAAGTTTTGGCGACACAATTCATGAAACTCCGGCAAAAGAATTCCGTTTTGTTGATTTCTCTCTCCCTCGCTTTAAAACTGGTTCATTCAGTCGTTTCATAGATTCCAAACCGTTTATCCCTCAGGACAACAGTGAGCGGGATAAAAGAGTGGAGGAAATATTTTCTATCCAGACAGCCGGACTAGTTAAGCGTATGTCACAGACAGGTATTAAAAAAATAATGCTAGGTTTATCAGGAGGCCTTGATTCAATGTTGGCATTACTAGTTGCGGTAAGAGCCTGCCAATTACTCAAACTGCCTTTAAAAAATATATATACATTTACAATGCCGGGATTTGCGACCACAAAAAGAACAAAATCTAATGCTATAAAACTTGCAAATGCTCTCGGAACCACAATCGAAACTATAGATATTACCGAAGGCTCAATTCAACAGCTTAAAGACATATCTCACGATGGAAAGACTCAGGATGTTACTTTCCAAAATGTCCAAGCCAGATACAGAACGATGATATTGATGAATAAGGCTAATCAGTCAAAGGGTCTGGTGATGGGAACGGGAGATCTTTCAGAAATAGCATTAGGTTGGAATACTTTCACCGGAGACCATATTTCACACTATAATGTGAACGCCAGTATTCCTAAAACACTGGTAAAGTATTTAGTTGAGTGGGCGAGCAACCAAGAGACATTTTTATCCGCTAAAAAAGTTTTGGTGGACATACTAAATACTCCAATTTCTCCTGAACTTGTAAATAGCAAGGGTGGTAAAGAAATTAGTCAGAAGACTGAAGATATTGTCGGACCATATGAACTACATGACTTTTATCTTTACCATTTTGCCAGATGGGCCTCTAGTCCTGCAAAAATACAGTTTCTGGCCGAAAAAGCTTTTAAGGGGAAGTACAAGCCGGAAACAATCAAAAAGTGGTTGAAGTTATTTATAACCCGTTTTTTTAATAATCAATGGAAACGTTCAGTCATGCCGGATGGACCCAAGGTTGGCTCCGTATCATTATCTCCGCGTGGTGACTGGCGCATGCCATCTGACGCCGAAGTCGGTCTTTGGTTAAAAAATTTAAAATAGTATGCAAAAACTTATCCGACCTCACAGCCTTACAACCGACGTAATCATATTCACCATAGAAAATGGTCAGTTAAAAATACTCCTGATTAAGCGCGCCAACGATCCGTTCAAAAATAAATGGGCACTGCCCGGAGGTTTTATAAACGACAACGAAGGCAGTCAAGATGCCGCGCTTAGGGTTTTAAAAAATAAGGCCGGCCTTAAGAACGTCTACTTAGAACAACTATATACATTTGACGGTTCCAGTCGTGACCCCAGAGGTCGTGTTTGCACAGTAGTGTATTTTGCTCTTGTCTTACTTGAAGATATAAAGTTTGAATCAGGGAAAAAATTACAGACACCAGTATTCTATCCGGTAAACAAACTTCCCCAACTAGCCTTTGACCATAAGAAGATAGTTACTTACGCCATAAAACGTCTAAGGTCAAAATTAGAATATACCAATGCTGTCTATGCTTTACTGCCCAAAACGTTTACTTTTAATCAGCTCCAAACGACCTATGAAGCTATCTTTGGTAAGAATATGGACAAAAGAAATTTTCGCAAGAAATTTTCAATGCTCAAATTGATAAAGCCTACAAAAAAAATCCTGACAGGAAACCGTCAGCGCCCTGCCCGTCTTTATTATTTTATTAATCGTAAACCGGCAGAACTTAAAAAATTCTTCTAAGTAAAATTTGAAAAATGTCAATACTAGTGATATTATTTTTCCAAGATTAGAAACAAGGAGGTGTCCTTTGACAAACCGAAAAAGGTGCCAAGTTGCTATTGTTGGTGGAGGCGTTACGGGTACCGCGTTGGCCTATGCCCTAAGCAAATTTACCAACGTGCGTGACATGGTCATTTTGGAAAAATATGGTCAAGTAGCTATGGTAAATTCTCACCCTCTTAACAATGCCCAAACATCCCATGACGGCAGTACTGAAACAAATTACGACCTTGATCATGCCCACAAAGTTCAGACAGCAGCTACTGCATTGCGTCGATATATAGACGGCAAAAACGATCCTACTCTCTCCAAAAAAGTAAGGCGGATGGCCCTAGCCGTTACTCCAGAAGAAATAGTTAAGCTTAAAAATAGGTTTGCAGAATTTAAATCCACTTACCCCGATCTGTGGTTGGCTGATCGTCAAAGGTTAAGCGAAATTGAGCCCAATATAATAAAGGGACGAAATCCAAATAAACCGGTTTTAGCTATGGGTAGTGACGAAGGTTATATTGTTGACTATCAGCAATTGGCCAGATACATGATCCAAGATGCAAAGATTCTTAATCCTAGACTAAAAATTAAATTCAATTCACCGGTGGGCCTGATTAAGAAATGTAACGGTACTAGATTTGGTGACGATAAAGAATGGGAACGACCGTTCTGTGGATACGTTCTCGGAACACCTTCGGGATTAGTTTTTGCCGATACGGTCGTATTCGCCGCTGGGCCTTACAGTTTATTCTTTGCTCAACGACTGGGTTATGGCCTTGAATATGGAATTTTGTCAGTCGCCGGAACTTTCTCCGATGCTGGTCATTGGCTGGATAACAAGGTCTATCGGATGCAGGTTGAGGGACGGCCGTTTGCTGAAATTCATGGCGACCCTGATATTCTTGATATGACCAAGACCAGATTTGGTCCCACAACTAAAGTACTGCCTCTTATGGAGCGTCACCACTATGAAACATTCAAAGATTTCATGAAGTTGCCTCTGGCTACAACGATTCGCGGTTTGGCAAGTTTATTCAAGATACTTTGGAAACGTAAGCTTATCTGGTATGTTTTAAAGAATATACTTTTTGATATTCCAGTAGTTGGCAAAGCACTGTTCTTGAGAGAAGTCCGCCAAGTTGTGCCCAACATTCGATACCGTGACTTGAAAATCCGTAAAGGTGCCGGTGGAATCCGTCCCCAGATTGTTAATCTTCAAACTATGGATCTTGAGATGGGAGACGCATCGCTTGTCGGTGACAGAATTATTTTCAATACCACTCCGTCGCCAGGCGCATCAGTTTGCCTCGGCAACGCTCATCGCGACGCTAAGCGCATTGTTGAATTCCTTGGTCAAGGCTATCATTTTGACGAAGAAGCATTTCAAAAAGAACTTGGTTAAATTAAACCAGTCCTCGCCCCGCAATAGCGGGGATTTTTATATAAAAAACCCGAGCAGTTGCTCGGGTTAACTCGTTCTACATTTTAGAATCTCTTCAATAATCTGGCTGGTTGAGGAATACTGAATGATGTCGGGGATTATAATTACTTTTGCCTTATCCCGACCCAGAACCTCTTCCTCTTTGAACTCGTCATTTTTAAAGATCATTGCTGGGGATAACGACCTTACAGCCTGTTCAAAATCTTCCACACTACCAAGAATAAAGGCCGCTCCGACACAAGACAGGTCGCTTACAATTGATACCCTCTGATGCTCCGGTACCAATGGACGATGGGGACCCTTACGGTTTCTGACAAGATCGTCGGAATCTACACCCACAACCAATATGTCGCAATGTCTCCGGCAACGTTTCAGGTATACAAGATGAAGATGATGAAAAAGATCATAACTACCGGAGGTCAGGCCGACAACTTTGTCTTTAATCGCCCCATTGACCAATTCAACGTCACCTTCATTCTTCAGATTAAATATCATTTAAGCCTCACACTCCATACCTGGCCGTTTCTTATATAAAGAACTTTATCGTCCCAATTGGCCAGAATTATATCCGTCGTGACATATTTGTCCAGAATTTTATTTAAAGTTCCGGAAGTTGGTACAAAAATAATCAGTTCCTCATCGTTTTCAATATTTACTCCTACGCCTTTTGGAAGTAGTGTGATATTAAGATCAGGACTATCAACAACAGTTTTTGTTAATTGATAGTTTGTATAATCTCGGCTCATCACAAGCTCTATTTTATGGTATTCACCATTTTTGTCTGCAGTAATGACGGCAATATATCTGTTCCCTGCTTTGGCGGAAACCGTTTTCAGCCCATCAAGTTCGCGAACCCTTATTTGAGTACAGGCATTATCTGAGAAAGGAACAATCGCATACATGGCTCCCATTGCATCTTGTATGCCGACACCGTCGAACCACTTAGTTGAATTAGTCATTGCTCCCCAAGTTTGACCGACTGCAATTATCGCTCTACCCATAATCTTGAAAAAAACTTCCGTTAACCCTTTATCGGTTACAACAAATAGCCTATTTTCGGATCTGAAGATTTTATGACTTTTAATCGTCAGAGACAATGATTCTGACTGCAGTAGAGACTCGGTTATATAGGTAAATGCAACCTGACCACCAACCCAATCGGCAACAAGCCAACCACCATTTACTTTTATAACCTCTCCGTCGGCAGAATTTAGTTTTCCGATTATTCGTTTTAACGTTAGTTCCACCAACTCCCCAGATTTTAGAAGAACAACTCCACAAGGCCAAATTCGGACCACTTCGTCACCTGTTTTTGAATATAACTTATCAAACACAAGCATACCGCCGGAAGTTATAATTTTTGCAACTTTTGTTACCGCAGCTTTGGCTACCACAACTTCAAACGAAGACGGCGGGATTGTTCTTTTGCTGGTTTGAAATGTTTCTTCATACCAGTCACGAAGTAAGTTCGGTATACAACCGAAATCTCTAACAGCACGGTTTAATCTCACTCCGCTTGAAAAAACAGACGCTTTTGCTTTCATCCGTGTTTCTAAACTGCCCTTGGCGAATCCATCTAAAATTCCTTTGTAAGGGTGTACTCCTGTGAAGATCTGAAAAGTTACCACTCCCCAAGAAAACCAATCACTCAATTGGTTAAATCCTTTAGTGTGCCAATCGCGGATTGATGGCATTATTGCTACCATTGCCGGCATCTTACCTATAACCCACGAGTCAACGTCAATTATTCTGGGTTCCGGCTTATCACACCCCCTTAAATAAGCAAGCCAATTAAACTCATTCGGGTCAACAAGGATTGCACCATGGTCATGAGCAAAACGTACCACCTCTCTCATTCTATCAACAAGTTTTATCGCATCATTATTACCAAAACTTTCCCTTGTCCTAAAATCATTTGTAAAAACCCTGGACAGAGGTTCTCCTTCGGCAAAGGGCATAAAGAAACCGATGGGTTTGTTAGAAGAAAACACCAGACCTTGAGGGACAGAGATATAAGGATGAGAAAATACTGATAACTTTTTTATTTTTCCGGAAATATTATCACGGGCCATTTTGTCGGTGTCATTATAAATTTTGACCACCATACCGTTTACTTTATAAATAGTCCCCTCTCCACCTGATGCAAGATAATCATTTTGTCTTAAGGTAAGGGGACCCTTACCCTCAAGCACTACTTGGGTGTTACCTTTAATTCCTGACATTATCCCTCCTCATGAGTTTTATTATCTATTCTGATAACCGCATAAGAAATGTCATCAAGGGGACCCCTTTTATTTTCGTCTTTTTTTGAATCTTTTATGAACCGAATCATCCGTCTTTTGGCAAATTCGCCTTCGACATTCTTAAAAGCCAATAATCGCAGGACTACGTCTTTCCAATTTATTCCATCAACCTGCATTACGCCGTCGGTAAATACTGCCAAAAAAGACAGTTCGGTCAATTCTTTCTCGGATATTTCCTCAACGACTCCCTCAATGGCGTTGCTCAAACTTATGCTTTCTAAATCTATCCGCATGCTTCCATCAACATTAATGCGACAGCATTCAACCTTAAGGGCGTGAAAATTTGGGTCATTGCCATGAGCCTGAATGAATCTCTTGTAATTGTCCTGGGAGTAAGCCGGATAAAGCGGAGTATTATTTTCCCATTGATAGCCTGAAAATTTTATAAACCCATCTTTAAAAACTTTAGCCACAACCCCGTCTCCTTGAACACTGACTAACCCTCCATCAGGTGTGCAACAGACATAAAGGCAAGTTGCCAACATATCAGAAAGTTCAAGGTTCAGTGCCTCTTTTGACCTGGTCAATGCGTAATCATGTTGTTGTGTAACCAATTCTTTTATTTCTCTGCGGGTCTTAGATTGACATCTTAGCCAACGTTGAAGAGCATTAACAGTTGATAGGGCAATAATTCGGGCCCCTACGTCAGTATGGCGTCCAGTTGAGCAACCATCGGAAACTACGGCAAAAGCACCATCGTCAATTACCCCAGAAAAAGAGTAGTCTTGGCATGGTTTACCTGAGGCTAAATGCATCTGTCCAATATGGAAGTAGTCATCCACATATAAATGTTGTCCCACTTACACACCTCCTTTCAGGGCAATAAGGGGAATAAAAAAGGGAGACCGCAGGCGTCTCCCAGATAGATTCTTCATATTGTGGCCGAGATATTCTGACTCGGTCCACCGGTTCCCAGGGCCTGGGATTGACTTGAAACAGATTTTGAAACGAACGCAGCAAGTTTTGCAAGCTTACGCGGTGTGGCATCCCCAGCATCAATGTATTGAGTCAAACCTGCATCCTTCTGGAATTGAGATAACCATTGGGAATAAGAACTGCCATTAATTCCGATAAGCACTGAAATCATTGACTCCAGAATTTCTCCAGAAATTGATTTCTTGGCTTCATTTACAACCATCTGTGCAGTTGCAACAGATGCATTCTCTCCACCATCAGTAATGATAAAGACGATACCGTTACAAGAGAAATCTTGCTCAACTAATTTCTTACCGTAAACATTCTGCGATCCAATTGCTGAATAACAGGCATCGTAGAGGGGGGTTGACCCTCCAGGCTTAATGGTCGGATAATTTGCAGTATCAATTTCACCCAAAGGCTTGAAGCCGTGAATTTCATTGACACCGTTTTTATACTGGCTGCCAAAAGTTATAACCCTGACCAGAAGATTATCTGATCGTGGAGATTTTTTGCATGATTCAACGGAAGAAACGAGCATTTCTCGCAACTGATCAGAAAAACCTTGAACTGATCCAGTTTCGTCAACAGCGACAGTAACTAGGGTGTATTCCGTAGCCCCAAGCCGTTCAACACGAGCAGCCGAGAAGGTGAACGAACCACCAATTTTGTGATTTTGCATTGATTCGTCGAGTCGTGGCATTGTATCCTCCCTTACCTCAAAAACTCTGTTGAAGTAGTAAGGGTCATGCCTTCGGCAGACATCTCTTTCAGAAACTTTTCGGCAATAGCCGGGAAATCTGGAGTTCCGGGAGCCGGTACTACCGGTGACATACAGTCAGTTAAAAGATGAAACTTTTTCAAATGTTCCTTACCAATATTTTGGACAACCTGTTTGAGGGTCGTCAAAACACAATGACTTGATGCTTCACCAGCGAAACCAATGACGTCGGCATCCTGCATAACCCCAAGAAAAGCCGTATTGAGCTGGGTGCTTGGATCAGACGAGTCCGGAACTTCAGCCATCAACGCTCCATAATGTTCGGTATATGGGTTAGTACCCTTAACTACATAGTCAACGTTTGCATACTGGCTTCGCTCCCATCGAAGTAGGGCTTCTGCCAGATCAGCTTGGACATTATGACCCCAGGTTCCGATTAAACAATGCTCCGGCCAGATAATAAGCAAGTAACTGCCTCCGGCTTCAAGGGTACGGGCATAATCAAGCATTCGCTGACGCAAGTTTGGATTACGTGGAGTCCAAATATGATTGACGATATCGTTGGAGGTAATAAGCGTAAACGGATTTGGCGACTTGCCATTTTCATCTCGCCACATGCCACCATGAGCAACGTCAATAACGCGATGCGAGTCAAGGGTTACGTGGATATCTTCAAGCTTCGGTCCGATACGATCAACCATTTTGGCCAATCTTTTCATGTCCGACACCGCACCCTTTACCGGCAAAGTTGCCGTAAGCGCTGTACCATCTGCGAACTTAACAGAATGTGGCGTACCGTCGTCATTGCCCATGAAGCTATCCTGTGGGTCAATAACAACTAAATGAACTCTCAGATTCTTTCCCATGGCCTGTTCTCCTCTCTGTATTGTTAAAAAACTGGCCTTCGGTATAGTACACTATCCCCAAATTGTGTCAACCAAAGAGACTTAGTGTACTATGTACACTATATTACTCTTGTCGATTTTACTGTCAAGCCCCTTGTATAGTTGATAACTTTTGATATAGTGTCGTCAGCACACTAACAACTGGAGGCTTTGCATGAATCGCCTATTCACAGGAGAATTTACCTTAGTCGATTCGGTCACTAATACCCATACTCATAGAAAACGGACAACAGAAGTAGTTCGTACTAAAACTGGGAGATACAGTGTTGGCTTCCTAATCTATGATCCTGAATCTGATAGTGTAATCTTGGTTGAACAACAGCGTACCGCTATAATCAGCGAGAATAACCCGATCGGTTTTATAATTGAAGCTCCTGCTGGTCGTTGCGATCGTCCGGAATCTGTTAAGGCGACCATAGCCCGAGAGGCTGAAGAAGAAGTCGGCGCCAAAATTGATGAAGATCAAATCGAGATACTCAATGGTGGAATACCCTTGGCGATGTCCCCAGGTATTTTAGATGAGCTCATGTACCTTGCTTTTGTCAGACTTCGTTCGGGACAACTTTCGTCTGACAGAATTTTTGGGATTGCCGAAGAAGGTGAAGTTATTGTTCGCAAACTAATTCCTGCTGACGAAGCCCACGATATGGTCTGTGTAGATATGAAAACCAAAGTATTACTTCTTGATTTTAAAAATCGTCAAGTCGCTCCTATTGCCAGAAGATAGATCCGCTAACTGCGGATTTTTTATTGACAAATATATTGTAAAAGAATATAGTGTATCCAGAACACTAACAATTAAGAGGTGCTAAAGATGAAGCTAGATAAACCGATTATCACTTCTCTACTACAGAACGATTTTTACAAGATTGCGATGTGGTTGTTTATTTGGAAGCATTTTCCAGACGTAAAAGTTACGTTAGGGTTTAAGAATCGAACTCTTTCGATTCCCCTAGCAAAACATGTTGAAATTGGAGAGATTCGAGAACAATTTGACCACGCGAGAACTATCAGATTATCTCGCGGTGAAACTAAGTGGATCGCCGGTACTGATGAGTACGGAAGTAATATGTTTCCTGCGGAATTCATTGAATCCATCAAAGAATTTTCTTTACCAGAATATCTTCTTGAAAAAGATGGTGACAATTTTAGAATAGAATTTCTGGGGTCTTGGTTCCATAGCACTCAATGGGAAATCCCTTGTCTTTTAATCGTTAACACCTTACTCAATAGGGCACGACTTCGAAATTTCAGTCGAGCCGAACAAGAATGTGTGAGAGCACAAGGCATGCTCAATCTTCTTGAGAAGATTACCAGAATCAAGTCCTACCGTTATACCAACGAATTTACTTTCAGCGATTTCGGTACTCGGCGTTGTTTTAGTCCCGAATGGCAGGAACATGTAGTTGGCATTCTTAAAGAAGAATTCCCTTCTCAATTCAGGGGTACATCCAACTGCTATTTGGCTCAAAAATACGATCTTATGCCAATGGGTACGAGAGCTCATGAGCTTGATATGATCGTGGCTGCTATCGCAGGAGATAATGACGATAAAGTTCGACAGGCACCATTTGAGGTTTGTAGGCGTTGGTCACCAAGTACATTTGGCAAAGGTCTACAGACTCACCTGCCCGATACTTTTAGTAGTGACTACTTTTTTAAACATGCTCCACCCGAACTTGCTGAATGGAAAGCTGTTCGACAAGATTCCGGGGACCCCTATATCTTAGGGGAGAAAGCGATAAGATGGTATGAAAGTCATGGAAAGAACGCGGCAGAAAAAGTGCTCATTCCAAGTGACGGTTTGAACATTGATTTAATGCTAAAATTGCATGCCCATTTCCGTCGTCGCATATCCGTGTCTCCAGGTTGGGGCACCAACCTCACCAACGACATGGGTTTCGGGGGCATTTTCAAACCCGTTTCAATTGTGGTAAAACCCATTGAAGCCAATGGGCTACCAACAGTTAAACTGAGTGACAATATCGCCAAAGCAATTGGTAATCCTAAGGAAATTGAAAGGTACAAAAAAATCTTTCACTACACAAGCACCACAAATCAAGCTTGCATTTACTAAATACTAAATAAAAGAGCGACTAATTCCGCTCTTTTTTATTTATTTATTTTGTTTTAAGATTATTTAATTATGAAGAAAAAAATAGCAATTTATGGTGGAGCTTTCAGCCCACCTCATATCGGGCACGCTTCAATTACTGAAGCGGTTTTGAGGTTGTTTCCGTGTGATGAAATCTGGCTTATGCCCTCTGCCGACAGACACGACAAAAAAGTTTCTGCTTTAGGGAGAAATAGGTTAGAAATGCTTCAGCTGATGATTTCAGAGTTATTTCCAAATCCTCAAATACCCATTTTAATATCAGACATAGAATTAAAAAGGGGCAAGCCAACAATAACCTTTGAAACTAAGGAGGAGTTGGAAAATAAATTTCCGGACTACGAATTTCATTTTGTCTTAGGTTCAGACTTGCTAGATAGTATAGAAGAAAAATGGATAAACGGTAGAGAGCTTTTCGATAAGATGAATTTTTTAGCCATTAAAAATCCTAATATTTCTTTGCCGGATCGCTTACCGTCACACCTTATTTTACTGGAAGATGTTGTGTGGGTTAATATTTCCAGTACTTTTGTACGAAAAATTATATCCGATGGTTTTTCCGGAATGCCATATCTGTCAAAAGATGTTTCTAACCACATTAAAAAGGAGAGACTCTACTTGACTCAATAAATAAAATATTGTAATATGTTTTAAATCGTTCTTTCCTAACAACAAGGAGAGCTTATGAATAAGTTGGTGTTTGCCGGAGACATTCTTCCTGCGACAGAAGCAGTCGCACTAATACCAGAAGTAGATTTGGGACCACCAATTGAGGTGCCATCGATTCCAACTGACGCAAATCCAGTCAATATTTCTGAGGTAGAAAGACAATTCTACCGCTCTGAAATAAATTGTTTAAAAAAGAAAACCAATGCTATCATATTAGCCCACAACTACGAACCTCCCGATGTTCAAGATGTGGCTGATTATA